>Ga0265294_10008434_pt1 | contig 12036 bp, 10 predicted proteins | sample MunlanPumphouse3_FD_192504 | JGI IMG/M metagenome (GOLD analysis project Ga0265294, IMG submission 192504) | Groundwater microbial communities from a municipal landfill in Southern Ontario, Canada - Pumphouse #3 | ecosystem: Environmental > Aquatic > Deep subsurface > Groundwater | place... | reverse complement strand
GACAACAAGCACTACCCACAAAGGTGGCTCGATGCACTCAGCGGTCCCGCACGCCCCTGATGAACTCCTCGGTCATGCGCTGGGCGTCGTCGTCCCTCACCTGCACCGGCGGGTGCTTCATGAAGTAGGCGGACGGGGATATGAGGGCGCCGCCGATGCCCCGGTCGAGGGCGACCCTGCAGCAACGGATGGCGTCGATGACGATCCCAGCGGAGTTGGGCGAATCCTCGACCGAGAGGCGGAGGTCGAGGTGCATGGGGATGTCGCCGAAGAGCCTTCCTTCCATGCGGAGGAAACAGACCTTGTTGTCCTTCTGCCAGCGAACGTAATCGCTTGGGCCGATATGGATGTCGTCATCATCGAGGGGCTGATCGAGGACCGACTGCACCGCCTCGGTCTTTGATTGTCTCTTCGAGGCAAGGCGGTCACGGTTGAGCATATTCAGAAAGTCGGTGTTGCCGCCGGTATTCAGTTGATAGGTCCGGTCCAGCCTCACGCCCCGCCGCCGGAAGAGGTCGGCCAGGACCCGGTGAGTGATCGTCGCCCCGAGCTGGGCCTTGATGTCGTCGCCGATGACCGGGAGGCCCTTTGCCCTGAACCGCTCAGCCCATACAGGGTCGCTCGCGATGAAGGCCGGCATGTTGTTGATAAACCCGATGCCCGCCTCCAGCGCACACCCGGCGTAGAACCGTGTGGCCTCCTCCGACCCTACGGGGAGGTAGTTGAGTAGCATCTCGGCACCCGAGTCCTTGAGTTCGCCGACGATATCCTCAGCCGACGCCTCCTCCTCATCGGCGAGCACGAACCTGGACTCCTCCTTGTAGCCCCGCATATGCTCCGGAAAGCCGTCGAGCACCCGCCCCATCCGGACGGTCGCCCCGGTCTTTGGTATCTTGGGACAGAAGACCGTGGTGCAGTTCGGAGGTGAGAATATCGCTTCAGAGACGTCTTTTCCGACCTTCCTTTTATCGATATCAAACGCTGCTGCCACTTCTATATCAGACGGCCGGTAGCCGCAGAGGTCCCAGTGCATCAGCCCTGTTGCATCGGCCTCATCTCTCCCCCTGTAGTATTCAATTCCCTGGAGTAGCGAACTGGCACAGTTCCCGACGCCCACAATTGCAATCCTGATCGAGTCCACGTCAGTCCCTCAGTATAGTTAGTGTGCTGCTTCACGCACCCCCCTCTTGCGACGGGTGCGTTAAACATTACTTGAGAGAACGCAATTGCATAACAGTTGCGCTTTTCACCATACTGCAGAGGAAAATATAAGAGTATGGTTGAAGCGTCGCCGGAGAGCGGCTTCCCGCATCACCGGGTGGGGAGCCGTGCACGCCCCTGCAATGTTGCCGCTGCAGTCCTGGCAGCCGTGTATGGCCCAGTTCGCCCCGCAGAGCAGTCCGCCCGGAGCAACCGGAAACCCGGGGCTTACCACACGCGGCAGCGATCTACTCCCCTCTCCACAATCTTTTTCCATCTCACTCCCCATATCAACACTATCCACACTCAAGAGGTGATAGACTATGGTTAATTTTGAACACGCACTTATTGGAGAAGCGCTCGTCGGCGAAGGGCCGGAGGTTGCCCACATCGATCTCGTCATCGGGAAGAAGGGGAGCAGCGTCGAGCAGGCCTTCGTCACGGCGCTCGCATCGCCTGCCCGGGGGCATACGCCGCTGCTTGCCGTTCTTACCCCGAACATTCCCGCAAAGCCCCCGACGCTGATGGTCAACAAGGTCACGATCAAGAACGCAACTCAGGCTCTCCTGATCTTCGGCCCGGCACAGGCCGCTGTCGCGAAGGCGGTGGTGGACAGCGTTGCGGAGGGTATCATCCCTGAGTCTGAGGCCGATAATCTGCTCATCATCGCATCAGTCTTCATCGAGTGGGATGCGGCTGATAAGAAGAAGATCTACGACTGGAACTACGAGGCGACAAAGACCGCCATCCGCCGGGCGATCACGGGCGAGCCGAAGATGAACGAGGTGCTCGCAAAGAAAGATACCGCGAAACATCCCTTTGCGTGATTAAGCCTGCACGGCAACCAACGGTCATCCCGGGGCATCATATGTCCCACACGCCCCGGGTTGCCTCACGCGAAGAGCGCGAAGACGCGAAGGATGACGTAACAATCCCACGGACTTCGCGCCTTCGCGTCTTCGCGTGAAACCGGCGATCACTCCCACGCACCCTCACGTTAAGGTGGAAATGGTCCACTACTGTTACCCTTCGCGCACTTCGCGGCAACGCGAGAGACCGCGTGACCGCCCCTACAATAAATCGACTATCCGGCTGCCCCCCTTTCTTCTGCGATCGGTTCCTATCATCACCTTCCAGGGAGTTTGCGGCTATCTGACCGCCTGAATCGCCGGTAGACTGTGCGGATGATGCCAAGCAGGTTTGCAAGATAAGTCTCCTTTGCTTCGAGCCTTCGCCGGAGCACAGCCTCTTCGGAGAGGAAGAGATCTTTGAGGTGATATATGTCTTCCTTTGGTGAGTAGTAGAGGTAGATCGGAATACCGGTGAGGATGACCAGGAGCCCTATGACCTTATCGAAGGTCGTGGTGGAGAAGAGGAGGAAGAGGCAGATTGCGATGCCTGCAAGGGGGAGGATGTGCTGGCCGCGGAGTTTGACATCACCGTCGCTCCGCAGAACGATAAGGGCGAAGCAGGTGAGCAGGAACGAGAACGCGAGGTTGAGGACGGCAAACGATATCAGCCCGGAGAGGTTTCCGACGTTAGAGAGGACAAACGCGATTGCTCCCTGGACGATGAGGACCACATAGGGTGTGCCGTAGCGTGGGTGAACCCTGGCAAACGCCCGGGGGAAGAGGCCGTCGATCGCCATCGCGTACGCGAGCCGGGCGCTGCCGAGCATTCCGGACTCGTCCGACCCCGAGACTGAGAAGAGGGCGCCAACCGTCATGATGAGCGCCCCCGCCGACCCGAAGAGAGCGGTCCCGGCGACGACGAGCGGCACGGTGCTCTGGTCGAGCAGGGTCCAGTTGACGAGCCCGAAGAGGACGAAGTTCGTGAGGAGGTAGAAGACGGAGACGATCAGCATCCCGCTGGTGATGGCGCGGGGGATGGCTTTTTGCGGGTCCTGCACCTCACCGGCGGGGAGCGTCCCCATCTCGAACCCCGCGTATGCCCAGAAGATCAGGACGAGTGCATGGGCGGCGTTTTCAAGCCCGAGCGGGAGCAGGGGCGTGTAGTTTGCGACGAACGTCTCCGGCCGGACGATGAAGACGCCAAGTCCGGCCACGATGAGGAGGAGCAGGGGGGAGAGTTTGATGAGTGTGAGAGCATCGTTCACCTTCCCTGCGGCCCGGACGCCGACGATGTTGACGAGCGTCAGGGAGGCGATGAAGAGCGCCCGGACAGCGACCTCTGCGGCCGGGGTGAGGGGGATGAGTGCCTGGAGGTAGTTTGTGAATGCTATCGCAAAGACCGGGAGCGCTAGGAGTTCAGCGATCCACATGCTCCAGCCGGTGAGAAACCCGTAGAAGTCGTCGAACGCTTCCGAGACGTAGGCGAACGGCCCGCCGACGCGGGGAACATAGTAACTGCAGTAGGCAAAGACCATCGCGATTGTTGCGGCGAAGAGCCCGGCCACCGCCCAGAGGATGATCGAGAACGGACCGACGAGACCCGCCGTGAGGGCGGATGCGATGTAGATGTCGGCGCCGACGATCGCCCCGACGATGATGTTCGTTAGATCAAACTGCGAGAGCCCCCGCTGTAACTCCATGACAGCAGGGGGAGGAGGCGGTAGGGGCTATAAAGATTCCGCACGGGGGTATCTAGCGGAGCATTGCACCTTATATTGGGGGTTCTGGCGTGGATCACGCGGAAGATCGCGAAGGGGTGTGGAGCGTTCATGGGGCAGAGCGAGAGGCTGTACACATAAAAGCGACCTATTCTCCTGCTTCACCCTATGCTATGGACCGTGGCGGGCATCACCCTCGTGAGGTCATCTTCTTCTCCAGTGCAGTGCCGTCGCCGGGACCAGAAGCGCTCCGGCCGCTGTGGCGGCGGCAAAGCCTGAAACCTTCTCCCCCGGTGCCGGTGCCTCCCCGGCGTCCACCGGGATCGAGGTATAGACGGGACCGTCCGTGTACGAGACCATCCACACCACCCTCCCGTCTTTCAGCCGGAGATGGATATCAACGAGTTGTGCGGCAGGGGAGACATCCTCCCCGGCGATTGCCAGCGCTTCGGTTTTGTTGATCGCAAGGTGCCGCTCATCAAGGGCCGTCACACCAGTGACGGCCCCTGACTCTACGGTAGCGATCAGCTCCCTGAAGGTCACGTTCTCAGCGATGAGGTAGACCTGTACCGTCGTTTCGTTCTCGAACACCTCACCCCAGCGCTCCGGTCTATCCTCCCTGACGAACGCTTCTACTGCGGGATTCTCCATCACCCGTGGGTACCGGACAGAGAGGCTGGCAAGCGGATCGGACGCCTCTACCGGGAGTTCTTCGCCGCGGTCGACCAGGCCCACCCATACGATACTGTCATGGTCCTCTCGTTCGTTGACATCCCTGTTCAGGTACACCAGCGTCTGCGAGCATGACGTGCCCGGGGCAAGGTAGACATAGCGGCAGGTTGCGTTGTAGGGCCTCTCGTACCAGCTCGAGAGACCGCAGGTCCTAATGTATTCCATGATCTCGGCGTTTCTCTCAATGTTCGGGTGGGCACCCCGTAACTCCATCAGGGGATCTCCCCCCGGCGCGGGAGGGAGCGTCTGGGTGGGCTCGGCTGCCGTCGCCCCTCTCTCGTCGCTCTCCGTCCGGATCACCGTGAAACTCCCATCCGGGTTGAACGATACCTGCCCGGAAGAGTCTATGTCATGCATAGGCAGGTCTGATGAGTTGTAAAAGATGATATTTGGATACATTTTTTTCAGGGTTTCCCTTGACGGCGGCGTCACCTCAACCTGAGGCTCGTACCTGCTAAATTGAGATAGGTCTCGCATTCCGGCCCAGTTGGGGCTCCCGTTCACAACTCCCATATCCTGGAGATCAGAATCGTTGAGGGACGGCGTATCCCATCCTTCAGCCGTAACCGGCACAATGAAAACACATGCCGCGAGCAACAAGGCAAGCACTATCAGAGAATACTCATGTTTCATGGTCAGTACTCCTGAATCGTCATACTCCTGAAGCAAAGCAGGCAGGTACGTATGACACAGAGTTATGTCTGTTGTCTCCGTGCAGGGGATTTAAAGATTCCAATCCATTTTTGAGCCTCTGCAGGATGCCGCATCAGGTACACGCTCCACCAGTTAGCCCATCGTCGCTAAATAGTTTACGTGGTGTTCATCTAATCGTCTTCTAACGATTAGACGATTTACACAGAAGATTTAAGGTGTCTCTTCCAAAACTTCTGGATTATATTGCATGTGATATCCTGATTCCGGCGCTGCTCGCCCACGATCATTGTAGTGGCGTTTCACCTCCGGATGACGGCCGGATAGGTATAACCATTCACAAAAGCGGAGGGTTGGAACCCGGAACATGGACGTTTCTCGTCCATGGTGAGAGTGTTCGCGGAACCGAGGACTACACCTTCGAATGGTGCTGATGGATTTCACTACCGGTCAGTCTTCAGGGGCGCAGAGGTATTGAAGAGATGAAGTACTGGACCCTCGTAGCGTTCGTCATTGCGGGATGCTTCTTCCTGGTCTATCCTGCGGCGGCTCCGGGGGGCTACACGGTTTCGCCGCTGGGTGACCCTCCGCCGGAAGGCGGCAATGATTTCACCGAGATATCGTTCTGGGAGTTGCCGCCCCGCATGATGCTCGTCGAGATGCTTCTCTTCATCTCTCCCGCGCTTCTCTTCCCTGCTGAACTCCTTTACTCCTTCACTGTAGTGACTTTTCTCGGCTACCGGCGCATCTCGCGGAGGAACGCCCTTGACCATGACTCCAGGAAACGGTTGTATGAGTGTATCGGCCAAAACCCGGGCATCTCGCTTGGAGCGCTGATCCATGCCTCCGGGGTTGCGAGGGGGGCGGCTCAATACCATCTTTGCCGCCTCAAATCGATGGGCATGATCGTCGCGGTCCGCCAGGGCGGCCAGGTGGGCTATTTCAAAACCGGCGAAGGCTCCGGCGCGGTCGGCCGGAGTGTTCATCTTCACTTGCAAAACGATACAACGCGACAGATTCTCTCCCTGCTCCTGGCGGTTCATCGCCCCTCGCAGCAGGATCTTGCCGTGGCCGTCGGCATCTCAGCCCCATCGATTTTCTGGCACATGAGACGTCTCATAGCCGACGAGATCGTCGAACCCTACCGAGAAGGGAAGACGATGAGGTATCATCTCACGCCTGAGGCACTGGGACTCCTCAGGGAGGAGGCCGGCCATGACGGTGCAGATGACAGGACACCAAGAGATGGCGAAGAAGGAGTTACCGTATGAAACGCTAGAAAAGAACCATATTGTCATCAGGGAAGATCCAGAGGATGGCGGGTACGTTGTGAGTTGTCCTGCAATTCCCGGATGTCCCTCGCAGGGTGAAACTTCTTGAAGAGGCCCTCGAGAACATTAAAGATACTATCTCTGGATGCATTGAGGTGCTGAACGAACGAGTGACGCAGCGTCCTGGCGAGCGGCTGACCGACGTGGCATTATAATGTATGGGGAAGCTGCCGATTATGTCCGGGAGAGAAGCGGTCAAGGCCTCCTCAGAGGTAGGATGGCGAGTCGCACGTCAGACCGGGAGCCACGTCATTATGCTCAACCACTCTTCTCCGGCACTCCTCTCATCCCGGATCGCCGATGCGGGCATGACCGTCGATGGATTTCTCGCGCTCATCTAATATCCCCACGCACCCCGGTTGTTCCTCCGCGACGGGGATGTGGAGTATTAGATGCACGTGAGCATCCCGGGAGTGAGCGTCCCCTCACCCACAAGAGGGTAGTCACTGTGGGAGAGACCCTGGAAAAAGAGCGCACCCAACCAGAGGTACTGATGCGCCGACCGGGACTCGAACCCGGGTTTAGGCGTTGGCAACGCCTAGTGATAACCACTACACTATCGGCGCACGCTTGTGCTTTGCACTGTGTGCCTTACAACATGGGATTTCCTGAATATTAAGCCTATCGAATCACGGCCTGGATCAGGCGGTGCCGTCCCTGCTGGTTCGGCATCCCGGGGCGCTCTCCCGCGGTTGATCGCCGCATCTCCGCGCAGGCAGACCGGCAACCTACCGCCGCCCCCGCCAACGAAGCGCACTCCTGATGTTTCTGTCCGCAAGTATCCATAACCCCGGTGTCAGGACTAGGATGAAGATGAGCATGGCATAGGCGACCACGTCGGCGGAGAAGAGCAGGAAGTTGAAGATACCGTGCAGCACCATGGCGAGAACGAGCCCCCGGAGGACGACCCCTTTGCGCTGTTCGGCGGCCATGAACCTGGCCCGGCCGAGGGCGTAACCCCAGACGCTGGAGAAGAGCGCGTGCCCGGGGACCGAGAAGATGGCCCGGACGATGATCGTGCCGATGGCAAGCGACGGCGACGTCATGTATGCCGCAAAGACGTAGAGGACGTTCTCGAGGGATGCAAGCCCAAGGGCGGCGGAAGCGGCGTAGACGATGCCATCCATCGGTTCATCGAACTCGACATTCCGGTAAGCGAACCGGCGCACAACCCAGAACTTCCCGTACTCCTCGACGACGGGCGCGACGATGACCCCCTTGACCAGCTGGGATACGATGAAGAGGCCGAAGAGCCCCTCGATAAAGGCCACAGGAAACGTGACGAGGACGCCGAGGAGGAAGATCTTTATGACCAGAGCCGCCGGCTCGGGCTCAAATTTGTCTCGGTGGTAGAAGTACCACGCCCAGAAGACCCCCGGCCCCAGTGCCAGGGCAAGGATCACCATCGGCTCGACGTCGACCATGACGTCCAGAGTTCTGGTCTCGATGGTGGAAGAGGTTTTCTCTTCCGGGTTGCTTCGGGTATGCATACCGTATTCCCGGAAACGCGCGTGAGGCTGCGCCTCATGGCGGTTTCATGCCAAGGACTGCAGGCACCAGAAACGCGTACCTGTGACTCACCGGCGGACAGAAAAGGCCCGGGACTGGTGACAGGCGGTCTCCGTCCGAAAAAAAGGGTTACTCCGGGAGGAGCCGGTATTCAGGTTCAAGCCCTTCCAGCACCAGCAAAGCGTAGTACCGGAAGAACGTGATGAATGGCACCGCAATCAGGAGCGCGACCGGGATAGCGATGATAAGGTAGGGGATGAGGGATGAGATGATCGATATATCGTTCCCGGCCTGGAATGGGCCAGGAAGCATGGTCCCTATGAGGACGAACGGTATTGCGATGACCACCAGCGTGAGGATGACCAGGACCGCCAGCACGATCCCGACGATGAAGCCCAGCACGAGCCTGGTGACGATGTAGATGGCAATCTGTCGTGAGTCGGCCGAGGTCATCCTGATCAGCCGCCGCCAGCCCCTGATAACACCGCAGTCCTCACAGATCATGATCGGGACGACGAAGTCGGTGGTCAGGAGGAGGACGATCCTGAAGAGGAGGGCTACGACCAGCATGACCGGAATGAACACGTAGAACGGGAACGATGGGACGCCGCCGCGACCTGCCCCGATGAGCGCGAAGAGAAACGCCGTAGCGGTGAGGACCGGAAGCAGCGCGAGGGCGCCCTGAAGGAGGAGGAGCCTTGCTCCTTTGCCGACACGCTCCCCAAATGAGCGCCTTATCCGGACATCCCCCGTCACGAGCATATCGACGAAGACAAACTGCATCGTCGCGCCGGCGAGCAGCCAGAGAAGGGCGATCACCAGTACGAAGGCGGCGATCGAGGACGCCATGACAGACATGGTTGATCCGAGTACAAGAGAACCTGCAGCATATGGGAGATTGGAGTTACCCAGTGAATCGATGCCGCATCCCACAAAGAGCGCGACGACGGCCAGGCGGAGCCAGACGCCCCACCTCACCGGCCAGAGCAGCGATTTCGCGTGGTCAAAGGCGCTATCCAGTCTGCTAAGGGCATACGTCTCTTCAGACATACTATAATGAAGAAAAGGATCCTGCTGCCTTAAAGCCTTCTTTTTGCGGGCTGGCTCCCATCTCCATCCTTCCGGACAAACCCCCGCCGGTCTCTGGCGAAACCGGTTTTTCAACATCGTATTGCGAGCCCGTTCACCGCCCCACGGAATGAATAACCCTCTCCCATGCTCGACCTGGCGGTCAGGAGGGTACCTACCTTCGGCATCCTGAAGGGGCCGCGCACTTTTGCGCGCAGGATGTCTCCGGTGCCAGCGGATCGACGGCCGTGCCGACCGGTGCTCCTGGTCTCAACACCGAAAGGCCCCTTCTCTTCCACGGGCCCGCCTGCGAAGAGTTTCAGGTCCGGCCGAAAGCTGGACGTCCGCGGCGCAGGAGTGCCGGGGAGAAGTATTTCCGTCCGAAAAAAGGGTTACTCCGGGAGGAGCCGGTACTCAGGGAGAAGCCCTTCCAGCACCAGCAGAGCGTAGTATCGGAAGAACGTGATGAACGGCACTGCGATCAGGAGCGCGACCGGGATAGCGATGATAAGATAGGGAATGACGAGGGCGAGGAGCAGCACGATGTTCTCCTGGAGCGCGGCGAGGAGCACGATCCCGACGAGGATAAAGGGTATCGCGATGACCACCAGCGTGAGGATGACCAGGATCGCCTGCGCGATCGCGGCAACAAGCCCCAGCACGAACCTGACGATGACGTAGACGACGGTCTGCCAGAAACGCGAGGCGATCATGCCGATGAGCCGCCGCCAGCCCGCGATGATACCGCAGTCCTCACGGATCATGATCGGGACGACGAAGTCGGTGGTCAGGAGGAAGACGAGCCCGAAGAGGAGGGCTGCGACCAGGATGACCGGTATAAGCGCAATAATCAGGAGCGACGTGGCAGCGCCGGGGCCGGCCCCCCCAAACCCGATGAGCATGAAGACGAACGCCGCAACGGCGAGGATCATAACCGCGATGAGGGCGATCTCGAAGAGGAAGAGCCTTGCTCCTTTACCAAGCCGCTCCCTGAAGAAGCGCCTGATGTGGATATCCTCGGTCGAGAGCATATCGACGAAGACAAACTGCATCATAGCGCCGATCAGCGTCCAGAGAAGGGCGATCCCCAGTACGACGGCGATGATCCCCAGTATGACCATCGGCGCGACGCCAGAGAAGGACCCGGCCGTGCCGGCCGCAAAATCACTCCCATCAAATTGATACTGGAAGATGTCCGGCATACTGATGCCGCCGCCCAGAAAGAGCGCGACGACGGCCAGGCGGAGCCAGACGCCCCATCTCACCGGCCAGAGCAAGCTTTTCGTGCGATGGAACGCACCTTCCAGCCTGCTGAATGCATATGTCTCTTCAGCCATGGTTCTCTCAGAGAGATGGATCTAATCGCTGTTAAAACCTCCTTTTTGGGAGCCGGATTTCGCGACCCGGCTCACAGAGATATGCCTGCCCTTCCATGGGGAAACGGGCTTTTCAACAGTTTAATGTAGTCTGTTCACCACACTATAGAACGAATGATCCCTCTCATGCTTGACCTGGCGGGCAGGAGGGTGCTTATCTTTGGTGGAGGCGACGTCGGTGCCCGGAAGGCTGCGTACTTTGAGCATGAGGCAGAGGTGACCGTGATCAGCCGTTCTTTCTCTCCGGCTCTCGACGATCTCGCGATCAGGCGGCAGAAGGTCGACCTCTCGACCCTCGCAGACGAGGAACTTCGGACCCTCCTGCAGGATGCCTTTCTCGTGGTAGCGGCGACATCGGACCCCGGACTCAACGACCGTATCGGGAGAATGTGCGCTGAGAGGGGTATCCTCTTCAACAACGCCGCCGGAGAACCCGGCGACGTCACCATCCCTTCGGTCGTCCGGGGCCGCAACTACCTGGTCGCGATCAGCACCCGCGGAAAGAGTCCTGCCGTATCGCGGTATCTCCGCATGCAACTCGAGGCGGAGTATGCAGACCTCGACCTGATGATCGACCTGCAGGACGAAGTGCGCTCGATGCTCAAGGAGATCGAACCGGTGCAGGCAAAGAGGTCCCGCGCCCTCTGGAGTATACTCGGGGACGAAGAGATCTGGAGGACGCTTGCCTCCGACTATGATCGGGCACGCACTCTGGCGATAGAGAGGTACCTGTATGCCTGAATCGTTCACAACCCCGCTGGCGCTTGCGGGTCTGAGCCACCATATCGCAGATATCGCCACGCTTGAGGCGTTCCGGTTCCCTGACGAGGTGGCGTTCCTCCACGAGGCCCGGGAGCGGTTCAAGGGCGTGCTCCTGCTCCAGACCTGTAACCGCGTCGAGGTCCTGGTGGAAGGCGACGCCCGGAGCCTTGAAGCGTTCCTGCAGGAGCTGGGTAGGAAGGACTTTATGGTTATCGGGGGCGCTGACGTGCCCCGCCACCTCCTGGAACTTGCCGCGGGCATCGACTCCCTGATCGTCGGCGAGGACCAGATCCTCGGGCAGCTGAAGCAGGCACTCGCAACCACGGAGGAGGTGGGAACCTGCAGCGGCGCCATCAAACTCTGCATCAACAAGGCGGTGCATGTGGGGGTCAGGATCCGGCGCCAGACGCAGATCAACCGGGGAGCGGTCTCTGTCGGCTCCGCGGCGGTGACGCTTGCGGAAAGACTCCTCGGCACTTTACGTGACCGGCACATCCTGGTCATCGGGAGTGGGGAGATGGGACTGCTGGTGACCCAGGCGCTTGCCGCCAAAGGCCTGACCGCCATCTACGTCGCGAACAGGACCTATGAACGCGCGGTGGTGCTTGCGGACAAAATCGGTGGGCGGGCGGTCAACTTCAAGGACCTCTACCGCTACATCGCTCTCTCCGACGTCGTCATCTCCTGCACCGCCGCGCCACATCCGGTCATCCGCACGGAGGAGGTCAGGGGAGTAATGGAGAAGCGCCTCTGGCCGCTCGACCCGCATCCCCGCCACCTGGTCCTCATCGATATCGCCCAGCCCCGTGATATCGAGGATGAGGTGCGGTCCATCGAG
>Ga0265294_10008433_pt1 | contig 12037 bp, 10 predicted proteins | sample MunlanPumphouse3_FD_192504 | JGI IMG/M metagenome (GOLD analysis project Ga0265294, IMG submission 192504) | Groundwater microbial communities from a municipal landfill in Southern Ontario, Canada - Pumphouse #3 | ecosystem: Environmental > Aquatic > Deep subsurface > Groundwater | place... | reverse complement strand
TAAAAACGTCTTTAGCATCTTTTTTCCTTTTTAAAAATGACCCTGCGGGTCTGCATCGCTGAAATGTTCCCATTTAAGTTTTGCACCGCCGAGTAGGTGGAAATGCAGATGCAGCACCTCTTGCCCGCCGTTGTAGCCGATGTTGGTAATAAGGCGGTAGCCGCTTTTGTCGATTCCCGTTTCATGAACCACTTTTTTGATAAAGTCGGTCATTTTTGCCATAGTTTGGGGACTTACTTCGTTAAAACTCTCCACGTGCACTTTGGGAATTACCAATATATGCACGGGAGCTTTGGGGTTGATGTCGTGGAATGCCAAAAAATCTTCATCTTCCAACACGGGGTTGGAGGGGATCTCGTTATTAACTATTTTACAAAATATACACATGCTGTTTTTTATCCTCTTTTTGGGACAATTGTAACATAGATAATTGATGAAATCTTTAAAATGAAGCTAGATATAAATTAATTTAGACTATAATCGCCGCTTTAAAGCCTTGTAGATTTTTAGGTATATTTTGACGAACGGAGACTCTATTTGAAAGAGTGGTATAACGCAATTGAACAAGCACGGAATGTCGAACAACTCGAAGAGATTCGCATCGCCGTATTCGGGAAAAAAGGGATTTTAGCAGAAGAGTTTGCTAAAATGAAAAATGCACCTGATGAGGAAAAAGCACAGATTGCCAAGGATCTAAACACCCATAAAGCAAATTTGACGCATGAGTTTACGCAAAGAAAAATTATTTTACAAACATTGGAGCTTGAGGCAAAAATGAAAGCCGAAGCGATCGATGTCACGCTGTACGGCTCCTCTTGCGAAGCGGGCGCATTGCATCCCGTTATGGAGACGATGGACAGGATTGTCGAGTATTTTGCGTCGATGAACTTTTCGGTATATACGGGGACGATGGTTGAAGACGATTTTAACAATTTTGAGGCGCTAAACCTTCCAAAATACCATCCCGCACGCGATATGCAAGATACGTTTTATTTTAAAGACGAGATGCTTTTGCGTACCCACACTTCTCCCGTGCAGATCCGCACGATGATGCGCACCAAGCCGCCGATCCGTATGATTGCTCCGGGAGCGGTATTTCGACGCGATTACGACATTACCCACACGCCGATGTTCCATCAGGTCGAGGGGCTTTTGGTAGATGAAGAGGGAAAAGTCTCTTTTGCGAATTTGAAATTTATTTTGGAAGACTTTTTAAAATATATGTTCGGCGACGTAGAGGTGCGTTTCCGTCCGAGCTTTTTCCCTTTTACGGAACCTTCTGCAGAGGTTGATATCTCGTGCGTGTTTTGTAAAGGGCACGGCTGCCGCGTTTGTTCGAAAACGGGTTGGCTTGAAGTTTTGGGGTGCGGTATCGTCGATCCCAACGTTTTTAAAGCGGTCAAATATAAAAACGTCAGCGGTTACGCTTTCGGTTTGGGCGTCGAGCGCTTTGCAATGCTGATCCATCAGATCGGCGACCTTCGTTCTTTGTTTGAAGGAGATATAAAACTACTGGAGCAGTTTCAATGATAATTACGAGAAGTTGGTTGCACGAATGGATCGATCTTAGCGACGTATCTACCGATGATTTGGTAAAAACACTTAATTCTATCGGTTTAGAGGTCGATAGCGTGCGTAGCTACAATGTCCCGAGCAAAATTATTTTCGGTCGCGTCTTAGAGTGCGAGAAACATCCCGATGCGGATAAGCTTAACGTATGTAAGGTCGATATCGGTACGAGCGTACGCCAGATTGTATGCGGTGCGGCAAACGTGCGTGCAGGTTTGGACGTCGTGGTCGCTACGATCGGTGCGACCATGCCAAACGGAATGGCGATAAAGCCGGTAAAACTCCGCGGCGTTGAGAGCGAGGGGATGATCTGTTCGGCAAAAGAGATCGGATTGGAAGATTGCCAAAGCGGAATCATTGAACTCGATAGCAGTATCGGCAATTATACGCTCGGTCAAGAGGTGTGTGAAAATCCTTTATTTAACGACGATATCATAGAGATAGAGCTTACGGCAAACAGAGGCGATTGTTTGAGTATCCGCGGTATAGCGAGGGATCTTAGCGCCGCGTACGACAGAGGTCTTAAAGAGATTAACCTTGAAGATGCTCACGAGGACAAACGTATCGGCATAGGCAGAATCCTCAGCCTCTCTTACGAAAAAGACCTGAACGTCAATTTGCGTTATAAGGCGGTCGATCTTAAAAATCTTGCGCTCCCTTTTGCGATCAAGTTGCGTATGGCACAAATTGAAGAGACAAGCCAAACGCAAGTGGATACGCTCTTGCAGTACGTTATGCACAGCAGCGGTGTCGTACTAAGAGCTTACGATTATGAATTTTTTGCTGCCCAAAACGAAGGTGTTGCCAAAGTCGAGCTGATAGAAGACGATAACGGTTACGTATGTGTACATGCCAAGGCAAAAGCTTCTACGGTGGGCATTTCTCAGGAAGAGGGTTCAAAAGCGAGCGACAACGAGGCAACGATTCTTATTGAAGCAAGCTATATCCCGCCCGATATCATCTCAAAACAGATGTCGCTTTGCAAAATTCCCGCAGGTCCCGTGTACTACAGAACCTCTCGAGGGAGTGAGCCTGAACTCAACCAAGGGCTCAGTTTTTGTCTTAAACTGCTTGAGAAATACTCCTCTTCGGCAATTTACGGCGGTACCATCGAAGTAAGCGACAGTTACGAAAACAAAGTCGTAACGGTTACGAAGAAAGAGATTGACGAGATAATCGGGGCATCGATCGATAAGGCAAGAATCACGAAGATACTCAAAAATCTCGGCTTTAACACCTCAAAATCGCAAGGGGACAACTTCGTTATCTCGGTGCCTAGGTTCCGTCACGATATTGTTAATAAACAAGATATCGTAGAGGAGATAGTGCGTTTGGTCGGGATCGATAATATCCCTTCAAAACCGTTTATATTTCAAGAAAAAAATCGTTTGGAGGGGGATTATTTCCTCTTTAAAAAGCGCTCTGTCTATAGACAAAAAGCAGCCGCAAACGGTTTTTTTGAGAGCGTACACTTTGTTTTTGACGAGAAAAAAACCCTTGAACATTACGGGTTTGCAACCACAAGGGAGGATCTTGAACTCATCAACCCTATCGTAAACACGCTAGATACGCTTAGACCGACCCTTTTAACGGGGCTCTTAAAAGCTACATCGAACAACAAAAACAACGGCTATGCAAGCGTAAAACTCTTTGAAGTCGGTTCGGTTTTCTCTCCTACAAGGGATGAGTCTTTAAAGATGGCATTTCTTTGGAGCGGCGATAAAGAGCAAGAGGGACTTTTAAACGGGGGGAAACCCGCGCAGATCGATTTCGGGACGTTCGTGCAAAAGGTAGCAAGCGTTATCGGAAGTTTTGAGTTGCGCCGACATGCCACGGCTCATAAACTTTCCCACCCTTATCAGTGTGCACAGATAATTATCGATCAAGAGGTTGCAGGGGAGTTGTTTCGTATCCATCCCGACGTCGAAGAAGCGTACGGCATCGACGTGACGTATGTATGCGAGCTTGATTTTAACCGATTGCCTTTTGTGCTAAAAACTGCAAAACAGTATTCAAAATACCAAGCCTCATACAGAGATTTAAGCCTTTTGGTGCCAAATAGTATGAGTTACGAAGAGCTTAAAAACGTTATAGAAGCAAATAAAACACAGGAGCTTATCCGTTATTATCCGGTTGATCGTTACAGCGATGCTTCACTCGGTGAGAACGTGAGCCTCTCTTTGCGTTTTGTACTCCAATCGCACGAAAAAACGTTGGAAGAGGAGGATATCACCTCTTGCATGGATACAATACTCGAAGGGTTTAAATCAACATTGGGGATAGGTTTAAGATGAAAAACGTAACTGTTCGCTCTGCCGATGCTTTCTCACTTTCGATCGCGGATATTGCCGCAGACAAGTCGATATCTCATCGCAGTGCGATGTTTGCGATGCTAGCAAACGGTACAAGTAAGATAACAAACTTTTTGCGCGCCGAAGATACGATGAACACCTTGCAGATCGTAAAGAATCTCGGTGCAAAAGTGGAAGATGACGGGGTGATGATTACCATCAGTTCCGAGGGGATCAAAGAGAGCAGCGAGATACTCGATTGCGGCAACTCGGGAACGGGAATGCGCCTTTTTTGCGGACTTTTAAGCTCTGCGGAGGGGCATTTCGTACTTACGGGAGATGAGTATCTACGCCGCCGTCCGATGAAAAGAGTGACCGAACCGTTGCGCGCCATAGGGGCAAAGCTTGACGGAAGAAACAACGGCGACCTTGCACCTTTGAGCGTGCGCGGGGCTTCGTTAAAAGCGTTTGATTATACGAGCAAAATTGCTTCCGCACAGGTTAAGAGCGCCATGATTTTGGCGGCTTTGCGGGCTGATGGCGTATGTAAATACACCGAGCCCGAACTCTCTCGCGATCATACCGAGAGGATGCTTCAGGGGATGGGCGCTGCTATCAAAGTTGAGGGGTTAACGACTACGATCGAACCTATGAAAGAGCTTTTGACCCCTTTGAGTATTCGCGTGCCTGCCGATCCTTCGAGTGCTTTTTTCTTTGCCGTTGCCGCGGCTATTACGCCTAATTCGGACGTTGTGCTTCAAGGGGTGACCCTCAACTCAACCCGAATCGAAGCGTTTAAAGCTTTAGAGAGAATGGGTGCGAAGATCGAATACGAAATGACGGAAGATAGGTATGAACCGATTGGAGATATTCACGTAAAATACGCACCTTTGCATGCCATAACGGTCGAGGAAAACATTTCGTGGCTGATTGATGAGCTTCCTGCTTTGTCGATCGCTTTTGCATGTGCGGAGGGCGTGAGCATGGTCAAAAATGCCGAGGAGCTGCGCGTAAAAGAGAGCGATAGAATCGCAACCGTCGCGAGCGGTCTTATGGCATGCGGTATCGAAGTCGAGGAGTACGAAGACGGCTACAGCGTCAAAGGGGGGAGTTTGAAATCTGCGAAGATAGACAGCCACGGCGACCATAGAATTGCAATGAGTTTTATGATTGCCGGGCTTCGATGCGGTATGGAGGTGGACGACGTCGATTGCGTCAATACCTCATTCCCGAATTTTTTTGAACTTCTTAAAAATATTGCCAAGATAGAGTTTCGTTAAATGAAGATTGAACTTGCCGAAAATTACGGTTTTTGTTTTGGTGTCAAACGTGCGATCAAGATAGCCGAGGAGAATAAAAACTCTGCGACCTACGGTCCTTTGATCCATAACTCTAAAGAGATTGCAAGACTCGAAAAAGATTTTCAAGTGGGTCTTAGCGATGACTACAAAAGCTTCGCTCCGGGCGATAAAGCGGTTATTCGCACCCACGGGATACCCAAAAACGAGTTGGAGTATCTCGTAGCGAATAAAGTCAACGTTATAGATGCGACATGCCCTTACGTCACCAAACCCCAACAGATTTGTCAAGAGATGAGCGAAGCGGGGTACGATATCGTGATATTCGGCGATGCGACCCACCCCGAGATTAAAGGGGTGCAAAGCTATGCGATCAAGGGGGCATACGTTGTCACTTCGCCGCAGGAGCTTGCATCGATTAAGCTAAGCGAAAAGGTCGCACTCGTCGCACAAACGACGCGCAAAGTCGAAGAGTATCTTGCCATTGCAAATTTTCTTATCCCCAGACACAAAGAGGTGCGCGTTTTTAACACGATCTGCAACGCCACTTTCGAAAATCAAGATGCGGTAAGAAAACTCTCCGCAAAAGCGGATGTTATGCTTATTATCGGGGGAAAAAATTCCTCTAACACCAAGCAGCTTTATAGTATCTCCAAAGCCAATTGTAGTGACAGTTACCATATCGAAGATGAGAGCGAACTCGAACTTTCTTGGTTTAAAGATAAAAAGCTTTGCGGTATCAGCGCAGGCGCTTCCACACCCGACTGGATCATCCAAAACGTCATTGACGCTATCAAAAAATCTTTAGATTGATTGCAAGTCGGAAGAGCATTCCGATCTGCACGAGTTCGTTTTTATCTTCTAAGAAAACTCCAAAAAACCTCCATTTTTCTTATAATTAAAATTAAAATTAATAAAAACATAATCCTTTTTAAGGTACAATCACGGCAATTTTTATGTAACAGAGGATAGGTTATGGCGTTCGATCACGAATCATTTGAAGAAGAAGAAAGTTTTGCGAAGCTCTTTGCAGAGAGTGAAAAACAGCAAGAAACAAGTCGCATCGTAGAGGGTGAGATTGTAGAGATCCAAGCGGATGAGAATAGAGCATTAGTAGGTGTCGGCGATAAATTGGAGGGGATCCTTAGCTTAGACGAGATCAGCGATAGCAACGGAAACTTGAAGTTTAAAACAGGCGACAAGATCAAGGTTATGATCGTTGGTTACTACAACGAGCGTCCGAAAATTTCGTACAAAAAAGTTTTGGAGCAACAAAAAACGATCGATTTTATCGACGCGCACAAAAACGATTTTGAAGAGTTGATTATCGAGGGTGTGATTACGAAGAAAAACCGCGGCGGCTACGTAGTAGAAGCAGACGACGTAACATTCTTTATGCCACGCTCTTTGGCGGCATTTAAAGATAACGAAGAGGTTGTCGGTCGCAAAATCAAAGCACAGGTTGTAAAAATCGACGAAGCAGAAAACTCGATCGTAGTTTCTCGTCGCAAACTTTTCAACGAAGAGCGCAAAAAGAAAAAAGAAGTGATCGATAAATTGATGGAAGAGGGAACTCTTATCGAGGGTACGATCAAAAAGATCACAAGCTACGGAATGTTCGTAGACGTGGGCGGCGTTGACGGTCTTGTACACTACAACGAAATCAGCTACAAAGGTCCCGTAAACCCTTCAAAACTTTACAAAGAGGGTGATAACGTAACAGTTAAAGCGATCGCGTACGATAAAGACAAACGTCATCTTTCGTTGTCTATCAAAGCGGTTCAAGAAGATCCGTGGCAAGAGGTAGAGAGCGAGTTGGACGAGGGTGATACGATTACGGTTACCGTTTCAAACATTGAAGCGTACGGTGTATTTGTAGACCTTGGAAACGATATCGAAGGTTTCTTACATATCTCCGAAATCACTTGGGATAAAAACGTAAAAAATCCGGGAGATTACCTCAAAGTAGGTCAAGAGATCGACGTAGAAGTTATCGAGATCAACCCTAAAACACACAAACTTAGAGTATCTTTGAAAAGATTGTTGCCTAAACCGTTCGATGAATTTATGAAAAACCATAGAGAGGGTGATATCGTAACGGGTAATGTAACATCATTGACCGATTTCGGTGCTTTCGTTCGCATCGACGGCGTAGAGGGTCTTCTTCATAACCAAGACGTTTCTTGGGACAAAAACGTGAAATGTAAAGATATCCTCAAAGCTGGAGACGAAGTAGAGGTAAAAATCGCAAAAATCTCTAAAGAGGATCAAAAAATCTCTTTAAACCGCAAAACTTTGTTAGAGAGCCCGATTGATAAATTTGCTGCAACACATAAAATCAATTCTATTATCAAAGGAACTATCCGCGATATTAAAGAGTTCGGCGTATTCGTTTCACTCGAAGACGGCGTAGACGCACTTATCCGTGATGAAGATTTGGCACCGCTTACCAAAGAAGAGTTAAGCGTAGGTCAAGAGATCGAAGCAGCAATCGCCGTGATCGATACGAAACGCGACCGTATCCGCTTATCCGTAAAAAAATTAGATTACTTAAAAAATCAAGCTTTGCTTGATGAGATCAACGACACGCAGTCACACTCTCTAGGTGACTTGATCAAAGATAAATTCAAGTAAATCCGATGCAAAAGATACTAAAATGGTTCGCCCCGATTTTAACGATCGGGGTGGCTGTTTTTATTGTCTTTTTTTTAATCTCTATAAATACGCATGAAAAAATTAACGAGTCGCAGCCGTTTGTTTTAAAAACAGAAGTGGTTCCCGAAAAACCGCGACAGACTTGGCTCGATAATTTTTCCCAAACGGAAAAACTCGGGTATTTTTACCCCGTAAACGAGGTCTATGTCAAGTTAGACCTAAATGAAAAAATAATTAAAGAAACCACCTACAAACTATCTGCTTCTCTTTTAGATCCGTATCAAGTGTTTTGTTTAAAAGAAGAACTCAAACGACACGCTTTGCGATATTATTTGAAGCAAGACGATAAAGGGGTTGAATTGCTTATTTTTTCAACCGATAAAAACAAGTTGAATCTTTTAGTAGACGTATTGAAAAATTATCAAATCGCGGCGCGAATCGTGCCGTTTAAAGAGGATGTATAATGCAAAAACAAACTATTGTAGTATGTGACCATATCCATGAAGCCGGTTTAGAGATGCTGCGCAAAGAGGAGTCTATCAATTTCGTTATGGCTGCGGATGTCGATAAAGTATCTCTTTTAGATATCATCAAAGATGCAGACGTAGCGATTACGAGAAGCTCTACCGACGTAGACGAGAAGTTTATCGCAGCGGCAAAAAAAATGAAAGCGATCGTTCGCGCGGGCGTTGGTGTCGATAACGTCGATATCGACGGGTGCTCCAAAGAGGGTATCATCGTTATGAACGTTCCTACGGCAAACACCATAGCGGCAGTCGAGCTTACTATGACCCATATGCTCTCTTGTATGAGAATGTTCCCGTACTCCCACAACCATCTTAAACTCGATAGAGTTTGGAAACGCGAAAAATGGTACGGCTACGAGCTTAAGGGGAAAAAACTCGGTGTTATCGGTTTCGGTAATATAGGCTCACGCGTTGCAATCCGTGCAAAAGCTTTTGAGATGGACGTTGTGGCATACGATCCGTATATCCACCCATCAAAAGTGACCGATCTTAACATGACCTACACGACAAATTTCAACGATATCTTGGCATGTGACATCATCACGATCCACACGCCGAAAAATCAAGAAACTATCGGTATGATCAACGATGCGGAAATCGCGAAGATGAAAGACGGCGTGGTGCTTATCAACTGTGCGCGCGGCGGTCTTTACAACGAAGATGCACTTTATAAAGGTCTTACTTCGGGCAAAATCCGTTTTGCGGGTATCGACGTGTTTAACAAAGAACCTGCAACCGATCACCCGCTTTTAGACCTAGACAACGTTACGGTTTCTCCGCACTTGGGTGCCAACACGTTCGAGTCGCAGTACAACATCGGTGTCCAAGCGGCGCAACAAGCGATAGAAGCGGCAAAAGGGATCGCGTATCCGCATGCCATGAACCTGCCGATCGATGAGAGCAAAATCCCTTCATTCGTGAAACCGTTTTTAGAGATGGGGCAAAAAATCGGATTTATGGCATCTCAGATGAATAAATCACAGATTCTTTCTATTAAGGTAAGCGGGCAAGGGGAGATCGCCGAGTATGTCTCGAGCCTTGCAACGTTTGCGGCGGTAGGTGCGATCAGCCAAAACAGCGGCGATACTATCAACTACGTAAACGCCGAGTTTATCGCGGCGGAAAAAGGGATCAAAATCGAATCGGAAGCGCTTGGAGATTCTACGGTATATAAAAACCTCATTACCGTAAAACTCACCACTTCTGCAGGAACGACCTCTATCTCTGCTACGATTTTTGACGACAACGTACTTCGTATCGTAGAGCTTGACGGTTTTGATATCGAAGTACCTCTTAAAGGGGACATGGTTCTGTTTAAAAACACCGACGTTCCGGGAGTTATCGGAAAAGTGGGTACGATCCTTGGCAACAACAACGTCAATATCGCAGACTTCTCTTTGGCGAGAAACAATAAATCGCAAGCATTGGCGGTGATTTTGGTGGATAATCTCGTGAATGATGCAACGCTCAAAGAGCTTGCTTCTTTAGAAGCGTGTTTAGCGGTTAAATACGTTCGTCTCTAGTTCTTTTTTCTTGGCATGTAGCAGCGCTCCATGCCAAGAGTTTTATACCGCTCCAAAAAGCGTTTTTGCTTTACTCTCGTTTTTAAGCGCTTTGATCTCTTCGTAGCTTTTTTCGCCGATGCGTAGTTTTTCCCCTAAGATTGCATCGTAAACTATGTCGATTTTCTCCTCCGCACTTGCTTTTTTCAAATCTCCTTTAGAAAGATCGGCATGGTCTAACAGTTCGTTCCATACGGAGCTTTCATCGAGGGAAAATGCGTGGAACGTAAACCCTTCGTAGGTAAACGTACCGTTACCGTCAAGATCGGTGACGAAAAGGATATACAGCCCGTTAGGGGTGAGAACTTCTTTGTAACGCTCTACGAACGGTTCAAAAAAATCAAGCGTTTCTAGCTCACATGCCAAGAAATCTACATTTTCCCCTTTGCTTACCAAAAGCACCTGCGTTGCGGTTGCTTTGGGCGGGAGCTGCTTGTCTGCACTTAAAACCTTCCCCTCGGTGATAATAAGGCTTCCTCGGTATCCGTACGGGTATTTTTGCGTAGCTCCGTTAAACGAAGCTTGCCACTGGAGGTTATTGCTTTCTATAAAATCTTTGACGTTTGTCATGTTTTTCCTTTGAGTTTTATGTTCTTACTTGAAATGCAATTACGGTTCTTAACCTACTTCATTTTTGTAGCCGTAGGTGGAGGAGATGCTTCGCAATCGCTTGGCGGCTTTGGTGAAAACGTCGATGACGTAGTCGATCTCCTCTTCATTCGTAAATCGTGAGAGGCTTAGACGAATCGCCGTGTGAGCAAGTTCGGGGTCTTCGCCGATGGCACTCATGATGGGGTTTGCTTCCAAAGATTCCGATGCACATGCACTTCCCGTCGAAGCGGCGATTCCCGCACGGTTTAAGTCCCAAAGCATCGCTTCCCCCTCGATACCGCGCAGGGAGATAAGGAGAGTGTTCGGGGTGCGATCGGCACCTTTTCCTACGATGATTGTATCGGGGATTTTTGCGAGCGCATCTTCGAGTCTATCGCGCAAAGCACGCACTTTGGTGTTCATAATCTCCACATGGTTCGTTGCTTGTTTGATGGCAAGCCCCATCCCGACGATGTACGCGACGTTGAGGGTTCCCGCGCGCTTGCCGCCCATCTGTTCGCCCCCGTGGAGGAGATTGGGAAGCTCTCTGCCTTTTTTGACGTAAAGAGCACCAATCCCTTTTGGACCGTGGAATTTATGCGCCGAAAGGGTGAGGTAGTCTATGGGTGTTTTACCCAGATCGATCGCTATTTTGCCTATAGCCTGCACCGCATCGGTATGAAAAAGTATTCCCCTCTCTTTGGCAAGGGCTGCTACCTCTTCTACGGGGAAAATCACCCCCGTTTCGTTATTCGCCCACATCATCGAGATAAGTACGGTTTTGTCGGTGATGGCTTCTTTGATTTTTTCGACGTCGATAGAGCCGTTTTGATCGACCTCTATAAAGGTAACATCCGCTCCGTGTTCTTGCAAAAAAAGGAGGGTCTCTTGGATAGAGGGGTGCTCCACCGCGGTGGTGATAATATGATTTTTTTGCGGATTTTGCAGAATATGTTTAAAAAATATCCCTTTTAAAACCGTGTTGTTGCTCTCGGTTGCACAGGAAGTGACGAGAATGTCGTCCTCATCGGCGGCTCCGAGAGCGTCGTAGATTGCCCCGAGCGCTTCGTTGAGGGCAGGGCGCACCTCCATGCCATAAGCGTGGAGCGAGTTGGGGTTGCCGTAGAGCTCTTCAAAAAACGGCTGCATTTTTACCTTTACGAGGGGGTCGATTTTTGTCGTTGCGTTGTTGTCGAGATAGATTTTCATGAGAGTTCCTTTTGTGTTTTGTAGATTTGTATCGGTTGCGCTGTTGCATCTTCCACCATCGCTTTGGTGATGATGCAGCGTTCAAGATTCTCCTCGGAGGGAGAGCTATATTGCAGCGGCAACATAATCTCTTCGATAATCCCCCGAAGCCCTCTGGCTCCCACCCCTTTTTCTATCGCTTTTTGTGCGATCGCTTCGAGTGCTTCTTCTTCAAACTCCAAAGCGATTCCGTCCATCTCAAAAAGAGCTTGGAATTGCTTAACGATAGCATTATCGGGTTCTTGCAAGATGCGCACCATCTGTTTTGTATCAAGCTCTTTTAGCTCTGCAATCAC
>Ga0265294_10008432_pt1 | contig 12037 bp, 11 predicted proteins | sample MunlanPumphouse3_FD_192504 | JGI IMG/M metagenome (GOLD analysis project Ga0265294, IMG submission 192504) | Groundwater microbial communities from a municipal landfill in Southern Ontario, Canada - Pumphouse #3 | ecosystem: Environmental > Aquatic > Deep subsurface > Groundwater | place... | reverse complement strand
CGTTTCTTCTATAGGAAATGTTATCAAAAAGGCAGCAGTATATTACATACGGAATCAGGGGTAAGTTGACGCTTATATCCCCTGAGCTAAAGCCTCAGGGGTTTTAACGCTGCGTTCTATAAGAGTTAAAGCTAGTAAATATCAGTTTAAGGTCTGAAATTTTTCAGCTTATCTACTTTTATAGTTTTTCCCGCTTAAAAATCGCAGTCGCTGTCCCTTCCTCATCCAGATCGTCCTTTATAAAAATAAGCTCCCACCCTTCATTTCCAATTTTTTCAAGGTCATTCATTTGCTGCGGCATGTGAACTGCATGAATTCTTCTTGAATCATACTCCCATAACTTCATAAAAGCTCTCCCTGTTAGTGATTAGAAATAATCTGTTTGAGATTAAATATGTGATATTTAATATTACAACAAAACTATAAAAACTTAAACAAATCTAAAAAATGAACCTGATTCTAAAGATGCTTCCCCTTCACGAATAAACACGAATCTGAATCATTTAGAGGAACCCTCAAAAACCCTTTGGAAAAGGGTTTTTGCCCTTGGCAATGGAAAAAGAGGTAAAGGAAAAGCATTATTCCCTCCCAAACTTAAGGTCCCCTTCCCTTTATCTTGTCATATCCTAGGATTTTTTCAGCTCTTTTCTCCTTGGCTTTCTTTTTCTCCTTTATCTGCTCGGGCTTTAAAAAACCGGCTTCCTATAGAACAGATTCCAAGATCAGCTTCAAGCCCGAAAGCCCTGTCAAACTTTTCCAGAAGTGAAGGAGCTGAAAGACCAGTTTCTACTTCAAAGCGAGTTCTTTTAGGGACTTTGGGCTGGATTTTAACTCCAGAGGGCAGAATGGGAAAAGAAAGGCCTTCCGGATTAGTAGTAAAAAGTCTTGGATGAGCCTCTGGACTGAGTCGGGCTAGCCCTGTAGGCGAAAGGCCTAGTTCCCTTTCGGAAGAAAGTCTTCGATTCAGATCCGGTAAAACTCCTTGAAACTGTTCAAGGTGCGGTTTTAAAAAGGCAGCTGCTTCATAGGAAGGCCTGCTAGAAGCAGAGATAAAAGAAGAATCCACAGTTGAAGCGGCTCTTGAGTTTTGCTTTGTTTGTGCAGGCGGGGTTTGAGGAATTGAAGCTTCAGATTCACGGCTTTTCATAGATATAAGAATTGCACAAGCCCATATATACGTTTATGGAAGCTTGAAGATTTCCGGATAAAGCTTGAGAAGCTTTGTATAACATATGAAAGCTTCATTATATTTTCTAAACCCCACCTGCACAAACAAAGCAAAGCTCCTCGCTTGAGCAGGAAATTTAGCTTTTCTGAATCCCTCTTAAGCGCTTTTCCGAAAGCCTCAAAAACTACATCCACAATTGCAAAAGCTTCTTTTTATTTTTCCATCCGAAAGAAGACTTTAGTTTTGCTTGAGTTTGCCTCAGCCCTTTTCTTAAGGGCCTTCAGCCTTTTTTCCATATATATTATCGGAAGGGTTGCTTTCTAGAGTTTTTGATTCAAGGTTCTTTAAATACTTCTCAGTTTCCGCAACAACAACGCCTGACAGAGCCAGAAGCGCAACTAGATTTGGAAAAGCCATAAGCCCGTTGAAAACATCGGCAATAATCCAAACGGCTTCAATTGAGAGAAAGCCTCCAGCAGCTACCAAAAGGACATAGACAACTTTGTAGGGCAAAATTGCTTTTACACCGACTAGGTATTCAATACAGCGTTCGCCGTAGTAGTTCCAGCCAAGAATAGTTGTAAAGGCAAAAAAAATTAGGCCTACGGTTACAATATAGGCCCCAGTGCTAGAAAGAGCTTCTGAAAAAGCTGCACTGGTCATGTGAGCAGCTTCGCTTGCTCCTTTTGTCCAGGTTCCGCTAAGGATAAGGGTAAGCCCGGTCATGGTACAGATGACTATCGTATCAAAGAAAGTTCCGGTCATAGAGATTAAACCCTGTTTTGCAGGTTCCTTTACCTTTGCAGCCGCAGCTGCAATCGGAGAGCTTCCAAGTCCGGATTCGTTTGAGAAAATCCCGCGTGCAATTCCCATCTGAATGGCAAGCATTACGCCCGCTCCAAGGAAACCGCCTGAGGCTGCAGTTGGGGTAAAAGCACTTTTTAGAATAAGGCAAAGAGCAGAAGGAAGTTTTTCGAGGTTAAGGCCTATTACTAAAAGGCAGCCAAACACATAGGCAACTGCCATGACGGGAACCATAAACTGAGCGACTTTTGAGATGCTTTTAATCCCTCCTATGGTTACAAGAGCTACAAAAAAAGCCAAAACGATTGCCGTATTCATCCCCGGAATTCCAAAAGTGGCTTCCACGGAACTTACGATTGCGTTTACTTGGGTAAAAGTGCCCACTCCCAAACAGGCTGCACAGATTCCGAAAAATGCAAAAAGTTTAGCTAGGATTCCACTATAGCTTTTGTCTGCAAGCCCGTTTTTGATATAGTACATGGGCCCTCCGGAAATCTGACCATTGGCATCCGTGGTTCTATACTTAACGGCAAGCAGAGCTTCGGAATATTTGGTTGCCATCCCGAAAAAGGCTGCAAGCCACATCCAAAAAAGAGCCCCAGGCCCTCCTTTAGCAAGGGCGGTTGCAACCCCTACGATATTTCCGGTTCCTATTGTGGCTGAAAGCGCAGTGCAAAGAGCCGCAAAACTGGAGATATCTCCTTCGGCCCGCTTGTCAATTTTGCGGGAGCTAAGTACATTTTTAAGGGCTAGGGGCAACCTGAAGATCTGGATTAGTTTTAGGCGCAAGCTTAGGTAAATTCCAGTTCCAATAAGGAGGAGTAAAAGAGGAGGCCCCCAGACAAACCCATCAATTCCGTTTAGATGAGCGATTACAGTATCGGAGTTTAAGGTATCAATTACTGTTCCGAATACCGTATTTGTTTGAGTAAGGGCTTTTTGAACGAGGGTACATAATTCTTCAATTCTTGTTTTAAGTAACATGATAGCAAATCCTTTGAATAACCAGAAATTTGAAAATTCGGAGAATATTGGGAAAATCCAAAAATATCTAAAGGAAGTTGAACCAAGGGAAGTTGAGCCAAATCTATTCAATAAAATCCAAGAATATTTTGAGAAAGATTATCCGTAAATAATTTGGATTTTTTGAGAAAGGCTGCCTGAAAGCTTTAGCTTTCGAGCTTAAATTCATTCAGTAAAAGGTCCTTAATTATAAATTATGATACTTAAGTGCATTGATATTCTTTACAAGTTTATTTTTATAACTTTGTATTTTTTTAATATTAAGGAAGTCAAAAATGAGTTTCTGAGAATAAGGAAAATGGAAATAATTGTAGGGAAAAACGAAATGGAAAAATAAAGTAGAAAAGGGATATGGAAAAAACAGTGTCATAAAATTATAGGGGATAGCAGAAAAAAGGAGCTTTAGCTTTAAGGAGCTTTAGCTTTAAGGAGCTTTAGCTTTTTATGTGGGTAAGGGAAGGAATAGGGGAATTGGGATAACCGTTGGAATTTGTTGGAAATATCTGTTGGGATTTTGTACGTTGAAATTTGTTGGGATTACGTACTTTGGAATTGTTGGGATAATGTATTGCATGTTGGGATTTTTCACAAATCGGTTAACGAAAAAAAGACCCTTTTCCTATTAACTTACCCTCAACTCTTTTTATGAAATTGTATTATATAAATATTGGGATTCCCTTTGAACTTTTGATGTATATCGATGGCAATTTTGAGACTTGTGTGTACATTTATGATCTTCTTGTTTTTCCTTTTTCTAAGGCTTTTGAAATAAGCTTTGGAATCTTTGGAAGAGCTGCTACGGAACCTTTATATAGGTGCCAGCCAGTTAACTACTTCCTGTCAGGCTATGATTGGTGATAAACGGCCAACATGGGAACCCTTTGAGGGGCCTGAGGAAGTACCTCTAAAAATCAAACTTATTGAAATTGGATAAAATACCGTAACATTTAAACTTATTACGAAGGGATAAACAATGAAATCATCGGCTATCGATCTGAATCCAAATAAACTGGTACAGTACCTCAAGAAGCCAGCAAACGAATTCACAAAAGAAGACATCATCAAGTACGTAAAGGAAAACGGCATCAAGATGATCAACTTCCGCTATGTTGGCGGAGATGGCAGGCTTAAGGCCCTCAATTTCGTAATCACCAGCGAAGAGCACCTTGACACCCTCCTTTCCACCGGAGAAAGAGTGGACGGCTCAAGTCTTTTTTCCTATATTGAAGCCGGGTCAAGCGACCTTTATGTTGTACCTAAATACCGCACCGCTTTTGTAAATCCTTTTGAAGAAATCCCAACTCTTGACATTCTCTGCGCTTACTTTGACAAGGACGGCCAGCCCCTTGCAAGCTCTCCTGCAAATGTTTTGAGGAAAGCCCGCAGGCTCCTTAACGAAAAAACTGGGTATGACCTTCAGACAATGGGGGAACTTGAGTACTACGTTATCTGTAAAAAGGACGAAATTGACACTGGTTTTCCCACAGAAGATCAGCGAGGCTATCATGAAGACGGGCCCTTTACCAAGTTTGGCCAGCTCAGAAAGGATGCCTTACTTGCAATTGCCCAGGCCGGAGGGCTTATCAAATATGGTCACTCTGAAGTCGGAAACTTCTCAGATGATGAGTACTACTATGAGCAGAACGAAATCGAATTTGAGACCACTGACATTGAGGCCTCTGCAGATCAGCTCATTATTGCAAAATGGATGCTCAGGATGATCGGCCAGCAGTATGGGGTCAGGATTACCTACGCGCCTAAGATCACAGTCGGAAAGGCTGGAACCGGGCTTCACATCCACATGAAGCTTACAAAAGACGGCAAACCTGTTATGGTCGAGAACGGAAAGCTTTCGGAGCCTGCAAAGAAGGTTATCGCAGGAGTTCTTGAAGTTGCCTCAGGAATCACCGCCTTTGGAAACAAGGTGCCCACCTCCTACCTCAGACTTGTGCCTCACCAGGAAGCGCCAACAAATATCTGCTGGGGAGATAGGAACCGTTCCGCTCTTATCCGTGTCCCGCTTGGTTGGTCTGGAGATGCCAGTGCAATGATCAAAAAAGCAAATCCGAACTATTCCGAAGCTCTCAAGGACTACTCTGGCAAGCAGACCTACGAGTTCCGTGCAGCTGACGGTTCTGCAGATATCTATGGCCTCCTTGCAGCCATCTGTATAGGTGCGCGCTATGGGCTTGAAATGGAAAACGGCCTCGAACGTGCAGAAGAGCTCTATGTAAGCAGCAAGAATATCTTTGATGAAAAGAACAAGGAGACGCTTGAAAAGCTTGATCATCTCCCTGCTTCCTGCTGGGAATCTGCAGAAGCTCTTATGGCTCAGAAAGCAATTTTCATGCAGTATGATGTCTTTACCGAGGGTATGCTCGAAGGGATCGCAGCCGAACTCAAGGCCTTTGATGACTACCAGCTCAGTGAAAAACTCTACGGCAAAAATGAAGAGATTAAGGCGCTTGTAGACAAGTATATCCACTGCGCCTGAGGGCTTAAACTTCTCAATAAAAAAATAAAAAATAAAGGAAAAGGGAAATAAGAAAAGCTACTTTCCTTTTCCACTCTTTTGCTTTATTAAGACGTTTTGTCTTTTTAATGCGTTTTGCTTTTTTCGAATTGCATTTTAATAAATTTTGGGTTTTATTCTCTTTTCATTTTCTTATTGGAGGCTTCATTAAAGGCTTCAAATTTGTAATTTTTCATCCAGATTTGGAAGAAGCTTATCAAAATACTTCGTCACGACGCAGGATTCCGTACATTTTCCACACCTTATGCAGTTATCCATAATGTGCACTCCTTGTGCCTCAAGCGAAATTGCTCCCACAGGGCAGGTTTTTACACAGATCCCGCAACTTGTGCAGCGGGAGAATCTTAGAAGCTGTTTTGCAATCTCCCTAAAAAGACCCAAGGCTTTTTCTTTTGTCTCTGAACTTACCAGCAGATTTCCATTTGAGAAAAATTTGGCTGTACCCTTATCGGTCTTTACGAGCAGCATTCCCAATTCTTCAGAGAAAATGCATTTGCCTACTATATTCAGAAATTCAGTAGCCTCTGCAACCCGGATTCCCTTGAGTCCAGCCTCCACGCTGAAGCCTCCAGCTTTGCAGGGGGAAATTCCACCTGTGACCTCAAGCTCGAACTCTTCTTCAGAAACTTCAGGGCGGATATTAATTCCAAGTTCTTTTGCAAGTTTGAGCATTTTTGGGGGAAGCTCTTTCCAGCGCCAGAAGCCATATTCAATAAATTTATCCGAAAGCCCTTGCTTTTTTGCCCATTTCAGAAGAAAAGTATTCCATTTTGCATACATTGCAGGATGAAGCACTTTTACTCGCTCGTATTCCGCAGCCAGAGCCGCAGGACAAAGCCAGCATCCCACTCTTTCAAACCCCTGGTCATAGAGAGGGTTATAGGGAAGTTTTCGCCAGTGAATATAGAGCCAGACTTCAAGAGCCCGCCAATCCCGAAGAGGAAAGATATTGAGCTGGGAAGGCACAAAAGGATTTTTTTCACTAGCCGCAATTCCGGCTCTTGAAAAGGATTCGTGCTTTCTTTTCCCGTCAATGGTCAGGTAAGAAATTCCGTTCGGATTTTCGTTATTGTGTCTAATGTTTGAATTTTTCCCTTCCTTTCCCTTTTCTTTATTCCTCTCCTTTTCTTCCTCCCTTCCCCTTTTTATATCTCTATCCTTTTCCTTCCCTTCCTCTTCAAAATTGCCTGCTGAAGCCAGTTTACAGACCTTACAGCACCACCTAAAGTCTTTTGCAGGAGGCCCAAATTTTTCAACATTAGCCCAGAAAGCGTCTCCTGCATCCTTCTCTTCATAGGAAACCTCGCTTTTCCTACAGAATTTTCGTGCAAAATCAAGAGTTTCTGGAAACTCAAGCCCCGTATTCAGGAAAAAAGCCTTAAATTTTCTCTGCTTCAGAGCGGCTTTTGTCAAGTCTAAGGCCACAAGGCTATCTTTTCCTCCACTGAAAGAGACATAAACCGGAAGTTTTCTGTGCTCTTTTTGATTTGCGATTCCCCGAATTGTATTGATAGCATTTTTCCCAAGGGTCTGAAGCTGTTTCCGATTTGCTTCAATACAAGCTTGAAGATCCGGGGTTTTGGAAGCAAGAGTGGACTTTCCGCTTTCAATTTTTCTAATCCTAAGAATTTTTTCAGGAAGACCCAACTCTTTTTTTGAGCCAAAATCCAAAGCCTCAATATAAGATACACCGTAGCCTTTTAACCGGCCTGCAGAAACAAGCACATAATCCCCTTTCTTTATGTCCGAAGAAAAGGAATTTATAAGCTCTGGACCGATGTTTTTGCCATTCAGATGCTTCTTTGTTTTCCCAAGACAAACCCGTTTCTTTTCGGTCTGCTCAAGCAAGATTTGAGCTCCTGCAAGAGAGGGCTCAAAGGTATAATCCAGCTTTGCAAGTTCAAAGCGCAAAATTCCAAAAACAAACCCATCTACCAGAACTTCGTCAGTTTTATCTTCTCCTGGTATTTTATTAAGGAGAACTATGCGTTTTCCCAAAGGCTCGCAGCCGAAATTGGACATAAGTTCCTGGGCTAAGATCTTTCGTTCATAAGGAGAACAGAACCTGACATCGGCTGGCTGGGAAAGGTAAAGCCTCTCCCCAGGTTTTCCGCAAAGGCCACATTCTTTTCCTATAAGAGGAAGATTGCAAGTTTTGCACCAGAATATAAGGTTATCCTCGTATTCGAGTCTGTGGGAGGGATTTTGTTTGCCTGAAGCCTTATGCTTGCAAGCATTGGGGGTACGACTTTTGTAGTTGCGATTTTTGTAGTTGCGAGAATTAGGGTTAGAACTACTGTGGCTGCAACTATTGCGGGTCTTTTTTTGACTGCTTTTTCCGGAAAGATTGTGCTTCCTTTTAGAAAAGGAGTCCCCAAAACGGCTGCTGTGCTCGCAGTTTGAGTTTTTAATTGAGCAGGAGCCGCTATTTTTCCCTTCTTTCGATGATTTTTGCAAGTTCCCTGAGGCTTGTTTACATTGAAACCTGTTTGAGGCTATTGATCTAAAAGCGTTGTTTTTCTTTGGCATGGCGAACACACTGGAGTTTATGAGCTCTTATTGGTTTTTCAATCTTAAAACTTCAATCTTAAATCTTAAACCTTAAAACCTTAAAACCTTAAAACCTTAAAACCTTAAAACCTTAAGTCCTTGGAATGATAAGAATTTTAAAGGAAATTGGATTTAACACTAATTTTATAATAGATGCAATATATAAATATACGCTGCTCTCCGTGAAAATACTTCTGAGCGCGGAACCTTTTATAGAACTCAGCGTTAAAACCCCTGAGTCTTCAGCTCAGGGGTAGTTCACTTACTCTCCTAACCTAGTTTAGATTTTTTGAAAGAGCAAGCGAGAATCTCTTCTCTACATTTAAAAAAAGAGGGGAGCAATTTTTTCATACATTATATAATTTATTCTTACTTGGGATTAGTTCTCCGTTTAGGGGTTTAAACTCTTAGACTGAGCTTCGAGATCAAATATACTTGATTCTTATACAAATTCGATTTTTAAAAAGTTACATATAGCAGGTATCCTCTGTTAATATATAGAATAATATTACCCAATTTTACTGGAGATGCTGGTGAATGAATGTCTGGGAATATGATATAAAAGCCCTTAGATTCAGTGATCTGTCGAAAACAAAAGAGGACCTCAATAACCTGGGAATTGAAGGCTGGGAACTGATCAAGTTTGCAGATGAAATGGATGAAAACGGAATAAGAAGAGCTGTTTTCAAAAGACCTGTTGATTATGTTGATGCGGGTTTCTAAGAGCTTAGCTAATTTAGCTTCTTTTTCCTGAGCTTCTACATTTTTTAAGCTTACAACCCTTTTTTAAACTGCTTTCTTTAATCAGTTTTAAGATTTCCTGCTCGTTTTGATTAAGTTCGAATTTCGTTTAAGCATTTTTAGCTCATCTTCTTTTTTTATTTTTTCGAACTTTAAAAATCTCAAAAAACCCTTCCCTATCTTAAAAGGCTAGTAAAATATCAAAACGTTTTTATCAAATCGAATATTACAATAGTTTTGAAAATTCATACAATTCCCGAATTAAATTCCTAATAAATATAAACCGTTCGAATATAGAAGAACTTATACATAAAACCCAGGCTTTGAAATGGGGGTTTTTACACGCATAAAAAACTCAAACTCTGTATAACATTTTGCCTGCTGCTGGCCATAATCAGTGCCAGTGCCTGTATTGGAGCCAACAAGGATGGAAGCGCAGAAGGTGCAGATAGCGATATTTCTTCTCAAACTCTGACTGTAGGAATTAGCACAGATGTCAACAACTGGTACCTAGATAAATTCCCTGATGGAGACGGCCGTTTTGTCTGGTCTCAGGTTTATGAAACGCTTGTAAGGCTTGATCCGGACATGCAAATTGTACCAGGGCTTGCCGAATCCTGGGAAACACCTGACGATGGCAAAACTTGGATTTTCCATCTTAAGAAAGGAGTCCAGTTCCATGACGGAACTCCATTTGAAGCGGAGGCGGTTGTTTTTTCCTATAACAAGCAGGCCTATGTAAGGCAAGCTGTGCTCCGCCCCATTGAGAGTGTAGAAGCCCTAGGGCCTCTGACTGTCAAGTTCGTGCTGAAAAAACCCATGCCTTTGCCATCTTACCTGACTCACGTCGCCTGGCCAATCATGGGGCCAAGTTGCCTTGATCCTGAAGGAAATTTTGAAAAACCTGTTGGAACCGGGCCTTTCAAATTCGAAAACCAGCTCAAAGATCAAAAAATCGTTCTTTTGCGCAATGAAGCCTATCATGGGCAAACTCCTAGCCTTGAAAAAATCATCTTTAAAGTGATTCCCGAAGCTTCCACAAGGGTTATGGCCCTTGAAACCGGGGAAGTGGACCTAATCCTCAAAGTTCCGGAATACGAGGTCTCAAGGCTTGAGGAAAAAGAAGGTATTGACGTTTATAGAAAACTTACTACCTTCACCGACTTTTTGCAATTTAATTGCAAAAAAGCTCCTTTCAATGAAAAGGAAATCAGGCAAAGTGTTGCCTTTGCAATAGATACTGAGCTGATTAGTTTAGAGATTCTAGAAGGCATTGGAAAAGCCGCAAAAGGCAGACCCTATTCTCCTGTAATGATGTACTCTAACCCAGCCCTTGAAACATATTCTCCTAATCTAGAAAAGGCAAAGACTCTGCTCTTGGAAGCTGGGTGGATAGATTCGGATGGAGACGGAATTCTCGAAAAGGACGGAACCCCTCTACAGGTATCACTTTTGGTAAGCAAAGGAGTTTGGGCAGCCCGACATCAGCCCATGGCTCAGGCAATTCAAGCTGAACTTGCGGAAATTGGAATTGAGACGGAAATTCAAACCTTGGAAGGAGGGGCTATTACTCAGCTTGAAAATGCCGGAAACTTTGACATGATTCTTCGCACCGGCTACTTTGTTTGGGGGCCATATCCAAAGCATTTCTTCCTGCATCATTCAGCCTCTCCCAATTCGCACTACAAAAACGAAAGCTACGATAAACTGGTAGATTCAGCTGACAGGACTGCGGATGAGGAAAAACAACGGAACTTTTACTATGCTTTGCAGGATTTTGTAATCGAAGAAGTTCCTGCCTTTTACCTGGTTCATGAAGAAAAAATCGTAGCTGCAAACTCCTGGGTTAAAGGGTATACCATTTCCTCTGAAGATCCCTGGTTGAACCTTGAAGGAGTGTATCTGGAAAAAACCTGATAAGTAGAAGTAAATCTATAAAAATAAAAGCTGTTTGGATGAAGAAAACCCGGACTGAAAAAAAATGTGGAAATATATCGCAAAACGCCTGCTCCTTATTTTTGGAGTGCTTCTGGGTGTAACTTTTGTTACTTTTTCCGCGATGTACCTTGCTCCAGGAGATCCTGCCGAGGTTATTGCCCTTGCCAGATACGGGCAGGATCTGAGCACCGAACAGATTGAGGCCGTAAGAGCTGCAGAAGGACTTGAAGCTCCTTTTCATGTCCAGTACCTGACCTGGCTCCACCACCTTCTGCATCTGGACTTTGGAAAATCCGTTATAGATTCGGATGATGTCTTAGAAGAGATCTTGCTGAGGCTGCCCGCAACAGCCGAGCTTGCTTTGGCAAGTCTTCTTCTTTCCCTACTGCTTGCTCTTCCTGCAGGAGTTTTAAGCGCACTTAAGCAAAATACCTTGCTTGATAATGTCTGTGTTTTCACGTCCTTGCTTGGAGTTTCTATTCCCAATTTCTGGCTTGGACTCCTTTTAATCTGGCTTTTTGCCCTAAACCTTAACCTCCTCCCAACCCATGGCTATGGAACCTTAAAAGAACTGGTCCTGCCTACACTTACTCTTGGGACTTCCATGGCTGCAGTAACGACTAGATTGACCCGGTCGAGCATGCTTGGAGTATTGAAACAGGAATACATTGTAGCAGCCCGAGCTCGAGGGCTTGATGAAAGTACGATCCTTTTCAAACATGCCCTAAAAAACGCTTTGCTTCCGATTCTTACTCTTGCCGGAATGCAGCTTGGCTACCTCCTTGGAGGAGTCGTAATCGTAGAGACTATATTTGCCTGGCCAGGCTTAGGACAGCTGCTTGTAGCTTCCATCTTTGACCGGGATTTTGCTCTAATCCAAGGCTGTGTGCTCTTTATTGCAGTTTTGTTTTCCCTTTCCAGTCTGGGAGTTGATATTCTCTATGCTCTGCTTGACCCAAGAATAAGGTATGATCAACAGGACTGAGCGTGGCTTTGGGAAGCGGATAAGAATAAAATTGAAGAAATGCTTGAAATAAGAATAAAATAAAACTGAAACAGAAGCGGAAAAAATGGCAGTAATTGAAAATAGAAGGGAATTGGCAAAAATTATAAAAAAGCCTAGAATAAAAAGGCCCCGTCAAAGAGAGGCCTGGCAAAAATTCAGCCAGAACCGTTTTGCAGTTCTTGGAATCCTGATTATTGCTTTTCTGGCTTTCCTTGCTCTCTTTGCCCCCTTGATCGCTCCTCACGAGCCTCTCGAACAAAAACCTGTCCGTCGA
>Ga0265294_10008431_pt1 | contig 12037 bp, 10 predicted proteins | sample MunlanPumphouse3_FD_192504 | JGI IMG/M metagenome (GOLD analysis project Ga0265294, IMG submission 192504) | Groundwater microbial communities from a municipal landfill in Southern Ontario, Canada - Pumphouse #3 | ecosystem: Environmental > Aquatic > Deep subsurface > Groundwater | place... | reverse complement strand
AAAGCGCTCCAAACTCCCCTGATCGAAGTCCAAAAAGAGAGCCGTAAAAAATGAGCCGTTTGAGTTTTTTGGAACGACTGCTAGAGGGTGCGGCGGTGGAGTGGAAGAGTTTAGGGGAAGTGGCGAAAATTCAGCGAGGTGCTTCACCTAGACCAATTGCAAAATATATTACTGATGATGAAAATGGTGTCCCTTGGATAAAAATTGGCGATACTTCACTATCTTCAAAATATGTGAATAAAACGGCACAAAGAGTCACATTGGAAGGTGCTAAAAAATCAAGAATTTTGAAAAAAGGTGATTTTATTATTTCTAATTCGATGAGTTTTGGACGACCTTATATTCTTAATATTGATGGAGCTATTCATGATGGTTGGGCTTCAATTAGTGAATTCGGAGCTAAGCTAAATTCTGACTACTTGTTTTATTATCTTTCATCGAGTAGTGTACAGAACTATTGGATTAGTAAAATTAACAGTGGTTCGGTAAGCAACCTCAATGCTGATATTATTAAAACTTTGCAAATCCCCATCCCGCCCTTGCATGTGCAAGGGGAAATTGTCCGAATCTTGGACAATTTTACGCTTCTTACGGCGGAGCTTACGGCGGAGCTTACGGCGCGCCGCAAGCAGTACGCCTACTACCGCGACCGACTCCTTACCTTTACGGAGGAGCAAGCGGAGTGGAAGACGTTAGGGGAAGTGGCGAAAATTGGCACAGGCAGTCATGACACACAAGACGCTATTGAAGATGGTGATTATATTTTTTATGCTCGCGGTCGTGAGCCGTTAAAGCTAGATGTATTTGATTTTGATGAAACTGCAATCATTACCGCTGGAGATGGTGCTGGGGTTGGAAAAGTATTTCATTACGTCCAAGGTAAATATGCACTGCATCAACGTGCATACCGTATTGTCCCAAACGAAAATATGGAAGCGAGATTTATATATCACTACATAACATCATATTTTTACGCATACATACAAAAAGCATCGGTGAGTTCATCTGTTACTTCACTTCGTAGACCGATGTTTTTGAAGTTTCCCATTCCCATCCCGCCCCTCGTCGAACAAGAACGCATCGTCGCCATCCTCGATAAATTCGACGCGCTCACCCACTCCCTCACCGAAGGTTTGCCGCGCGAAATTGCACTACGCCAAAAACAGTACGAGCATTACCGTGACATGCTTTTGAGCTTTCCCAAAGAAAATCCCGCCTATTTGGAAGTAACGCCTACACAAAAAAGGAAGTAGTTGATAAGTTTATAATGTTATAAAGCTTATAATATAGGCATTTTAAAGAGTTTATTTGGAAGTAGTAAATATAAAAAGAGGAACTAAAATGGAAAACATACACATACCCGACCCCTCATGGGGGAGTAATCTAGCCAACATCATTTTAGATTTAGAAAAACTAAGAACCAAAAAATTAGGCGGCGACGTGCCTGCTTATGTCTTTTTTCAGCTCAAAAATATTTTTCATATATTAGAGACTTTGGGGAGTGCAAGGATTGAAGGGAATAATACTACGCTTGCCGAATATGTAGAAAAAATTATAGAGAATCAAGAGAAAAAAGACGAATCAAACGATGAGATAACAAATCTTGAGGAGGCAATAGAGTTTATAGAAGAAAATACGGACGAAACGACTACTTTAGATAGAGCATTTATTTCGCACGTACATAAAATCTTGACAAAAGACCTCACACCGCCCCCTAAGGGAGAAGGTTCGCTTTATCCCGGAGATTTACGACGACATTCCGTGAGTATCAAAAGCTCGGGACATACTCCCCCTTCACCTCTTGTGCTGCAAAACTATTTTGAAAAGTTTGTGGAGTTTATAAACCACCCGCACAAAGAACAGTATCAGCTTTTGATGGTGGCGGTTGCGCATCATCGGTTTGAATATATTCACCCTTTTGACAACGGAAACGGCAGGATGGGAAGACTTCTTAACTATGCTTTTTTAATTAAGCTTGGATTTAAAGTTAAAAACGGACGTATTATCAATCCCTCATCCGTTTTTTATACCGACAGGGATAAATACTACGATATGTTAAGCGTTGCAGATACTCTAAAAGATAGCGATATTTTAAAGTGGTGTGAATATTTTTTGTTAGGTCTTAAAAACGAAATCGAAAAAATCGATTCATTGCTTAATGTGGATTATGTGAGAGCAAAAATACTTTTGCCGACGCTTAAATATGCTTTGGAGAGAGAACATATTACGCATCAAGAGTTTAAAATTTTGCAGCATCTTGTCAATAAAGAAGATTTGAGCATGAAAGCCGAAGAGTTAAGTTTTATGGGCGTGGAAAGTTCAAAAGAAAAATCAAAAATCATGGGAAAATTAAAAGAGAAAAACATCATCATGCCGACAGTGCAAAACGGCAGGATTTATACTCTGAAATTTGTCAATAACTATCTTTTACGAGGTGTGATGAAAGTTTTAGAGCAAAACGGCTTTGTCTCGGATTTTCTAAATTTGGAGAAAAATAGATGAAAGAACATTACTGCGACATGCTTTTGAGCTTTCCAAAAGTAGAAAGTGAGGTCTAGTATGAGTCAGTCGTTTGTACAAATTGCACAGCAACTTAGAGATGCCACTAAAAAAGTTCAACTCATTTATGCGTTTAACGGCACGGGTAAAACTCGATTATCACGTGTATTTAAAGAGCTGATTGCACCAAAAACCGATAGCGATGAAGAAGTCATGGCATTAGCGCGTAACAAAATTCTCTATTACAGTGCATTTACGGAAGATTTGTTCTCTTGGGATAATGACTTAGAGTTTGATACCGAGCCGAAATTAAAAATCCAGCCCAATACTTTTACGCGGTGGGTACTACAAGACCAAGGACAAGACCAAAATATTATTGCAAATTTTCAGCGCTATACCGATGAAAAACTAACACCGCGTTTTAGTGAAGATTTTTCAGAAGTGACCTTCTCTTTTGAGCGCGGTAATGAAGAAAGCTCCGGAAATATTAAGATTTCCAAAGGTGAAGAGAGTAATTTTATCTGGAGTGTTTTTTATAGTCTGCTTAGCCAAGTAATCGGCGTGTTAAATGTTGCCGAGCCAAGTGAGCGCGAAACAGAAGAGTTCAATCAACTCGAATATGTATTTATCGATGATCCAGTAAGTTCGTTAGATGAAAACCATTTGATAGCGTTGGCGGTAGATTTGGCACAGCTCATTAAATCCAGTGGATCAGATATAAAGTTCATTATTACTACGCATAACCCGCTTTTTTACAATGTTTTATACAATGAACTAAAAAATGCACAAAAATATCTATTGAGAAAATATGATGATGGAACTTATGATTTACAAAATCAGCCGAATGACTCGCCGTTTTCCTATCATCTTTTTCTAAAAACAGAAATTGAAAATGCCATTAGAATAGGTCGGCTACACAAATACCATTTTAATTTTCTTCGAAATATTTTAGAAAAAACATCAACGTTTTTAGGTTATGAAAATTGGGGAGACCTTTTACCAAGAACCGATGATGGAAGAGCCAATCCCTATGAAGCCAGAGTGATTAATATCTCCAGTCATTCCAAACACACGAGCGAAGAAGCGTCAGAGCTTACAGAAGATGATAAGCGTGTACTGACTTTTTTGGTGGAGAAACTTAATGAAATGTATCGTTTTAAAAGTGCTAATTGAAATTTTTAAAGGTAACTAAATGACCAAAGACTTAACCACATCAACCATCAGTAGACAAAACATACTTAACAACAGTTTTGCATTGGAGCAAATTGAATCGCACCTTGCTTTTGGCGGGACGTATTGGCATGAGGAACTCATTTTTACTAAAGCACAGGTGGCGCAGGTTTTGGATATTGATGAGCGAACGATAGACAGGTACCTAGAAAGCCATAATGATGAGTTATCGAAAAACGGCTACAGAGTTTTGCGAGGTCAAAAACTTAGAGAACTTAAACAAGTCTTAGTCGACGACATGAATGTCGTCGACATCTCCAAAGTGCCGTCTTTAGGGGTGTTTTCCTTTAGGGCAGTGCTCAATATCGCTATGTTGGTCACGGAAAGTGAAAAAGCAAAACGCATCAGAAATAAGATACTCGATATCGTCCTTGATGTGGTGGCGCAAAAATCGGGTGGACATACAAAGTACATCAATCAACGAGATGAAGCCTACTTGCCCTCGGCGTATAAAGAACACAGCTATAGAAAAGAGTTTACGGATGCTTTGAAGAATTATTTAGAAGCAGGCGACAAATGGAAATACGCAACGTATACCAATAAAATTTACGAAGCGGTATTTTTAGAAAACGCAATGGAATACAAGAAGATTCTTGATATCCAAGAAAAAGAGAAAATTAGAGAGACGATGTATGCAGAAGTACTTAATGCTATTGCGAGTTTTGAGCATGGCTTAGCCGTGGAAATGAAGCAAGCGTTTGAAAAGCTTGGCAGAAAACTCACTACTAAAGAGCTTGATGGACTTATAAATGAAGCTTCAAAAAATCCTTACTTAGTACCGCATATCAACGACGCACGGGCAAAAATGGCGAGTCGCGACTTGTGTTTTAGGGATGCTTTGCATCACAAGTTAGAAAGCTATATTCAGTCGGTTCCGCAAGGTGATTTTGACAAGTTTTTGGGAGAAACGAGCAAATCTCTTGAAGAGAGACTCTCTGATCCCGAGACATTGGCAGTGTTGAAACGCTTAAAAGATCGATAAATGGAACTTCAAATATTTTATTTTGATACGAAACATGCCATTGAAGTCCATGATTGGATTATAGATAATAGCGGCGGATTGCATGGATATCGTGAGATAGGATTGCTTGACAGTGCGTTGGAGCATATTCAAAACGACATGTATTATCCGACCTTTGAAGAAAAACTCAAACATTTGGTCTATGCAGTCAATAAGTTTCATCCTTTCAACGATGGGAATAAACGATCGAGTTTGGTTTTAGGAGCCTATTTTTTAAAACTAAACGGCTATGACTACTGCGTGAGAAAATTTGTGCAAGAGATGGAAGAGATCGTCGTATGGTTGGCAGAAAGTAAAATAAAAGATGATTTACTGCTTGAAATAGTAGAGTCGATCATTAATAACGAAGAGTTTAGCGAGTCGTTAAAACTGAAAATTTTTGAAGCCGTTGCATTTTAAAGGAGAGATACAGATGAAAGAACATAACGTCATAGCCGAATCCAACAACTACATCGTTTTGGACAAATACGTCAAGATCGAGCAGAAGGGTGCGCTCTACCAAAGCGAGAGCGATTTAGAGCGCGAATTGATCGAGGATTTGACCGCTCAGGGGTATGAATTTCTCGAAGGGCTTAACACCCCCGATAAACTCCTCTCCAACGTGCGTGCGCAGTTAGAGGCGCTGAACAACGTCACGTTTGCAGACGATGAGTGGCGGCGCTTCACGGAGCAGTATCTGGACAAGCCAAGCGATAGCGTCATCGACAAAACCCGCAAGATTCACGATGATTACATCTACGATTTCGTCTTTGACGACGGGCATATCCAAAACATCTACCTTGTGGACAAGAAAAACATTGCGCGAAATCGTCTCCAAGTGATCAAACAGTTTGAACAAAAAGGGACACATGCCAACCGCTACGACGTCACGATACTCGTCAACGGTTTGCCGATGGTGCAGGTGGAGCTGAAAAAACGGGGTGTGGCAATCCGCGAGGCGTTTAACCAAGTGCACCGCTACTCCAAAGAGAGTTTTAACTCGGAACATTCGCTTTTTAAATATCTGCAACTTTTCGTAATCTCAAACGGCACCGATAGCCGCTACTTTGCCAACACCACCAAATGGAACAAAAACAGTTTTGATTTTACGATGAATTGGGCGAAGTCGGATAACACCCTCATCAAAGACCTCAAAGATTTTACGGCGACCTTTTTTACGAAAAATACTTTGCTTAACGTGTTGCTTCATTACAGCGTCTTTGACGTCAGCGATACACTGCTTATCATGCGCCCCTACCAGATCGCGGCGACGGAGCGGATTTTGTGGAAGATCAAAAGCTCCTACCAATCTAAAACATGGAGCAAGGTAGAGGGGGGCGGCTATATCTGGCACACCACGGGCAGCGGCAAGACACTTACGAGTTTCAAAGCGGCGCGACTGGCGACCGAGCTTGATTTTATAGATAAGGTCTTTTTCGTAGTGGATCGAAAAGACCTCGATTACCAGACGATGAAAGAGTACCAGCGTTTTTCGCCCGATAGCGTCAACGGTTCGGAGAGCACCGCAGGGCTGAAACGCAACCTCGAAAAAGAGGACAACAAAATCATCGTCACCACCATCCAAAAGCTCAACAATCTTATGAAAAGCGAGGGTGATTTACCTATCTATGCCAAGCAAGTCGTGTTTATCTTCGATGAGGCGCACCGCAGCCAGTTCGGCGAAGCGCAAAAAAATCTCAAAAAGAAGTTTAAAAAGTTTTATCAGTTCGGGTTTACGGGGACGCCGATTTTCCCCAAAAATGCTTTGGGGGCGGAGACCACGGCGAGCGTGTTTGGAAGAGAGCTTCATTCGTACGTCATAACCGATGCGATCCGCGATGAGAAGGTACTTAAGTTTAAAGTCGATTACAACGACGTGCGCGCGAAGTTCAAGGCAATCGAGAGTGAGCAAGACGAGAAAAAACTCTCTGCCGCCGAAAACAGAGAGGCGCTACTGCATCCTGAGCGCATCGGCGAGATTTCGCAGTATATTTTAAATAACTTTAGACAAAAAACCCATCGTCTGAGCGCAGGCGCCAAAGGGTTTAACGCGATGTTTGCCGTAAGCAGCGTGGATGCGGCGAAACTCTACTACGAAGCGCTAAACCGCGCGCAAAAAGAGAGCCAAAAACCGCTTAAAATCGCCACTATTTTTTCGTATGCCGCCAACGAGGAACAAGACGCCGTAGGGGAAATCAGCGATGAGAGTTTTGAACTAAGCGCGATGGATGCGAGCGCCAAAGAGTTTTTATGCGCGGCAATCAACGACTATAATGCGATGTTTAGAACCAACTACGGCGTGGAGGGCAACGCTTTTGCCAACTACTACCGCGACCTTGCCAAGCGGGTGAAAAATCAAGAGGTGGATTTGCTTATCGTGGTGGGGATGTTTTTGACGGGGTTTGATGCGCCCACGCTCAACACCCTCTTTGTCGACAAAAATCTGCGTTACCACGGGCTGATGCAAGCCTATTCACGCACCAACCGCATTTACGACGCGACAAAAACTTTCGGGAATATCGTGACGTTTCGCGATTTAGAGCAAGCCACCGTAGATGCCATTACGCTCTTTGGGGACAAAAACACCAAAAACGTGGTGCTTGAAAAAAGCTACAAAGAGCAGATGGAGGGCTTTACCGATACGACAAGCGGCGAAGCACGGCGCGGATTTTTGGAGGTGGCGGCAGAGCTTTGCGAACGCTTCCCCGATCCCGATGCGATAGAGACCGAAAAAGATAAAAAAGCGTTCGCCAAACTCTTCGGCGAGTATCTGCGTGCCGAGAATATTTTACAAAACTACGACGAATTTACCGCGTTAAAAGCGTTGCAAAATCTGGACATGAATGACCCCGAAGCCGTAGAGGCGTTTCAAGCCAAACACTATGTGAGTGACGACGATTTACATGCCATGCAAGAAATTCCAATCCCTGCCGAACGTACGGTTCAGGATTATCGTTCCACCTACAACGATATCCGCGATTGGTTGCGTCGTGAAAAATCCTCTAAAGAAAAAGAGGCTTCAAGCATCGATTGGGATGATGTGGTTTTTGAGGTGGATTTACTTAAATCGCAAGAGATTAACCTCGATTATATTTTGGAACTTCTTTATGAGCATTACAAAAAGATGCAAGATAAAGCGGCACTTATCGAAGAGATGCGCCGCGTGATTCGTGCGAGTTTGGGTAATCGTGCCAAAGAGAGTTTGATCGTCGATTTTATCAACCAAACCGACCTCGACACGATTGGCGATAAATCGGGCGTGATGGAAGCGTTTTATGCGTTTGCACAAGAAGAGCGACAACAAGAAGTAGAAGCGCTCATTCGCGATGAAAACCTCAACGAAGAAGCGGCAAAGCGCTATATCGCCACATCGCTCAAACGGGAATTTGCCAGTGAAAACGGTACGGAACTTAATGAATTGTTACCAAAAATGAGCCCGCTCAATCCGCATTACCTCACCAAAAAGCAGAGCGTTTTTCAACAAATAGCCGCTTTGGTGGAGAAATTTAAAGGGGTGGGCGGTCAGGTTTGATGTAAACTCGTTTTCTCTCTCACATGCCAAGAAAAATTCATGGCATGTACCCCCTTTTTTCACACAATTTTTCTTTTCTGCATAATCCATTCTTACAAATTTGTTCCGCTTTTGTCGTTTTGTCGCACCGAATCTCTTTTTGTCGCTTTCGTCCTGCAAAAACCGTAGAACAACCCTTGCACATACTACGGCGAAGTACATGGATACCTTGAGAAGGGTGTTTAAACTAAGGAGAAAATATGTCTGCACTTCGTCAAATTGCATTTTACGGGAAAGGCGGGATCGGTAAATCTACTACATCCCAGAACACGTTGGCCGCGATGGCTTACTACTTTGACAAGAATATTATGATCGTAGGGTGCGACCCTAAAGCGGATTCTACGCGTCTTATTCTTCATGAAAAAGCACAAAACACTATTTTACAGCTTGCAGCGGAAATGGGAACTGTGGAAGATTTAGAGCTAGAAGATGCATGTAAACCGGGAGCGGGTATTTTTTCTCCCGAGTCTCCGCACGGATGGATCAATTGTACTGAATCAGGTGGACCGGAGCCGGGAGTAGGTTGTGCAGGTCGCGGGGTTATTACGGCGATTAACTTTCTTGAAGAAGAGGGTGCGTATGAGGCTGAAGGACTAGATTTCGTTTCTTACGACGTTCTCGGTGACGTTGTGTGCGGCGGGTTTGCTATGCCTATCCGCGAAGGAAAAGCGCAAGAGATTTATATCGTTATGTCGGGTGAGATGATGGCGATGTATGCGGCAAACAACATCTCTAAAGGTATCTTGAAATACGCAAACACGGGTGGGGTTCGCCTTGCAGGTCTTATTTGTAACGCTCGTATGACAGACCGAGAGTACGACTTGGCATGGGCTTTGGCTCGTGAGCTTGGAACGCAAATGATTCACTTCGTACCGCGTAACAACATCGTACAACATGCCGAGCTTCGCCGTATGACGGTTGTCGAATACAGCCCGAAATCGGATCAAGCGCAAGAGTACAAAGAGCTTGCTCGTAAAATCATCGCGAACGATCTTAAAGTGATCCCTACTCCTTTAGAGATGGACGATCTTGAGAGCCTCTTGATGGAATACGGTCTTGAAGAGGAAGTTCTCGAGGACGAAATCGGTAAATCGGCAGAAGCGTAATCGTTGCGCGCAGGTAAAGGTGTCGCGGCTTGGCTGCGGCGTTTACATTCTCATAATGAAAAGAAAACAATAGACAAAGAAGGAGAATCACAATGTTTATATTAGGTTTCCATTTTCCGGCAAGTTTCGGAAATAAAGTTCCGGATGAAAAAGTAGTAGAGAAATTAGAGGGTGCAGGCGTTGATTTTAACTCGGTAAACGAGATTAAAATGACGAGCGAATCTCACGGGGTAAAAGAGACGCTTTCGTATACGAAAAAAGATACGTTTATGTTTAAAGCTCTCGTACACTATGTAAAAACGGCGGAAACGGATTATATGATCTATACAAACCGTTACCAAATTTCCGAACTTTCAAAACGTTTAGACAAAGATGATGAGACGATGGCACTTTGCAAAAAATTCGACTCTATGGCGCAGTTTAAAATAACGGCAGCGTAAAAATAAAATAAATTATTATAGAGGAGATTACAATGGGTCCGGAGTCTTTAGAAGCTAGACAAAAAGCGGCGGTGGAAGAGGTTTTAAAAGCCTATCCAGACAAAGCCGCAAAAAACCGTGCAAAACACTTGGGTGTGGGCGGTCCTGACGATGAAAGCCAAAAAACGTGCGGGAACGTGCGTTCAAACAAAAAAACCGTTCCGGGCGTTATGAGCCAACGCGGGTGTGCGTATGCGGGGAGTAAAGGGGTTGTTTGGGGACCTGTTAAAGATATGGTTCACATCAGTCACGGTCCTATCGGATGTGGACAATACAGCCGTGCAGGGCGCCGTAACTACTACATAGGTACGACGGGTGTCGATACGTTCGTTACGATGAACTTCTCTTCCGATTTTCAAGAGAAAGATATCGTTTTCGGCGGGGATAAAAAACTTATCAAATGTTTAGAAGAGATCGACGTACTTTTCCCGTTAAACAACGGGATCACCGTACAATCGGAGTGTCCGATCGGTCTTATCGGGGATGACATCAACGCAACGTCGAAAAAATACGCTGCAGAAAACAATAAGACGATTATCCCCGTTAACTGCGAAGGTTTTAGAGGGGTTTCTCAATCACTCGGGCACCACATCGCAAACGACACGGTGCGCGATTATGTTTTTGATGCGAATCCGACGATTTTAGGGGAAACTCTTGAACCGACCGAGTACGACGTAGCGATTATCGGGGACTACAATATCGGCGGGGATGCTTGGTCAAGCCGTATTTTACTCGAAGAGATGGGTTTACGCGTCGTAGCGCAATGGTCGGGAGATGCGACGCTTAAAGAGATGGCGCAAACGACAAAAGTGAAACTGAACCTGCTTCACTGTTACCGTTCTATGAACTACATCTCTCGCCATATGGAGAAAGAGTTCGGGATCCCTTGGGTTGAGTACAACTTCTTCGGTCCGAGCCAAACGATCAAATCGCTTCGCAAAATCGCTGCGTTCTTCGATGAGAAGATCCAAGCAAAATGTGAAGAGGTTATCGCAAAATACCAACCGATGGTAGATGCCGTAACAAACAAATACCGCCCACGCTTAGAGGGGAAACAAGTTATGTTGTTTGTCGGAGGTTTGCGCCCGCGACACGTTATCGGTGCGTATGAAGACCTTGGCATGGAAGTTATCGGAACGGGGTACGAGTTTGCTCACGACGACGATTACAAACGTACGAAAGAGGAGATTTTCCGCTCTACGGTAATTTACGACGACGTGAACGAGTACGAACTTGAAGCGTTCGTGAAAAAATTACAACCCGATTTGGTTGCTTCGGGGATCAAAGAGAAATACGTATTCCAAAAAATGGGTCTGCCGTATCGTCAGATGCACTCTTGGGATTACAGCGGTCCGTACCACGGGTATGACGGTTTTGCAATCTTTGCAAAAGATATGGATTTGGCTATCAACTCTCCCGTATGGGGACATAGCAAAGCTCCATGGGATAAAGTAGGAGAAGCGTAATGCAAGAGATAGAAAACATAGTAAACGGGCAAAAACTGTTTCAACGCCCCGAGTACAAAGAAGTTTTAGAGAACAAAAAACAATTCGAAGGCGGTATGGGTGCCATCAACCCTGCTAAAACTGCCGAGATTGCAGAGTGGACAAAAAGCTGGGATTACAGAGAGAAAAACCTTGCTCGCGAGGCTATCACCGTAAACCCTGCCAAAGCATGCCAACCTTTAGGTGCCGTAATGGTAGCCCTAGGGTTTGAAAACACCATGCCTTACGTTCACGGTTCTCACGGTTGTGTTGCGTATTTTCGTTCTTACTTTACAAAACACTTTAAAGAGCCTACGCCGTGTGTATCGGACTCTATGACGGAAGATGCGGCGGTTTTCGGCGGACTTTCAAACATGAAAGACGGTTTGAAAAACTGTGCGGCACTTTATAAACCGGAAATGATCGCGGTTTCTACGACGTGTATGGCGGAGGTTATCGGTGATGACTTGTATGCGTTTGCCATCGCTGCAAAAGAGGAAGACGGCGGGGAGTTTTTACCCGAAGATTTCCCTATCACCTATGCACATACGCCTTCGTTTGTGGGAAGCCACATTACGGGTTACGACAATATGATGCACGGTATCCTTGAGCAACTCACCGAGGGGCAAAAGGGTGAGAAAAAAGAGCGTATCAATATCATTCCGGGG
>Ga0265294_10008430_pt1 | contig 12038 bp, 10 predicted proteins | sample MunlanPumphouse3_FD_192504 | JGI IMG/M metagenome (GOLD analysis project Ga0265294, IMG submission 192504) | Groundwater microbial communities from a municipal landfill in Southern Ontario, Canada - Pumphouse #3 | ecosystem: Environmental > Aquatic > Deep subsurface > Groundwater | place... | reverse complement strand
TGCTCCCGAAGTAAAAACTGTCGAAGTCGCTCCTGCAGTTCAGACCGCTGCGGCGATCACCCCCGTTCAGACTCAGCAGACGATCCAGCCAGAGGACAGTTATGTCGCTCCTTCACAGAAAGGCGGGCTGAAGATCGTTAAGGCTGTTTACGGCGGCTTCTTACCGGAGAACTCGGTGGATGTGACAGATTATCTTAACACTCTGATCAGAGACGGAAAGCTGACTGTTAAAGCCAACGATCAGTTCCTTAAGGTCAGGATGAACTCAAGCGAAGAAAGAAGCCTCAAGATAAAATATCAGACGGTCGACGGTGTTTTCGAGACCACGGTGATACAGGGTATGCAGACAAATATCCCGAACACCTCGCACCGGAAGGCGCAGTAAATAAAAAGGGTCGGAAATTTCCGACCCTTTTTCATTTTAGTCCAGCGAGTGGACAAGAAGTCCCGAGCGGAGCTTCGGCTCGAACCATGTTGATTTGGGCGGCATCACCTTGCCCGAATCGGCTATCTTCATCAGTTCCTTGACCGATGTGGGATACATGGCGAAAGCTACCTTGAATTTTCCGCCGTCAACGAGTTTTACAAGTTCTTTAAGTCCCCTTATCCCGCCCACGAAATCAATATCGTCGGATGTTCTGGGGTCTTTGATCCCGAAGAACGGGTCGAGCACTTTGTCCTGAAGGATGGATATGTCTAAGGACTTGACCGGGTCCGAATTGTCCCTTACTCCGGCTTTGACAGCAAGCTTGTACCAGCTCTTTTTATAGTACATTCCGATCTCGCCCTTCTTCTTCGGTCTGTATTCTTCTTTACCGGTCTTCGTTATTTTAAAAAGTTCTTCAAGTGATGAGAACAGCTCTTTTTCAGTGTGACTGTTAAGGCTCTTAAGAACTCTGTTGTAATCGAATATCTTCAGCTGATTATCGGGGAATAGTACGGACATGAAGAAATTGTATTCCTCGGCGCCGGTGTGCTTTTTGTTCTTAGCCTGTCTTCTTTTTGCGACCATTGCGCCCGATGCGGCCCTGTGATGCCCGTCGGCGATATAGAGATATTTCGTGATCTTTATTCGTGCGATTATCCTGTCGGCTAGTTTTTCGTCCTTTACGATCCATACTGTGTGCCCGATACCGTCTGTCGAGATAAAATCGTAAACAGGCTTGTCTTTCACGATCTCTTCCACCATGGCATTTACGCACTTTCTTGCTTTGTAGGTCAGAAATATCGGCCCAGCGTTTATTCCCGTAACGTCGACATGCTTTATCCTGTCCTCTTCTTTCGCTTTCCTTGTATGTTCGTGCTTTTTGATGATGTCGTTATAATAATCGTCCGCGCTGCAGCATCCTACTATACCGTACTGCTCTCTTCCGTCCATAGTCTGCCTGTAAATATAAAGATGCGGCTCCTTATCCTGAATGAACCAGCCTTCTTTTACGAACGTCTGAAAATTCTCTTTAGCTTTCTGGTAAACTTTCTCCGAGTAAAGATCGGTACCTTTAGGAAGATCGATCTCGGGCTTGTTGATGTGAAGGAACGAGTATTTGTTCCCCTTAGCGATCTCTTTCGCCTCTTCGCTGTTGATCACATCGTAGGGAAAGCTCGCAATTTTAGCTTCCAGCCCTTTTTTCGGCCTTATAGCTCTGAATTTCCTCAATACTGCCATTTCGCGCTCCGTTTTATTTAAATTTGATCGTTGTTTCAAAGTAAAACGAATATATTTTTTATTCTTAATTCAGTCAAGAAATATTTTTTGCCGAAATTTTTGTTCTTTATTTGAACAGCGAAGCTTTTTTACTTTGATTAGGAAAAGAACTTTGCTATATTGACACGGTATACGGTAAAACGGAAAAATAATAATTTCAGGCAGAATAATTATGGCAGGCAGAAAGAAAAAATGGTTTTGGACAATTTTAATTCTAGTGATCCTATCAGTATCTTTACCAATGATCTTCAAAAAGGACAAGCTGACCGAGGTTGAGTCGGATAAAGCTGTCAGAAGAACTGTCGTAAAAACGATATCGGCATCCGGAATGATAGAGCCGGTTAAGAATGTGAACATATCATCCGAGATATCGGCGAATCTGGATTCTCTCCTCGTTTCTGAGGGTCAGCAGGTGAAAAAAGGACAGCTTCTCGCCCGTCTCGACAGAAAAAATATCCTTGCCGAGGTCGAGCAGCAGAACGCAGCGCTTTCCCAGCAGAAATTCAGCTCAAACAACGCACTGCTCAATCTTAAAAAGATCAAGCTCGAATACGATAATCAGGCAAAACTGAGGGAGAACAATTTTATTTCCGAAAACGAATTCGAGAATATCAGGATCAACTATGAGATCGCAAAAACGAACTACGAGTCTTCACTTGAGAACATAAAGCTTCAGACCGCATACCTCGATCAGGCTCAGGACAGACTCAGGAAAACTGACATCTATGCGCCTCTGGACGGGATCGTCACCAAACTTTATAAGGAACAGGGTGAGATCGTTCTGGGAAGCCAGTTCAATACCGATGTGATCCTGAGCATAGCCGACATGAACGATTTTAAGGTCAATGTCAATGTGGACGAAAATGACGTGGCTTTTATAAGTACGGCAGATTCCGTGAAGATCACTATCGACGCTTTCGGCGAGACGGTCTTCAAGGGGATCGTCACCGAGATCGGAAACACTCCGCTTAATCTGGGAAGCACCGAGTCATCCGTAGAATATTCAGTGTCTGTCAATTTGATAACGAAGGACGCAAGAATAAAGCCCGGAATGACCACTTATGCAGAGATAGTGACAGATGTGGTCAATGATGTTCTGTCAGTCCCGATACAGGCTCTAGCCAGGCGAAAGAAAGAAGATACTGATAAAGATAAAAATACCGTAAGCACCACCGGGATCGAATGGAACGGCAGAAACGATTACAGCGACGTACTTTTCAGGCTGAAAAAGCTGACCGGCTCCGAAAAAGAGAAAATTTATGAAGTTGAGAAGGTCACAGTTAAAACAGGCATCGCCAACGAAAGATTCATCGAGATAACTGAAGGGATCTTCGAAGACGATATGATCGTATCGGGCGATTACAAGACCATCAGCAAAGTGCTCGAGAACGGTATGAAAGTCAAAGTAAAATAGAGCTACGGGCAGCAGTTTAATGAAAGATAATCTGATCAAAATAGAGAACATCTCCAAGATCTATAAACCGGGAGAAGAGGTCATCAAAGCTCTAAACGGAGTGTCCTTACATGTCGGCAAAGGGGATTATATCGCGATCATGGGAGCTTCGGGATCCGGAAAATCCACCCTGATGAACATAATCGGCTGCCTTGATGTACCTACAGCCGGAAGTTATTTTCTCAACGGCGTCGATGTGGCTCATCTCAAGGATGATCAGCTTGCTCATATCAGAAATAAGGAGATAGGTTTTGTTTTCCAGACCTTCAACCTTCTCGCCAGATCAGATGCGCTGAGTAATGTCGAACTGCCTCTGATATATTCGAAGACCCAGTCGCGTGAAAGGCTTGCACGGGCGGAAGCTGCGCTTAAAAAGGTCGGACTGGCGGACAGGATGCATCACAAGCCCAATGAGCTTTCGGGCGGCCAGAAACAGAGAGTGGCAATAGCAAGGGCCCTAGTAAATTCTCCTTCCATCATCCTAGCCGACGAACCCACAGGAAATCTTGATTCCAAAACCAGCTTCGAGATCATGGATGTTTTCAATGACCTGCACAAAGAAGGTAATACCATAATTATCGTTACGCACGAACAGGATATCGCCGATTACGCAAAAAGGATCATCCGGCTCAAAGACGGAGTGATCGAATACGACAGCAGTACGGAAGAATAAATTGCGGCATATTTACGAAGCAATACTGATCTCGCTGAACTCTCTGAAAGACAACAAGCTCAGAAGTTTTTTGACTCTGCTCGGAATAATGATCGGCGTTACAACAATTATTTTCATTCATTCAGTACTTAAAGGAACAGAAAAATTCATAGTCGGAGAGCTGTCGTCACTCGGTTCGAATACGCTGTATATATCACGATTTTCCTGGACCGGGAATAACTGGAGAACTGAAAGAAAAAGAAAACCTCTTACTCTCGAACAGGCTGAATTTTTAAAAGGAAACTCACAGTTATCGGAGTATGTGACGCCGGTGCTTGGATCATGGGGCAACGCTGAGTATAAAAAGAACGAAGTAAAATACATTTCGGTCAAGGGCAGTACAGAAGATTTCGAATATACTTCCGATTCATCTCCCGAAAAAGGACGGTTCTTCAATGCCGGTGAAGTCGAAAGAAACTCCAATGTTATTATACTCGGAAGCGAGGTGAGCGACGCGCTTTTCGAAGGCGAGGATCCTCTGGGAAAACTTATTAAGGTCAGAGGAAGGAAGTTCACAGTCATCGGAGTTCTTGCTAAAAAAGGCGAAATGTTCGGCAACAGCATGGACAGGGAGATGATAGTGCCTTTAGGCTGCGTCAAGAAATATTTCCACTGGAGAAAGAGATACGGGATCGAGATCATGGTCAAAGCGAAAGATCCGACCAGAACGAATGAAACCATCTCGGAACTGACTGCCCTGCTCAGGCTTACAAGGGGTCTTAAATCCGATGATGAAAACGATTTTGCCATAAATGAAATAAACCAGATCCTCGATTTTCTGAAAAAAGTGACATCTTCGATGCAGCTGCTTATCCTGGCGATCGGTTCGCTTTCGCTTCTTGTGGGCGGAATAGGCATCATGAATATCATGCTCGTCTCGGTTACACAGAGGACCAGAGAGATCGGCACAAGAAAAGCGATCGGAGCGACATCGCGCCTGATAATGTTCCAGTTCACTGCCGAAGCCGTTATTCTCTGCATGTTCGGCGGGTTGTTCGGGATATCGGCAGGATTCATTATAGCGAAAGTTATAAGCAGCTTTACTCCTATGCCTTCCGCTGTCTCGCTGTCATCAGTACTGATAGGCGTGATATACTCAGGCATGGTCGGAGTTATATTCGGTTTCTATCCCGCCAGGAAGGCAGCAAAGCTCAATCCGATAGACGCGCTGAGGTATGAATGATAAAGGACATCATTGCCATAGCCTTATATTCATTAAGGACGAACAAGCTCAGATCCTTTTTAACTATGCTCGGTATTATAATAGGCATAATGGTGATAGTGCTCATGCAGGCGGCCATCGAAGGGTTCAGGAACGAGATACAGCAGCAGATAAACTCAATGGGCACATCCAGCTTTGTCATTACAAGAACACCTGCCTTCGATCACGGGGACTGGAAGAATTATATTGACAGACCGAACATAACGGCGGATCTCATACCTACGATCCTGAGGAACTGTCCGAGCGTATCAGGCGTGATCCCGATACTGGAAAACTGGAACGAGGAAGTAAGATTTAAAAATAAAAAAACGGAAAAGAACGTAAAAGTTATGGGAGCCGGAAGAGGATGGATAGATGTCACGGGATTTGAGATCGCCGACGGCCGTTATTTTTCAGATTACGATTACGAATACAATCAGAATTTCATAGTAATAGGAAAAAGCGTAAGAGAAAAACTCTTTGAAAATGCAGACGCCCTCGACAGGTATGTTTTTGTAGAGAACGAAAGATTTAAGGTAATCGGAGAATTCAAGGCAAAAGGAATGAAGTTCAATGAGGATCAGGATAATTTCGTCTGCATCACCGATTTTCACTACAGGAAGCTTTACGGGAAAGAACGGGATATCGCACTTTTGGTCTCAGCAAAAAGTTACGATCTCGTCCCTAAAGCCATGGACGAGACGATAATGGCTCTCCGAAGCGAGCGTGATCTGAGATCGGACGACGAGAATGACTTCGAGCTGATCACGAAAGATGAGATCAACGATAAGATGAACGGCATAATCGGAATGATCTATCTGGTGGCTCTGTCGATAGGAGGAATGTCGCTGGTTGTCGGAAGTATCGGGATCATGAACATGATGCTCGTTTCGATCAGTGAAAGGATAAACGAGATCGGTATAAGAAGGTCTCTGGGCGCTACAAAGAAAAACATTAATTTGCAGTTCCTGTCTGAATCTATCATTCTGTGCTTTACCGGCGGCGCGGCAGGAATATTTCTCGGAGTGGCGTTCTCAAGACTTGTGTCTCATTTTACGAATTACTCGACTTCAGCTCCGGCATGGACGATATTCGTGGCATTTCTCGTTTCGATCCTGATCGGGCTCGCTGCAGGCATCTATCCCGCTCTCAAGGCAAGCAGCCTTAATCCGATCGACGCACTGAGACAGGAATAAAACTACATCTCCGAATCTATCACGCAGTTCGAATTTATCCCGCCCCTTACATTATAATCAGTTTCGATCCTTAAATATTTAGGCTTGAGCACTTTCTTGAGGTCCTTGTAGATCCTGTTCGTCAGAGCTTCCTGATAGATCCCTACATTACGGAACGATATCAGATAATATTTAAGCGATTTGAGCTCGATGATCTTTTTGTCCGGAACATAGTTGATCATTAGAATTCCGTAATCAGGCAGACCGGAGAACGGGCACACTGCCGAAAGTTCATCGGTGTCGTAAGTAATATTCTGCGTTTCGCCCTTATATTCTATCGTTTCGAGAAAATCCGTGCGGATCGCTTTCTCGGATTCGAACTTGAACTTCTTCCCTTCAGCTTTAGGCATATCGCCCCCTTATTTTTTTCTTAAGATCCTGCCTTCGGCCATTACCATTTTCGGGAAAGCTGCGAGGTTTAACGGCTCTTTATCCCAGACGATGAGGCTGGCGATCTTTCCTTTTTCGACCGTACCGAGAGTATCGTCAATCCCGAGGATCTTCGCATTTTTGTAGGTGATGACGGATATTGCTTCCTCATCCTTCATGCCGTTTATCAGAAAGAACTTGAGGCTGTCTCTAAGGTGAGGCGTCCATATTACAGGATGATCTGTCATAAGTCCGTATTCGGCTTTGGATTTCATGAGCAGTTCCGCATTCTGATAATATGCGTGAGCAAGCTCGATCTTTCCGCCTATTCCGCCCAGAGGTCCGAATACGACCGGGATTTTCGCCTTAGCCAGCTCTTCGTAAATTTCCTTATGGAAAACATCGCAGGTATGGTCTGCAGTCGCTTTGAGTTTGTATTTTTTTACCAGTTCGATCAGGTAAAGTACATCGTCTTCCTTGTGAACATGGATCTTTGCGGTCTTTTTTCCTGAAAGAATGTCTAACGTTATAAGCTCCTCAGGCTCGAACGAAAGCTCAAAACACCTGTTGATATTTTTCTTTTCCAAAGCTATTTCTTTAGCAGATAGTTTGTCTTTGCCTTTGGCCTTCTTTTCAATCTCTAAGAGTTTCTTATCCCTTTCCAGTTCGGCCTTTTCCTTTTTTATAAGCAGCTTGTCGAATTTCTCCTCGAGCATGGAATAAACACCCATTCTCGTATTAGGCCTCTTCCCTTTCCAGCTTCCTGTAGATCTGGGGTTGAACCCGAGAGCCATTTTATATCCGTAATCCTTCAAAAGTGCGTCTTTTCTGTTCTCAGCCCAGTTCTTAATTATCATCGCCCTGCCGCCGATCAGGTTACCGCTTCCGGGCACCACGCATGAATAAAGTACGCCGAAGTCAACCGCGTCCTTAAAAGCCCTGTCGTCGAAATATATGCTGTTCAGCGGATCGTTCATTGGCATGAACTGATCGGAAATGTCGTTGCCTTCGCTCTCGCTGTCAGGCTCGCCGTCGCGGAACATCCCGATGTGCGAATGAGCATCTATGAAGGCCGGAGTTACATATCCTTCAAAGTCTGCTTTCAAAGCCTTTTTCGACACTTCGACTATCTTTCCGTCCTCAACGATCACGGTCTGTTCTGTCAGTTTCTTTTTCCCGTCGTAAAGAACTCTCGCCCTGATCACTATCTGCTTTCCCATCACTTCCTCCTTTTATAATAAATTTTTAATTTCGTCAATCTCCGCTTCCGTGTAAAGCCTGCCCTCCCCTATTCCCGGGCACATCGCGGTCTCTTTATCCCATTTCTCCTTCCTGTAAACCAGCGATTTCCAGAACGGGAATGTCCTGCACTGCGTGGGTCTGGCTTCATAGATCTTACAGTTTTTCTCTATCGGATCCCAGAAAATGCATCCTTCGTCACCCCTGCTTCTGAGCACTGTATAACCGTCAACCGTGGATAGGTACGATCTCTCCAGCTCCTCGAGCGTGAATCCGGATTTTTCAACCAGCCTTTCCAGGTCTTTCGGGAAAATGAAAACATATCCTTTTATACTGCAGCAGTTTCCGCACTGTTTGCATTCGAACCTTATACCCTCTTTATAAAAACTCATTTTATCCTCAATTTCACAACCGGTTAAAAATAATAAAAACTAAATGATTAAACAATGTTTTTTTAAGTTTGACTAAAACCGAACTTTTCGTTAATTTTAAGCTTTAAGTGATGAACTTAATTACTTAAGGCGGAAAAATGAAAATTCTTATCACCGGCGGGGCGGGATATATCGCGTCCCATACTAATGTCGAGCTTCTTTCGAAAGGTTATGAGCTTGTATTGGTCGATAATTTCTGTAATTCGGTCTATGAAAGCGTCAGCAGGGTCGAAGAAATATCAGGAAAGAAAGTTAAATTTTACGAAGCGGATCTGAAAGACTTGGCGGAACTTGAAAAAGTATTCGAAGCTGAAAAGGACATTTTTGCGGTGATCCATTTTGCGGCGCTTAAGGCGGTCGGGGAATCGGTCGAAAAACCGCTGATGTATTACGAGAACAACATTTCAGGATCGCTGAATTTGTACAAATGCATGATGAAGTACGGTGTTAAGAATTTCGTATTCAGCTCATCGGCAACGGTTTACGGCGATCCGGCCGAAGTCCCTGTCGGCGAGGACGCGCCGGTTCATGCGACGAACCCTTACGGCCACACCAAGGCCATGATGGAGCAGATCCTTCTGGACGCTGCCGTAGCGCTCGGGTGGAATGTGGTGATCTTAAGGTATTTCAATCCTGTCGGCGCGCACAGTTCCGGCCGGATCGGCGAGGATCCCGGGTACCCGAACAATCTGCTTCCTTTCGTCAGCCAGGTGGCGGCCGGCATCAGGGAAAAAGTTATCGTCTTCGGCGACGACTGGCCCACGCCCGACGGTACAGGTGTCCGCGACTACATCCATGTGGTCGATCTGGCGAAAGCGCATGTGTCCGCGCTGGAGAAGCTCGTAAAGGATAAGGGAACTTTCATATACAATATAGGTACCGGACGCGGCTATTCGGTGCTCGAAATGATAGACGCTTTCGGCAAAGCCTGCGGACACCCTGTTCCCTACGAGATCGGGCCGAGGAGGGCGGGCGATGTAGCCACCGTACTGGGTGATCCTTCCAAAGCTGAAAAAGAACTCGGATGGAAAGCAGAACTCGGGCTTGATGAAATGGTGAATTCAGCCTGGAAGTGGCAGAGCTTAAATCCTAAAGGGTATAAAGTTTAAAAATATATCGGGGAGAATCGAGAAAATGGGAGAGAAAAAGTATTCTGTAAATCCGGCGGGAGAAAAATTCCCTATACCGGCGAAAGAGGATTATGCGGATGAATTAAAAAGGCTTGAAAAGCTTACTAAAAAAGCCCGGGGCGACGGTAAAGAGATCGTGGTCGTAATGGGCGTGGGATTCGTGGGAGCGGTCATGGCCGCGATCGTTGCGGACACGAAGGACAGCAAAGGTAAATACACAAAATTCGTCATAGGCTGCCAGAGGCCGAGCCCGAGGAGCTACTGGAAGATCCCGATGCTCAACAGAGGCGAATCGCCGGTCAAGGCGGAAGATCCCGAAGTTGACGAGCTGATAAAAAGATGTGTTAAAAAGGAGAAGACTCTTGTAGCGACCTACAACAGCGACTGCTTAAGCCTTGCGGACTGCGTGGTGGTCGATGTCCAGTGCGACTTTTCAAAACAGGAGCTAGGCAACATGAGATCGGGCGAGGCCGACATGGCGGCGCTGGAGGCCACGATGAAGACGATCGGGCAGAAGATCCGTCCGGAGTGCCTCGTGCTGATCGAGACCACTGTCGCGCCGGGTACAACAGAATTCGTCGCATGGCCGATCCTCAAGAAGGAATTCGCAAAAAGGAAGATGAAGGAGACGCCCCTTCTCGCCCACAGTTTTGAAAGGGTGATGCCCGGTAGAGAATATGTGGCAAGCATAAGGGACTTCTGGAGAGTATGTTCGGGATGCGACGCAAAAGCCAGAAAAAGAGTTGAAAAGTTTCTTCACGAAGTGCTTAATACAAAAAAATTCCCCCTCACCGTTATGGACAGACCTATTGAGTCCGAAACTACGAAGATCATGGAAAACTCCTACAGAGCTACGATACTGGCTTATATGAACGAGTGGAGCGTTTTCTCAGAAAGGAACGGGGTCGATATAATCAAGGTCATCAAAGCCATAAAAATGAGACCTACTCACAGCAACATGATATTCCCCGGCCCCGGCATCGGCGGATACTGCCTTCCAAAAGACGGAGGACTAGGATACTGGGCATACAAGCATATTCTGGGTTTCGAGGACGGAGACTCGCTGTTCAAGATAACTCCGACGGCGATCGATATAAATGATACAAGAGCGCTCCATGTGACAGAACTGACCAGGGAAGCTTTGAAGGATATGGGAAGATACATCGCCGGATCGGAGATCCTGTTATGCGGCGCCAGCTACAGACAGGATGTGGGCGACACCAGGTACAGCGGATCTGAGCTTGTCATAAGAAAGCTGACCGAGATGGGTGCCGAATTGAGAGTGCACGACCCGTATGTCGATCACTGGTACGAGTTCGAGTCGCAGGACACTTACCCCGCTCCCGGCCACTCATGGGCAAGGTTCTTCAGAAATCAGGATGAACTTACAAAGCTCAAAGTCGGAAAAGATCTCAAAAAAGAACTTCAGGGAGTTGAAGCCCTTATTCTGGCCGTTCCTCACAGCGAGTATCTGAAACTCGATCCTGCTCAGATCGTAAAATGGGCAGGCGGTCCTCTTGCGGTTATCGATTGCTTCGGGATGCTTTCAGATGATACAATAAAAAAATATCTCAGACTCGGATGCGAAGTCAAAGCTCTCGGAAGAGGTCATATACAGAGACTCAAGGACGAACTGAAGAAATAACTTATATATTTTTAACGGATTTCTAATTTATAAGTGTTGTAAAGAACACTAATTTTTGTTATATTTAATATTCCGGCTTACTCCGTGAATAAGAAATCATTTTGGGGAATTAAACGATGAAGACAGGCATACATATAACTCACGAAGCAGTTCAGAAGATCGGCGGTATAGGCTCGGTCATAGCGGGACTTCTTACTTCAGACTCATATAAAGTTTTCTTCGACAGATCGGTGCTGTACGGGCCTCTGTTCAATACCGACGGTCCTGCGTCTTCAAGACTGGGCAGGGACGGAGTGGTCCTTTATTCAGGAATAGATAATTACGACACGGAAAAATACGCTTACATTTTCTCCCCGATAGAAAAAAAATATAACATTTCGATAGTTTACGGCAGAAGGATGATCGTGAATGAATCAAATCCCGGACATTATATTAATACCGATACGATCCTCGTACATATAAACAATATAAAAACAGAAGCTGTTGACAAATTGAAATTCCTGCTCTGGGAAAATTTTGGAATTCAGTCTGAAAGATACGATGACTGGGACTATGAGCAGTATGTAAGGATCGCTGTCCCCTACACCGAAATAATCGCTGCACTTATTTCAAAAGAAGACCTCGTTTTCCATTTTTCGCACGAATATATGGGGATGCCTTCGGTCTTAAAAGTCGTTGCCGATAAAAGCAGAGGCGGCAGAAAAACATGCAGAACGATATTTTACGCTCACGAAGTATCGACAGCCAGAAGCATTGTGGAAAACCTTCCCGGACAGGACATAGCTTTTTACGGAATACTCGGGCATAAAGATATCGGCGGCAGATCAATGGAGGAGGTTTTCGGCGGCAGATCGGAATATTACAGGAACGAGCTCGTGAAAAGAACGGGGCACCTTGACCACATATTCGCGGTGAGCG
>Ga0265294_10008428_pt1 | contig 12040 bp, 7 predicted proteins | sample MunlanPumphouse3_FD_192504 | JGI IMG/M metagenome (GOLD analysis project Ga0265294, IMG submission 192504) | Groundwater microbial communities from a municipal landfill in Southern Ontario, Canada - Pumphouse #3 | ecosystem: Environmental > Aquatic > Deep subsurface > Groundwater | place... | reverse complement strand
TGAACGATTAAATTTTCCCGAAAAATAGACCGGATCAGCGAAACATTTGAGTAAACATAACGAATTATGAATGAACAAAATTTCCGTAGCGGCAATATATTTCTCATCGCTGATGGATATCACCGGTATACCTTGGTCCATCAAAGCTTTTTGATACTGATTAAATCCGGATTTTCGATCGACAAGAACCGCAAAATCACTATATTTAACGGGACGATTTTTCTGTTCATGAGAATCATAGATACAAAATCCTTGTTTGATTTTTCTGGAAATGTCCGTCGCAATAATTTGACCTTCACGATATGCTTTTGGAAATGAACCGCTTTTTTTTTCGATTATATCCGTTTCATCTCGGTAGACGAAAACTTCGGGCGAATAATCGGTTTGATTCGATAAATGAAGGTCATAATCAAGATTTCCGCAAATTAGAGCTTGGCGGTCTTTGTAGTTAACTCCACCGATTTCTTCGTCCATAATGTCAGAAAAGAAATCATTGATTCCGGATAACGTCTCCTTACGAGAACGAAAATTTTCTAACAAGTCAATTGTCTTTCCTGTGCCTTTTGTCTCGTAATCATGATATTTAGCGATAAAATTCCCCGGGTTTGCATTGCGAAACCCATAGATTGACTGTTTTACATCGCCGACCATGAATAAGTTGCCACGATCAAACAAATGTAGTAAATAATCCTGTAAATCATTTGTGTCCTGATACTCATCGACCATTATTTCGTCAATTCGATTGCGATATTGATTGCTCACATCAGGAAAATCTTCGATTATTTTTATTGCCAAATTCATGATGTCGGTATATTCAAAAAGATTGTGCGCTTTTTTATATGCGTTCAGCTTAATTAAAAAAGCTTTACATGATGCAACAACTGCCAAAACAGATGGTTTTGTCTCGATGATTGCTTGCTTTGCTTGTTCAATATCGTCAACGAACAACTTGTTTAAATCATCTCTAAAGTTATAAACCAGTCCTTTTACTCGGTCATTTTCTGTCCTGATTGTTTCTCCATATATTTCTTGTATTTCTTTTGACAAACGTGGTAAAGTCGGGTGCGAAAAATCTTTGAAGAAAGCAAATAGCGTTTGCGGATCAGCATTTGTTTTCAATTGCGTGTATTGGTTTTTAACTATTTGGAGAAATTCATATATTTTCTCATCATCAATTTCCGATAGTTTTTCAATCATGAGTTTGATTGCTAGAATAATTTCTTCAATTCTTCGATTTAAAAGTTGTCGAAAATCGTCAACTGCGGTATTAACCATCGTTGATGAATAAAATCTGTCTTCATAGTTGTCAAGATATTCAAACCGATCCGGATAATACTCCAAACCATTATATAACGTCATGACGGCGTCACGATAAGTTTTGTCACCACGATCATATAAACGATCGACAGTTGATATAAACATCTTATTACTGGTGATATATGATTCTTGAAGTACTTCATCAAGGATTTTGTCTTTAATCTTTTGATTAATAACCGAATCAGCAATCCTGACATTGCTTGGGAGACCAATAAGGTAATGATATTCTTTAACAATGCCTAAAGCAAAACTGTCAAAAGTCGCTATAACGGCATTATCCAACCTTTTTAGCTGCTTAGAGAATTTGGGATTTTCCAAGATTTTGTCCTTGATTCGCGTTTTCATCTCCGCTGCCGCAGCATTGGTAAAAGTCAATATTATCAAGTCATCAATTAAAATTCCTTTTGATAATTTTGCCATTACTCTTTCCGTCAAAACAGCTGTCTTACCTGATCCAGCTCCGGCACTTACAAGGATGTTTTCGCCATCATGGCTGATGGCGAAAAGTTGATGAACTGTTGGTTTCATCTTAATCATCTTCCGTTTCTACAACTATCGTATTGACGTCTGGGTTTGTATTGGCAAGATAGCATATGCTTTTAAAAGAACAAAATTCGCAACTTTCCGATACAGGCTTACTATGATCAATTGGTAATGGTGAAATGGTGAATTCCCCATTTTTAATATCTTTAACCGCATTTCTAATAAAACCATCCATTATTTGCAAGTAGTTGTTAATTTTCTCCTCTTCGATTAGATGATTATTTATCCGAAAGTCACCGTTATTTTTATATGCAATTCCATGCACTTGATCTTCTGCAGCAAATAATTTTGCCACTTCGTAATCTCTCACTAAACGTCCTTCAAGTTTTAATCGTTCTAAAAACGGATCTTTATCTGGGTTTTTGTTAATTCTTCCAATATTAATCGGTTGAAAAAAGAATCCGACCGGTTTAATTGCCTTGATCGCTCCAGACTTTATTAACAAATGGAGATAAAAAAGCAATTGGATATCCAATCCTTTGAGAAACTCTTCATCGGAAAACTGCTTCGAGCCAGTTTTATAATCAATGACAATACAATAATTCATATCGGCTTTTGCTAATATTTTAATCAAATCAATTTTGCCCATAATTCGAAAATCAGGGTCGTCGGGATGTAAATAAGTAAATATTTGTTCTACAGCTAAATCGGAAAATGCAGAATTTTTATTTCGTTCGACCAAATACTGTGAGACGATTTTTAAGCGGGATACAAACAAGTTGGCAAGAACATGATGCCTAACATCATCGTTTAAAAACGGATCGGAGGTAATGTATTCATTTGCGTATTCATCAATCGTATTTGGAGAATAGATAACATGAGAAAGAACATAATGTGCAAGATTTCCCAGCGATAGTTCCAACGATTGCTCGGTTTGTTCTAAGCGTAAAACATATTGTAACAAAAACCGAAAATGACATTGACGAAAAACCATCAGAGAAGTTGCGGATAGTGTAATCCCTTTTTTGACTAGGTTTTCAATTGTAACCGTATCAATTCCGGAAAATTGCGCCGAATATTGTGACCAAGAAGAAGCGAATGTTGCATGTAACAACGAAAAATCTGATGTTGTGACACCATATTTTTCGCGATTCAAGCGTCGTTTTGCATATAATCGACGATCATTTTCCAATGAAAATGACTTCGATTTTACTTCAGTAACAATGAATTTTTTATGAACTACCCGGTCGATTACTAAGTCAGATGGGCGTTGATCGGCGACTATGTTCTTTTTTGCATAGAAAAGAACAAGATTAGGTACTCCGTTGATAAATGTCTCGACTTCATTGCGAATAATATCGTTTTCTTCAATTGAAGTTCTTAATCCCAACATTCGTTTCTCATTATCGGAAAGGTAATCATTATCTTTTCGAAAAACCGGAAAATCTGAATCAAGATAATTCATCAATAAGTAATGATTCTTCTGATCCGGTAAGACCTCATCAAAATTTATGATTTCGACGCCATCAATATTATCATCAACTTTTATCGTTCGAACTTCGGTCTCATAACGGAATATATCGTGATTATTATCTAGAATTGTTGTCCCATAATCATTAACAATGCCCATTAAACCGACAAAAACACGAATCTCAATTTCCGAACAATCAACGAGATGCGATTTAATGGATTCTAATATGGATTTTAATGATTCGTTTTCGCTTTGTTTAAGGACTTTTATTGTTAAAGGAAATTTAAATAAAGATCGAGGATGACGGTCAAATATGGCAAAGCCATATCCATCCGCATCAATTTTAAGTCGTTCTGAATCATCGCCTTGAGCATTAATTATTTTGATATTATTGATATCGACCCCTGACGAAATCAAAGTAGCCGTGTTTTCGAGAACGGCGCGGATTTCTGCATCTTTATCAATACATTCATTGATAATTATGGGGGTTTTTAAAGGAAGAAATGTGGTCAAACGTCGAATTTGATACTTTTCAAGCAATGGGTCATATAAATCATCGTTGACTGAAAAAATACGATGATCATCAAACAATAATGTTTTCGCCTCTTCATACTTGCCTTCGGCTTGCAAACGCTCACGAATCTTGATCAAAAAAGCTATTTTTTCAGAATGGTCAAGCATACTCGAATTCACATAATTCAAAAACGGTTTCATTTTAGCGGCATAATATGGATCAATAAAAAAATCAGTTTTCATAAAAGCTAGAAAATCAGGTGCTATTTTTGCCCGGTAATCATTCGGAGAAATAAATTTTTGCGACACAAAACGATTGGATTTGTGAGCAGTATAAAGAAATGCCCTTTTATCGATTGCTCGAGTTACTAATATTGCATCATATGGCAAGGTTTCGATGGACTTCATGAAGATAGCCATTTCTATTCCCACCTTTCCCAAATCTATTTTAATTATATCATAGGAATAAACATCAAAAACAAAAATAATGAACGTTTTTATTGCTTATACCTGCATTTTTAATATAAAAAGGCTCTCGATAAATCGAAAGCCTTTTTATGAATTGGAGATATTATTTGATGTTGATGTATTTTTTTTCTTTTACTAGTGTTCCTTGTTTGGGAATTGATAATGTGAGAATGCCTTTATCATAGTTTGCTGAAATGTCAGATTCAGTGATGTCATCGCCAACATAATATGTTCTTGCCATCTGTCCAACCACACGTTCTCTGTGTAAGAAATGTTCTTCTTTATTTTCTGTGTTTTCTTCATGCTTTGCTTCAACAGTTAAATATCCATTGTCCAGGCTAATCTTTATCTCTTCTTTTGCAAATCCGGGGACATCAATTACAAGTTCATAGGCCGAGTCAAGTTCTTTGATATCGGTTTTCATCAGATGATTAAAGGTGCGATCAAATGATTGCGGAAAAAAACCATCAAAAATACCATCAAAAAAATCTAGGTCACTCTTATTGCGTCTTACTAAATTATTCATATTAATTCCTCCTAATATATTTTTGTCACTCTACTTCTTCGAGTGCTAATTATATTATATCACAAAAATTAGCACTGTCAACTATTGAGTGCTAATATTAAATATTTTCTAAATATATAAAAATAAAAGGCCTTTTTACTGACCTTTTAGAAGTTAAGCATAATAATACTTGGAAAGAAAATTAGTAAAAACCCAATCAAAATCATAATAATTCCGCCGATTAAATGCGAAAACTTGGAGTATTTATTTGTGATTCCGCTCACCCTAAGCGTAATCATCGCTAAGGAGAAAACAATTAAATCATCTAGCATGAAAAATATCACATACAAAATTGTATACATAACTGAAGTTCCGAAAGTGACTTGATTGAAAGCTAAGATCTGAGAAAAGAGTAAAGGAAACCCAGCTGAACAAGCAAGTTCAATCACGTTCACCGAAACTGCCAAGATAATAATTCCGATTAAGGCTAATAACAAATTTTGTTCCGATACAATATTTTTGATTTTTGCAACAATTTTACCTCGTTGTTTGACGCTAGTAGAATCGCAACCCACTTCAGAAGTTTTTGTTGTTTTAATAAATTTCACTATATTTAAAACGCCTAATAACAAAGCAATAATCCCGATTATGATCCGAATCCAGACAACCTGAGTGAATGAACTTGCTAATTGAATCCAAGCCATCATCACCAAAAAGTATACCAAGGCCGATGTGAACAAAAAAGTCGAGCCAAGAATCCACATTCGTTTTCGATTTTTTTGATTGGCAAGTAAAGCAATTAAAAACACTAAGATCCACATAGCACAAGGATTAAAGCCATCCACAAAGCCTAAAAGAATGGCTGTCAATCCCAAGGAAAGGTTTTCAACACTCAAGTCACCAAGAATCGGCAACGTTACTATATCAACAGCTTCAAGTTCGAGAGTATCAAAATCATCAGTTTCAATTACTTCGTCATTAATAATTTTTTGGACAATATCAACATATTGACGATTACTGTAACGTAAAATCAACTTTTCAATATCATTTGCACTTTGATCATTGAAGCCCGAAAAGGCATACCCACCAATCACAGTAAAAGGCGCTCCATGTTGAAGATTGTATTCTATCGATGAATTATTGAAAGCATTATATGTTTCATCAAACAATGCCATACTCAATGCATCGGATATTTCGTATCTGATGATGGTCACACCACTGTTTTCCGATTCGAGTCCAATCAAATAGTTGTTTTCTTCATGACAACGAGGACATGCTTCTTGATAAAAAAAATGAATAACGATGGGAGTATCAGCTTGCGCTTTTGTTGTGGATAGATAAATAGTAAATGTCATCAAAATGATGATAACAAAGATTTTTATAATTGTTTTCATAACCCGAGTGTACCTATAATTTTAATCAACTCATTATAGCTCTTCTCACCGGTAATTCGTAACACTTCCTTATTATCATCTTCGAAAATAACCACTGGCAATATGTTTCCGACTTTATATTGCGCAACTTTTAGTGGTTGATCATCATAATCAAAATCAGTAATAACCAAATCGGGATAATGTTTCAATACTTTATTCCATTGCGATTTCATGACCAGACAGCTCATACACCATAAAGCAGAAAACCGGATTATTTCCATTTTAAGCCTCTTTTCCGATGACATCGACCAAAGCATTAATTTCATCGAAAGTCGTGAGATATGAAAGGCTGATGCGAATGCTGGTTTGAGCTCTGCGCTCATCGTTTGTTAAACGAAAAACAGAATCGGAACGCTTCGCTCCTGAAAAACATGCAGTTTGGATCGAAACCATGATTCCCGAATTATCAAGAATATTTGCCATTGTTTGTGCATCCTTAGATAATACACTTAAATTAAAAATGTGTGGCAAGCAACACTCATTGCTATTGATAATGACATTGGGAATTGCCGCTAATTTTGCTCTTAACATTGTCATTAAACCAAATACGGTTCGATATTGTGAATCTAACCGTTTTATCGCCAACTCCATTGCCTTTTGCATTGAACAGATTAGTGGGACTGGAGGCGTTCCGCTTCGGATATCAGTAGTTGATCTGCCTCCGTGAATTTGGGTTTCAATAATCGTCGTCGTTTTTCGAAGTAAAGCTCCGATACCTTTTAAACCATAAAATTTGTGGGCAGAGAAAGTAACCAAATCAACATTATCAATTGTAACCGGAATTTTTCCGATGGCTTGGGTCATATCCGAGTGAAAAGTTACATATGGATATGATTTCATCATTAAGCCAATCTCATCAATGGGTTGAACAATTCCAATCTCGCTGTTTACAGCGGCAATGGAAACAAGAATCGTTTCCGGTCTTATCATTGTTTTCAATGTCTTTACATCCACGACACCCAATATGTTTGTGGGAGCAAATTCGATTTCGAATCCTTGATTATGGAGATAGCTTAAACAGGCAGTAACCGAAGGATGTTCAAAAACACTTGTTATGATGTGTTTGCCCAAATGTTGTTTATTATAAACAGTGCCCTTTATGGCAAGATTATTTGCTTCAGTTGCTCCACTTGTATAGATTACTTCATGTTGCTTTGTCATAAACATTTGTCGAATTGTATCCGAAACGATATCAATTTTATTTTTTGCTTCCCTTCCTAATTGATGAGTGGAGTTGGCATTGCCATAACAATTCGCATTAATTTCGCAGAATCGGTCTAAAACTCGTTTGTCAACCGGTGTCGTGGCTGAATAATCTAGATAAATCACTCTAAAGCCTCCCTAATCGATTAGATAAACGCCATTACATGCGAAAATCTAACTTTTGTCAATTATTCAAAATGCATATAGCGGCTATAAATAGCTTTCGGTAAATGTTATTCACATCAATATTTAATCATTTCCTGCATTGAACTCGTTATACATAATACTGTATATCTAAGTTATTATGGTTCGTCGAAAAAATGAATCGCTTCATGATCAAGGGATAAAGCCGAATCATAAATAAGTTCAGATAAAGTTGGGTGAGCAAAAATTGTTTTTTTTATATCAGCAACTGTAAGATTATTATTTAAAGCAACAGTTAATGTCGCAATCAATGAGTTAGCTTCAACCCCAAAAACCGAAGCTCCTACGAGTCGTTTTGATTTAATTTCTCGAAATAACTTAATAAACCCGATTGGCTGATTCAAGATTAATGCTTTTCCATTTGATCCGTAGGGAATTTTCGAAACTTGATAAGGAACGCCTGCATCCAAAAGATTTTTTTCTGACTTGCCAACTGTCGCAATTTCCGGAGTTGTGAAAATAACCGATGGAACAAAATTATATTCCATCTTGTTTTGAACGCCTAAAATGTTATCAACAGCGACGATAGCTTGATGGCTAGCTACGTGAGCTAATTGTACTAAATTTGTACAATCGCCGATAGCGTATACCGTTTCATTGGAGGTTTGCATTTGTGAATTTACTTCGATGCCACCATTTTTGGAAAGATTTATTTTTATATTATTCAAGCTAAGGTTGCCTAATTCTGGGATTCGACCAACAGCTTCTAAGACCAAGTCGGACTCAACAAACTTGTCGATATCATTTTGTTTATATTTAACAATGGCTTTGCCAGTTTCGTTTTGTTCTATCGAAGTAACGGCGGCGTTAGTAATAACATTGATATTAGCCATCTTCGCATATCGCGAAAGTCTTTGAACGATTTCTAAATCAACAGCGGGTAAGATTTGGGGCATAAATTCGATAACAGTTACCCTAACCCCTAACCGTCCAAAAATAAAAGCAAATTCCATGCCGATTACTCCGCCACCGATGATTGTAAGCGACTGAGGAATCGTCGAAAGCGTCAGTATTTGTTCGGAATCTATCACAACCGGTAAATCAATTCCCGTAATATGCAGATGCTTTGTTTTAGCCCCAGTAGCGATGATAGTATTTCGTGCTTGGTAGAACTCATTGCCTGCAGATGCTGCGACAAGGATTGTCCCGTCATCTGCAAACGATGCACTTCCATTTACAACGTTAACACCATTTTTTGCTAATAATACTTCGACTCCCTGACGAAGAGAATCGGTCACTTTGTTTTTTTGAATTTGGATATTGGTCCAATTGGCAGTTACACCCTCGACATCAATTCCGAATTTTGATCCTGTCTTTGCTTCTTCAAAGACTTCCACTGCCTTAATCAAAGCTTTTGTGGGAATACATCCTGCATTTAAACAAGTTCCGCCAATCCATCGTTTCTCAACTAATGTAACCTTTAGTCCTTTTCTAGCTGCATATATAGCTCCAACATAACCACCCGGTCCGGCACCGATGATCATTAAATCCGTCTGTTTAACATCTTTCATACTTTCCCCTTTTCTTTAAAAAAGTCGCAGCTGCAAAATTTGCAGTCTGCAACTTTTTTTGTTGGCTCATCTTAAATTGAATTATAACAAACGTCATTAAAAAAGTCAATATTGCTAAAGAAATTTCATTGGTCATTTACACTATTAGCACTCTTCTATTGACAGTGCTAATAGTATGTTGTATAATATTTTTATAATCATCAGTAATTTCATGGGGGTGAATATTATGAATGGTCAAGAAACGGAAAATTACCGTGATGATCCAGAATTATTAAATAAATTTGGCCGAAATATCATATCCGAAGTTCAAAGTGGTAAAATCGATCCTGTCATCGGTCGCGACGAAGAAATCCGTCGGATTATCCAGATTCTCAGTCGAAAAACCAAAAACAATCCCGTTTTAATTGGTGAACCCGGAGTCGGTAAAACAGCAATCATCGAGGGATTAGCTCGACGAATTGTTGATAAAGATGTTCCAATCGGTTTACAGAATAAAATTATCTATGAACTTGATTTAGCAAGTCTCCTTGCCGGTGCCAAATATCGCGGTGAATTCGAAGAACGTCTTAAAGCCGTTCTCAACAAAATAAAAGAATCCGAAGGCGGAATTCTGCTTTTTATTGATGAAATTCATATGATTGTCGGTGCTGGCCGCACCGATGGAGCAATGGATGCATCAAATATGCTTAAACCAATGCTAGCTCGTGGTGAACTTCATTGTATTGGTGCAACAACTCTAAATGAATATCGCAAATACATTGAAAAAGATAATGCTTTAGAACGACGTTTTCAGAAAGTAATAATCAATGAACCCACCGTTGAAGATACGATTTCCATCATCCGCGGCCTCAAGGATCGCTTTGAAGCTCATCATGGTGTTCACATCAGTGATAACGCAATCATCGCTGCCGCAACGCTTTCTCATCGGTATATAACCGATCGCTTTCTTCCTGACAAAGCAATTGATTTGATTGATGAGGCATGTGCATCAATTCGGGTAGAAATTGATTCAATGCCAGCCGAACTTGATGAACTAATGCGCAAAATAATGCAGCATGAAATCGAAAAACGGGCTTTAGCCAAAGAAACGGATGCCTTAAGTAAAGATCGCCTTAACAAAATCAAGGATGAATTGACCATATTGCAGACCCAAGAAAAAGCGCTTAAAACCCAATGGGAACAAGAAAAAAAACAACTCGAACACGGAAAAACCTTGAAATCGGATTTAGAACACTTGCGAACAAATATGCAAAATGCCATGAACCAAGGCGACTACTCACAAGCTGCCGAACTTCAATATAGCAAGATTCCTGCTTTAGAGAAGGAAATCTTAAAACTTGCAGACCCATCTGTTCATAAACTAGTGAGCGAAATTGTCACCGAGGAAAATATTGCCAGCATTGTTGCTCGTTGGACCCAGATTCCCGTCGCCAAGTTAATGCAAGGTGACAAAGAAAAATTGATGAACTTAGCTGATGCCTTGAAGAAGCGTGTCATCGGCCAAGATTATGCCATCAATCTAATTGCGGATGCTATTATCCGACAAAGAGCCGGAATCAAGGACGAACGACGTCCTATTGGTTCATTCATGTTTCTTGGCCCGACCGGAGTCGGAAAAACTGAAGTTGCGAAAGCTTTAGCGGAACAATTGTTTGCCAGTGAAAGCCACATTGTCCGTATTGATATGAGTGAGTACATGGAATCATATTCCGTCTCAAGGTTGATTGGCGCTCCTCCTGGATATGTTGGTTATGACGAGGGTGGTCAGCTTACTGAAGCCATTCGTCGAAAACCTTATTCAATTGTTCTATTTGATGAAATCGAAAAAGCCCATCCCGAAGTCTTCAACATCTTACTCCAAATTCTCGATGATGGTCGTTTAACCGACAACCAAGGAAGAACTGTCGATTTTAAAAATACTATAATAATCATGACTTCCAATTTGGGGAGCGAATACATCATTAAAGATCCAAATACAGCCAACAAAATCGTCATGGATATGGTAAAAAAATCTTTTAAGCCTGAGTTTATTAACCGAATCGATGAAATAATTATTTTTAACTCTTTGTCATTCGCAACTCAAGTTTTAATCGTTGATAAAATGCTTCTCGAATTGAGCACACGTTTGCATAGCCAAAACATCTTCATTGAATATACGGAACGGCTTAAAAAAGCGATTATTGACAATGCTTTCGATCCTAATTATGGAGCCCGGCCAATTAAGAGGTTCATTCAACATCATGTTGAAACCGCAATTGCCAAAGCGATGATCGATGGGGGCATATTGCCCAATCATCAGTACGTGTTGGATTACGCAAGTGATGGCATTAGAATCTTTACAAAATAAAAAAAAGCGATTCGGATTATTATCTGGATCGCTTTTGATATATATAATTCCTGACAATTGTTATCCAACATTATCTTCAGAATAATTTTTTGGATTCATCAAATTTCCAAGTGTTTTTTTAATTGGCAAATAGATAATTGATACGGTGACAAAATTATTGATTGCCATAATAACTTCAAACGGAAAATCGCTTATCAAATATGGAATCAATGTTGCCCAGCCAAACTGAACAACATAAACAAATGCAAAAAACCAGCCGTATATAAAACCAAAAATAAGCGCAAAAACAACTTGAACCCATAAATCCTTATTGACAAGCAATTTAGAAACGATTGCTAAAACCAGCCATGCCACTAGCATTGGCCAAAAATACAAAATACTTAGCGAGCCCATAATCATATTGTCAATTAGAACATAAATCGCTACAACTGGCAAAAGTGTCGCCCATGGTAATACGGATGCATATGCCATAATAAGAACAACAGTCAATTGCACATTTGGAATAGCCATCAAAGCATATTCTTGGGCAATTAAAACCGCCAAAAGCATCGCGGAAACCGTGATGCTTTTGATTGACATATGCTG
>Ga0265294_10008427_pt1 | contig 12043 bp, 9 predicted proteins | sample MunlanPumphouse3_FD_192504 | JGI IMG/M metagenome (GOLD analysis project Ga0265294, IMG submission 192504) | Groundwater microbial communities from a municipal landfill in Southern Ontario, Canada - Pumphouse #3 | ecosystem: Environmental > Aquatic > Deep subsurface > Groundwater | place... | reverse complement strand
TTGGTATTGATGACGAGACCATTGATCTTGTAGATGATAAAAGCCAGATAAATTACCATAATGCACACTTTGCAATCAAATTAAAAGAAATTGGTTTTGCAACCGATGAAAAATTAATTGGAAGAAAAGATTTGCGAGGTTTTCATCGTTTTACTATTTCGGTTGAAAACGGAGATAGTATTCTTATCTTCTTTTATCCTAAAAAATCCAAAAAAGCTGCTAAAGAATTATTGGCGCATTTGCGTAGATTTAAAATTGAAGTTGCCAAAAGTAAAAGTGACATTTCATTTTGAAAAAAGGTAGAAGCGGATTTCTATTTTTTTTATAAAAAAACCTCAAGTTGATTGACTTGAGGTTTTAATATTATAAGTTTTCTACTTTATTAGAAGAACTTGGCGCGAGCTTGTTCTTTCACTTCTTTACTGGCAGTGAAAGGAATTCTCGTTGTATAACCTGCTTTAGCAGCAACAATCATCTTTGTTGGCCAAGCGAAGATATCTTGGTTCCATCTTAAGACGGTATCGTTATAAACTTCACGAGCAGCGGTGATTTCGCGTTGCAAGTAGCTATTTTGTTGCATAGCATCAGCTAAAGAACGATGAGACTTAAGATCTGGATAAGCTTCAAAAGCAACTCTGACACTTGTCATCGCACTGTCTAGACGATCAGAAACTTCGTTTCGATTTGCTTCAGTTGGATTGACTCCACCTCTGAATTGAGCAACAGTCTTCATGACATCTTTGTCGAGTTCAACAGATTTTTCGACGATTCCGACAACGTTTTGAAGAATTTGAACTCTTTGTTCAAGGAAGTTATCGATCTGCGATGCATTGTGTTGAATTTTTTGTTGTAAAGCACGGAAATAATTTTTTGCTTTGATTTTCAAAATTAAGAAAATTAAACCAGGAATAATTGCCAAAACCCAAAGAACGATTTCAAAAATCAATGATCCCACACCGACTTTTACAGGAATTTGTTTTTCGATAACATTAATATCTCGACCTTCTTTATTGACCGGTCCAGTCATTTCATCTAGTTCGTTTGCCATGTTTTATACCTCCATTTGAATATTATGACATATATTGAAAAGATTATTTATCTTTTTTCTTACTTTTTACGATATGAGCTAGAAACAATCCAACAGGAATAATGTCTTTATTTCCTTCGTTCGAATCATCTTTTTTAAACGCTTCGAATGATTTGCGAATCTTTTCACTCCAAGTTTCAGCTTTTTGTTCTTCAATTATGCCAATATTGAGCGGGGTCTCTTTTTGCACTGGAATGTATTCGGTCCAACTTACCGGAACGGTATGAATTCTTCCATCGCCTCCGCTAACTCGGACCACTTCGACCCGTTCGATAGTTTTATATCCATAGGCAGTAACCAAAACCGTGTCTAAAAAATCCCCACTTCTAATTGTCGAAGTCTTTAAAATACTCGGGGTTTTACATAACGGATGTTTGAATTCGTCTTCATTTAAAGCATTTGCGACTTTTTCGTGTTCATAAAAACTCACGTAACTTTCATATAAATCCTTATAAATGTATTCGTGTGGTTTGTGTTGTTGATAAATCGGAATTGCAAGAATGGGGGCAAAAGTGAAATAAACGCTTTTGAAGAAATCATTGTTGAGGAAAAGGAAATTCTTTCTCATCTCTTCATAATCATAATTTCTATAATGTTCAGGCCCTAATTCAAAGATTGTAGTCGCTAAATGCTCCGGTTCAACAATATTGATTTTCTTATGTTTGATAAAATCGAAGTCATCACCATAAGCGACTGTTTTATCCTTCATCAAAGCGAGGAGTTGCTTTTGGGCGAGTGGCGTGAAAAGAAGTCTGAATTGAACTTCGTTGTTTCGATTTTGACCTCCCCACAAAACATCGAATTCAGTATTACCCATAACGGTAAAGGTCCCACCTTTTTTTAAACTTTTTTCTGCCATTTTGTTCAGTTTTTTCTCTTCTTTAGCGACAACTTTTTGAATTTGTTTTTCATTGAGTAATTCAGCATCAGAATCTTCACGAGAGAAGATGAGATCAGGAGCAGCTTCATTTCCATAAACCAAATAAGTTTCTTTATGATAATAAGGACACGGTTTAGTGACGTGAGCAGTTAGGACTTGTGAATGATGTCGAACAGATGCTTTTCCATTGATATAAGTAGTGGTTGTCCATGTAATTGTGATGCTTCCTGAATATGTTTTCGTCCCCAAGTAATGAACTAAATCACGCGCTAAGAAAAATGGATTGCCGATAATATCACCTGATTGAACATAAAGGGTAGAACGATTTAAGTCATAATTATCAGCTAAACCAAATTTGTTGACCAAATAATCAAGCCTTTTGCTATTGAACGTTTGATCTAAATTAATTAGAGGAATAGTTTTTTTAAATAAATCGATATTCGTAGAATTTCCAAATAGATCATTTAGCGATTTTAATTGTTCCCAAGCTTCGTTTTTCAATTTTTTAATTCGTTTATCTTCTTCATTTTTTTGAAGTTGTAATGCTTTAATCTTTGGATTGATGGCGACAAAAATCATAATAAGAGAAAAAATTGCAATAACGAGCCCTAAAGTAATTGTTAAGATAGGAACCCAGGTGTCTTGAATTCCTTGAACGGTAATGATAATCCCACCGATAAAAGCGATAAAAGAAACAACTGCTAAAAAGATGAGAAATAATCTCCATCCACTCTTTGTTCTGATCTTTTTATCAAGCTGCTCAGCTTCAGCGACAGCTTTTTTTATTTTTCGATTGGTCTCTTTGTTGGCCTCGATGTCGATTTTAGATTTTTCAACTAAGCCATCAAAGTATTCTTGTGCATTTCGATTAAATTTCTCTTTAAAAATATTTTTGTATGCTGCAAGAGGTTCAAAAATATTTTCTTCTCCAAAACTTTCAAAAGTTGTGTCTTTTTCCATATTTCCGTTTTCTCCTTTGTCTACTTATCATAACAATGATAACACAGGTTAAGAAATTGATATATCAGATGTTTTAAACAAAAAAACACCAGTAGGTGTTTTAAATGTTGGTGAATGGCTGGGGCATCTGGATTCGAACCAGAGCTGGCGAGTTCAGAGCCCGCTGCCTTACCGCTTGGCTATGCCCCAATTTCAATTTGATATTGAGGATTTTAAATGCTATAACTCCTTTTAAATAATACTAAAAGGCTTGTTGATTTGGTGCCCGGGGCCGGAATTGAACCGGCACGGGATTTAACTCCCCCAGGATTTTAAGTCCTGTGCGTCTACCTGTTTCGCCACCTGGGCTAAAGAATGGTCTCCCGTAGAAGATTCGAACTTCTGACCCCTTGATTAAAAGTCAAGTGCTCTACCGGCTGAGCTAACGGGAGTTTTATAAAAAAAGTGCGTGGCTGGGGTGGATGGGATCGAACCATCGAGATGACAGAGTCAAAGTCTGTTGCCTTACCGCTTGGCTACACCCCAAGATGGTGGAGGGGGGCAGATTCGAACCGCCGAACCCTAAGGAGTTGATTTACAGTCAACCGCGTTTAGCCACTTCGCTACCCCTCCAAATCGAATTGTAATGGTGGATGCTGAGGGGCTTGAACCCCCGACCTCCGCCGTGTAAAGGCGATGCTCTCCCAACTGAGCTAAGCATCCCCGTTGGTTGTCACGCGCTTAAATAATATATCATTTGATATATATCAAGTCAATGAGATATTTTAAGGAGAATTTGGATAAAATAGAGATAATATTAGTACCCTTTTTTCCCGAGCAAATGAAACATATTTTTCTTGTAAATTTCTACCCCCGGTTGATCGAACGGATTGATTTCAAGAAGGTAAGCACTCATCGCGCAAGCTCTCATAAAGAAATACAATAATTCGCCAAGATTTTGTTCATTCATTTCTTCAACTTCTAAAACAATACAAGGCACATTTCCATCTTCATGATGTGCTTTCAAAGTGCCTAGAAAAGCTTGTTCATTTATATAAGATAATTTTTTAGATTCTAAATAATTAAGTCCGTCCAAATCATCTTTATCGTGTGGAATAATAATATCTTCTTCAGGTTTTAAAACTCGAATAATCGTCTCAAATAAAAGTGGAGTTCCATCTTGAATGAATTGACCTAAAGAATGCAAATCAGTTGAAAACGATGCAGAAGCGGGGAAAATTCCTCGTTTATGCTTGCCCTCACTTTCACCAAATAGTTGTTTTAACCATTCCGAAATTTGAATGAATTGTGGTTCGTATTGAACGAATAATTCGACATTTTTTCCTTGATGTCTAGACATATAATCGCGTGAACACGCGTACATGTAACAAGGGTTTTCTTCTAAAGAAGCCTTGGAATATTTCTCATAACCAATTAATGAGCCATTTAAAAATGCATTCACGTCATATCCAGCACACGCTAAAGGAAAAAGTCCAACCGGTGTGAAAATTGAATAACGACCTCCGATATCGTTTGGTAAAACAAAAGTCGCATAACCTTCTTGATCGGCAAGTTTTTTTAACGCTCCTTCAGTCTTATCGGTCGTAGCAAAAATTGCTTTTTGACTCGCCTTCTTTCCAATTTTCTTTTCTAGTAAATTTTTAACTAATCTAAACGCAATAGATGTTTCAGTAGTAGTTCCACTTTTAGAGATGACATTGATCGCAAATTTTTTGTTTTCTAAATAAGACAATATTTGTGCGGTATAAGTCGAAGAAAAAGTATTTCCTAAATAAATGATTTCCAATTTTTTGTTCGGATAAAGTCCTCCAAGCGCCTCGATCGCAGCTCGTGCTCCAAGATAACTTCCACCAATTCCAACAACGACGAGAACTTCAAAATTAGCGCGGACATAATCAGCGAGTTCAATAATTTTTGCGACTTCGTTTTTGTCAAAGTTCTTCGGATGATCGACCCATCCTAAAAAGTCATTTCCAAGACCTGTTTTTTCTTCAATCATCAAATTGATTTTTTCAACTTTTTTTTGATATTTTAAAATCTCTTTTTCATCGACTGCATTTTTTAAATTCACTCTAATCATTTTTTACTTTCTCCATTTTCTCAACTGCATTTTGAATCCACTTTTCAAGGTTGTCTTCAAGAGGTCTAAAATCCGCAGTAGTGGTTTCGGGCAATTTACGATTGTTAAGGTGTGTCGTAAATTTTTGTTCCTCTGGAACTCTCTTATAAGAAACGCGCAAAAATCCATCGTTTTCATCGATTTCGAGAATAATGACGTTGATTTCATCGCCCTTTTCAATTATTTTTTCAATATCTTTTATGTAATTATCAGAAATTTCAGAAATATGTAATAAGCCTTTTTGGCCGTTTTTTGTGGTGATAAAAGCGGCATAAGGTTTTGTATCGCTTACATTGACGCGAATGACGTCATTCACACGATAATCATAATCCATGACAAACCTCCTTGATATAAGGCAGTTGAGGCCTGCCGCTAGCCTTATTTAGAAGCGAGTGCTTCTTGTTTTTTCTCAATTTCGTGATAAGTCGAAATGCTATCGATGATCAGGTGAATTACCTTTTCTAAGTCGGAGCCAGCCGAATAATCTGAACGGCAAATAAAACTCACTCTTCCGTCTTCGTAAATTTTTCTCACCTGCGCAATTTCTTTTTCTGGATAAACCGCGATCGAACGACCACCATTTTTCTTAACTAACGTCATACAAGCGATATCGGTCATCCCGTCTCCCAAATAGACAATATTTCGATAAGGGATGCGGAGTTTAGTCATTTTTTCGTTCACGGCGTTATCATCATTTATATCAAATACACCTTTAGCAATTCTAAAAAAGAATTGTGTTTTTTGAGTATAGTTGATCGCATATTTTGGCCAGACGGGTTCGCCTTCTGAATTGTAATGGTATTCACATCCGTATGCCGCAGCGAATTCATTGATGATCGCACATCCATCGATAATTTCTTTTGTCCCACTTGAAACGAGATAATGTTCAACCTTAATCCCTTTGCGTTCTCCGTATAAATTTATCCGTTTAAACCAGGTGGTAACGCCAGGAAAGAACTTAATGTTCTTCCCGCATGAATTTAAATACTCTCGTGTTAATTTGATTCCCTTTTCCTTTGCTTCGACAATCATCATATACATATATGATAAAATTCGTTCGACTCCACTTTTGTTTGTGAATTCGCTCGTCGCATTCCAAAACTGAGCAGGAGTCAAGCCAAGATTGGGAATAAAAGTGTAATTTTGCATATCTGTAGTCGATAAAGTTTTGTCAAAATCGTACATGATAGCAACTATTGGTTTCGCCATATTTTTTACCTCTATGATATGTTAGCATATCAACAATATATTAGTCAATTTCACACTTTTTTATCTAAAAAGGGCAAATTGTGATAAAATATTCATTAACGGTAAACAAGATGTTGCAATGGTATGAAATTCTAATTATTATTCTCGGTTCAATTATCTTTATTTATGTGCTTGGTTTTATTGTAAATCTAGGATTTGTGACTACTTTTAAACGAAAAATAAACCAGCATCGCAAAGCGATTATTATCATTTTAACGCAAAAACGTGAAGCTCTTTTTAACTTAATTGAAATCATGGAAAAAAATGGGCTCAACGTTGACCCGAGATACTTTGCATTGTTACAGGATATAGATATCAAGATTTTTGAAGCTTTCTATTCTCTAGAAGCAAAGAAATCACGTGAAACATTGTCATACGTTAAACAAGATTTGATCGGTATTGCTAACAAGAGTGCGTCTTTTCAAAAAAACGAAGAATATAAATTATCGGCATTATCAATTGCTTCGCTAGATGAACAATTCAGATACCTTGTCGCTGTTTATAACGCTGATGTCATCGGTTATAACTATTGGATAAAATTCAAACCTTATGCTTATATTTTTCTTTTGAATAAAAGTGAAAAAAAGGATTTGATGTCGTGAGCGTTGTTATTGAAAAAACGCTCATTTTTTTATAATATATAAAATCAATTGAGGAAAATTTATGAAAAACAACAAACCAATCATCCTCTGTATCATGGATGGTTATGGACTGAGAAAAGAAACAAATGGAAACGCAGTCATAGAAGCTAAGAAACCTAATCTAGACTATTTTTTTGCTAATTACGCTTATACGACGATCGATGCTTCGGGCGAAGCGGTCGGTCTTCCAGAAGGACAGATGGGCAATTCTGAAGTTGGACATTTAAATATCGGTGCGGGTCGCATTGTTTATCAGTCTTTAACCTTGATCAATAAAGCGATTAAAGATGGAAGTTTTTTTGGGAATAAAAAATATTTAGATGCCTTTGCTCATGTGAAGAAAAATAAATCTAAATTACATATTCTTGCATTGATTAGTGATGGAGGAGTTCACTCGCATATTTCACATGTTAAAGCATTGATTAAAATGGCAAAAGATAACGGCCTTGATGATGTTTTTGTCCATTGCTTTATGGATGGACGAGATGTAGGACCACAAGAAGGTGTCAATTACATTGATGAACTTCAAAATTATATGAATGAATTAAAATTCGGTCACATCGCAGATATCGGAGGACGTTATTATGGGATGGACCGAGATAAAAATTTCGACCGAGTTAATGTTGCTTATAAAGTAATGGTTGACCATGAAGGATTATCCTTCGACGATTATCGTCAATATTTTAAGGATCAATATGTTTATTTGCCGACGACTGGGAAAGATCCAAGTGATGAATTTTTGGTTCCTGCATATAATGCAAAAGTCGATGGACGAATTAAAGACGATGATGGAATCATTTTTATGAATTTCCGTCCAGATCGAGCAATTCAAATTTCGACGATTATCACTAATTCGCATTTTTACGAATTCCCTCCAAAAAAAAGTGATGGAAATTTAGCTTACAAATCTTTTGTCCCTCAACATATTCTTAAAAATATTTTCTTTGTCTGCACGATGAAATATGCTGATTCGGTTAAGGGCGAAATCGCTTTTGCTTTACCCAAAATGGGTAACATTTTAGGAGTTTGGCTCGCTGATCATGGTTATTCTCAGCTGAGAATTGCTGAAACAGAAAAATACGCACACGTCACTTTCTTTTTTGACGGGACGATGAATTTTGACGGAGATGAAAGACCTCTATTAGCAAATAGTAATCGAATTCTCATCAATTCACCAAAAGTTGCAACTTATGATTTGCAACCTGAAATGTCTGCTTATAAAGTCCGCGACGCGTTGATTGAAGAACTCAACAAAAAGTATTTGGACGTCGTTATCGTCAACTTCGCCAATTGTGATATGGTCGGGCACACAGCTATTCAAAAATCAGTGGTTAAAGCTGTTGAAGTGGTGGATGAATGCGTTGGTTCTTTGATCAACTGGGTTGAGAAAAATGGTGGAACTTTAATCGTCACTGCAGATCACGGGAATGCAGAAGAAATTCTCGATGACCACAATCTTCCTTTTACAGCACACACAGTAAATAAAGTTCCGTTTTGTATTAGTGATAAAAACATTAAGCTTCTACAAAATGGGGGTAAATTAGCTAATATTGCACCGACTATCATCGATTTACTCGGTGATAAAAAACCGGTTGAAATGACTGAAGAATCGCTTATCATTAAATGATATAAATTAAAGAAAAGAGGTAAATTATGAAATTTGAAGAATACCCTTTAAGAGTGCCATCTTTAAAAAGAGTAGAAAAAAAATTAGGAGAGGCTATTTTAAATTTGCAAAATAGCAAAACTCCAAAAGATGCTTTAGCAACAATTCGGAAATTGTCGCGTTACGCCGATGATCTTTCAACTGACATGACGATTATTTCGATTCGTTATTCGCTAGACACCGAAAACAAAATCTATCAAAAGGCACAGAACAAAACCGATGAAATATCACCGTTGATTGCTAATTATTTTAATCAATGGAGCAAAGTTCTTGTGGCTTCACCATTTCGAAAAGAACTCGAAGAAAAACTTGGGAAATATTATTTTGAAATGATTGAAAGCAGTTTGAAATCCTTTGATGAAAAAATTGTTCCTGAGCTCATCCAAGAAAATAAATTGGATAGTGAATACAGTAAGATTCTTGGATCTGCACAAATTGATTTTAAAGGAGAAGTGCTCAATTTATCGCAAATTGGCAAATACGCAATCGATAAAGATCGAAAAACTCGACATGATGCGACTGTCGCAATTGATAAATGGTTTGGCGAAAACGAAGCTGAAATTGCCCGTATTTACGATGAATTAGTTCATTTACGGGATCAAATGGCTAAAAAACTCGGCTTTAAAAACTTTGTCGAATTAGGTTATCTTCGTTTAGGAAGATTGGATTATGATGCGAAGATGGTAGAGAACTATCGAAAACAAATCGCAGAAACCGCGGTCCCACTTTCGCAAAAACTTTACAAAAGACAAGCCAAACGTCTAGGAATGAAAATGTCAGACATGGCAACTTACGACTTTAACCTTTCCTTTTTAAGTGGTAATCCAAAACCCGTCGGGGAAAGTAAAGATTTAATTGCTACGGCAACGAAAATGTATGATGATATGTCAAAAGAAACCGGGGAGTTTTTCCATTTCATGCTCGACAATCATTTGCTCGACCTCGAAGCAAGAAAAGGTAAAGCGCCAGGTGGTTATATGACTTATATGCCTCGCTATAAAGCTCCATTTATCTTTTCCAACTTCAATGGAACCGAAGGAGATGTCAATGTTTTAACTCATGAAGTGGGGCATGCTTTCCAAGGTTATCTTTCTAAAGACATTAAAATTCCTGAATATCGCAGCCCAACTTATGAAGCTTGTGAAATTCATTCAATGTCAATGGAATTTTTTGCCTGGCCATACATGGACGGCTTTTTTGGAAAAGACGCTGATAAATATTTGTTTTCACATCTAGAAGGAGCGGTCCAATTTTTACCTTATGGAATTACAATTGATGAATTCCAACACTGGGTTTACGAAAATCCAAACGCTACGCATGTAGAAAGATGTGCGAAATTTAGTGAGATTGAAAAGCGATATACACCTCATAAACGTTATGTCGATAGTCCGACTTTTGAAAAAGGTGGAACTTGGATGCGACAAAGCCATGTTTTCGGTAGTCCATTTTATTACATCGATTACACTCTTGCACAAGTCGTCGCGATGCAATTTTTCGTTGAAATGAGAAAAAATAAAGAAAAAGCTTGGAAGAAATACGTTAAACTCTGCAAATTCGGTGGTAAAGAACCTTTTGTTGGTTTGCTCCAAAAAAATAAACTTCGCAATCCATTTGAAGATGGAAATGTGAAAAAGGTTCTTGGCCCAGTCGCTAAAGTTCTCGCCAGTTTCGACGATTCAAAAATGTAATTATTGTTCACGATAAATAAAAAGTCACTTTTTGCGAAAGTGACTTTTTTAATTTTTAGAAGTTGTTACCAGTCTAACGCTAGGGCAACTCCATCACAAACTAAAGCTAGACACGCAATCGAAGCAGCGACATAAGGGCCCCAATAAACGTCTCGCACTGATTCCCATCCGTTAACTGCAAAGAATGTTTGTTTAAAACAAAAAACTAAAATGATGCCTAATAAAAGAAGAACACCAGCACTGAGCAAAATTACTTTCTCAACTAAGGCTGAAGGTTGGACAAAAGAAAGCGCCATGACGCCCATCAATATTCCTCCAACTAAAATGGACATATAACCGACAAACATCGGCCAATTTCCGTGTTCCCAAGAAGGAACCCTTTTCCAAAAAATAGCCGCGCTATTGACAACTCCTTCGAACCCATCTTCAATCGCAGGGGCAGCGATGAAAATCATTGTTAATAAAACCAGTCCAAAACCAATCCATAAAAAGATAACACTGTTTAATTTTTCTTTGATTGAAGACATAATATACCTCCGCTTTATAGCAATTAAATTCTAAATGATTATGATATTTTTTCAACTAATTATTTAACATTACAAATAAAATCAATATTTTTGTCATTTAATTTTATAAATTATTTCACAATTTTTCATTGCTAAAAGAGTAGTTTTTATCTAATATCTTAATATGAAAAACAATAACCCCTCAGCATCTTTGCCTTCTCGAAAAGCCCACCCTTTTAGAGATTTTTTAACTGCTACTTCTAGCGGAATGTCGATGGGACTTTTTGCAACACTTATCGCGGGAACAATTATTTCTACCATCGCACTTTTATTTAAAAATTCTGGAATTGAATGGGTTGAAACAATTTTCGAGATTTTGACCGGTCTTTCTACTGTTTTAAAATTGGCCACGGGTTTTGGAATCGGTCTTGGAATAACGTACGCTTTAAAACTTGACGGGCTCAAGTTGATTTCTTCCGCACTCAGTGGCTTCATTGCTGCATTTTTATCTAGAGATATTACTCATTTAACAATAAGAGATGAATTGGTTTGGACATATTCTTTTGGCTTAAAAATCGGTGATCCTCTAACCATCTTTTTTGTTGTCATTTTGACTTTGCTTTTAGTTAATTTGATATTTAAAAAGAAAACCCCGATTGATATCATTTTAATTCCTTTAGCGACTGCCTTAATTGCAGCCATTATTACATACGTAATAAATCAGCCCGTTTCTTATGTCACAATTTTAATTAGAACCTTATTTGAAAAATTGAGTACTCTTGATAATTTACCTTTGATGATGCTTGCAGGTTCACTTATCGCTGTGATTATGGGAATGTGCTTGACGATGCCGATGATCAGCAGTGCTGCTGTCGCGATCATCTTCGGCATTGGAAATGTTTCTGGAGCAGCGGCCTTAGTTGGGTGTAGCACACAAATGGTCGGTTTTGCGGTTCAATCCTACCGAGATAACGGATTCTTGAAATCTCTTAGTGTTGGAGTTGGAACGAGCATGATCCAATTTAAAAATATCATTAAAAAACCGTTAATCTGGTTGCCGACTATCATCACTTCTGCGCTTTTAGGTCCGTTTGTAGTTTTACTCAAATATCAAGCTAGTTCTTTGGGCGCCGGAATGGGAACTTGTGGTTTGGTCGGTCAGATCGATTCAGTGGCCACGATGAGTGAAATCGGAATGCCGTGGTGGCAAACTGCTATTTTTATTGGAGTGTTTCAATTGATTCTTCC
>Ga0265294_10008426_pt1 | contig 12044 bp, 15 predicted proteins | sample MunlanPumphouse3_FD_192504 | JGI IMG/M metagenome (GOLD analysis project Ga0265294, IMG submission 192504) | Groundwater microbial communities from a municipal landfill in Southern Ontario, Canada - Pumphouse #3 | ecosystem: Environmental > Aquatic > Deep subsurface > Groundwater | place... | reverse complement strand
AAGATAATCAAATTATTGCTACTAATATAGATGTGGCTTTCATTGTTGAGTCAATAGATAGAGATTACAACCTTAACCGCTTTGAAAGATATCTTGTTCTAATAAACGAAGGTGATATAAAACCAGCTATTATACTAAACAAGGTAGATTTAATATCAATTGAAGATTTAAATCAAAAAATTAAAGAAATAAAAGAAAGATTTAACAATATTCATGTTATTTCAACTAGCACAGTTACTGAACAAGGGATAGAAGAATTAATGAATTATATAGAAAAAAATAAGACGTACTGTTTTGTAGGATCATCCGGTGTTGGAAAATCATCCTTAATTAATAATTTATTAGGAAAAAGTAAAATTAAAACAAAAGAAATAAGTGACTCAACAGGAAGAGGAAAACACACTACAACAAATAGGGAAATGTATTTTCTCCAAAATAGAGGTATTGTAATTGATAATCCAGGAACAAGGGGAGTGGGAATAACGAATGTCAAGACAAGTGTAGAGAATATCTTTGATCAAATATCCTTGCTATCTAATGATTGTAAATATGACAACTGTACACACACGCACGAGTCTAATTGCGCAGTCTTGTCTGCTGTTAAAAGAGGGGACATAAGCAAAAGTAGATATCTTAGTTATATAAAATTAAGGAAGGAGTCAGAGCACTACGAAATGAATGATGTTCAAAAAAGAGACAAGGATCGCAAGTTTGGAAAATTCATTAAAAAATCAATGAAAGAATTAAAGAAAAATCATGAAGATAGATAAAAAAATAATAGAAAGCATAAAACAAGAAGCCAAGGAATTCTTTATTAAAGGTGATAGCTCTCACGACTGGAGCCACGTAGAAAGAGTATATAATTCGGCTATTAAAATAGCAAAAGAAGAGAATGCTAATTTAGATGTTGTTAAAATAGCGGTATATCTTCACGACATTGGAAGAAATGAAGAAATTAAAAGTAGAGGTAAAATATGTCACGCAGAAAAAGGAGCAGAAATAGCAAAAAAAATGCTATCTAAATATAACATTGATGAAAAATTAGTAGAAAATATAATTCACTGCATTTTATCTCACAGAAACAAAAACAATCACCATCCTGAAACAATTGAAGCTAAGGTATTGTTTGATGCTGATAAATTAGATTCCATTGGAGCAATAGGGATAGCAAGGGATTTTTTATTCGCTGGAATATATAATGCACCATTGTACACTGGCAGAGAGAAAGAAATATTAAAAGAAGCCGATAATTATGCATACACAAGAGATGACACGGCACTACTAGAGTATTATCATAAGCTTAGTAAGATTAAAGATAGGATAATAACCAAAACAGCTAAAAAGATTGCCCGAGATAGACATAATTATATGAAAGAATTCTTTGAAAGATTTAATAAGGAGATCAAGGGAACATTATAATATATAATTTTTATGATTTTTATTTTATGGTAATATTAAAATATGACTAAAGAAAAAAATATTATACCTAACCAATATATTAATAAAATTAATCTAGCGATAGATTATATTGAAATAAATATTAAAAATAAATTAAAATTAGAAGACATTGCAAAAGCTTCTGGATTTTCATCTTTTCACTTTCATAGAATATTTAAATCTATAATGAATGAAAACTTGAATCAATTTATTCGCAGAATTAGAATAGAGAAAGTAGCATCAATGATTTTTACTAATCCTAGTTATACTATTACCGAAATTGCCTTTAAGAATGGATTTTCTAGCTCTCAAGCTCTTTCAAAGGAATTTAAATTATTTTTTAAGGTTACTCCAACTGAATATAGGAATAGCAAGATCCACCACATAAAAAGCAATAAGGGGAAAGACTATATTTTAGACTTTCACTATAATGAAAATAATAGTCGGCCGACTATTTATTATAAATCATTAATAAATAAAAATATGAAAGTTGAAATAAAAACTTTGCCAGATATGACTTTGGCATATATTAGACATGTTGGTCCTTATAAAAATAATCCCAATTTGTTTGAGGAACTATTCTCTATGCTTTGTAACTGGGCTGGCCCAAGAAACTTAATTACAAAAGATAGTAAATTTCTTTGTATCTATCACGACGGTCCAGACATTGCTGATGAATCAAAGTTAAGACTAGATGTTTGTTTAAATATTTCAGATAATACTGAGACTAGTGGCGAAATTAATAAGCAAGAAATTAAAGGTGGAGAATATGCCATTACTAGGTTTATTATTAAAGACCCTAAAGAATATGAAGAAAATTGGAATGAACTATATCTCAACTGGTTGCCACAAAGTGGATATCAACCAGAAGATAAACCTCCCTTTGAAATATATTCTTCTGAATGCAAAAACGAAAATGGTGAAATGATTGTAGATATTTGTATTCCTGTTAAAAAGAAGTAATATAGAAAATCTGGCGCTTGCCAGATTTTTTATTGATTACAAGTATCTTGGAGTTCTTTTTTTATAATTTATATAATTTTCCTTGAATAGCTTTTCAAGATTTTTTTCTTCTTGAAGAATAACTCTATGAAAAGATAATGCTAGAAGAATTGATAATAAAAGAAATATAATTGATCCATTAAGAAGAAAAATGCTAAAGCTAAACATTATGAAAAAAACATAAACAGGATTTCTAGTTATAGAGAATATTCCAGAGGTTACCAAGCTATTAAAGTTTCTTCCAGATCCAATTTTCCAATTTAGTCCTAATTGCTGATATCCCAAGATCAGAAAAACAAAAGATATTGAACCAATTAATAATCCTATATTGTTAATATAATAATGAAAATTAAAATTATAAATATCTGGAATGACTGGGCCCCTTTCAAAATAATTACTTAGGGTAACTAAAATAATTATTGTAACCAATATTAAGGGCATAATCTCATAAAGAAATTGCTTTAAAGATCCTCTTTGACTATATATCTGAATTATTTTTATATTATTAATCTTGCTTATTATTAATTTTATAAAAAATATTGTTATAAATAAAAAAACAAAGATTGTTTGTATTGTTTCGTAATCCATTTTATATTCTTAGCTTTAATATCTTATATCTATCATTAATAAATAGAAATAACAAGAATTAAAATAAAAATGTTTAAATTCTTAATATTGTAACTTATTGTAAGGCAATGAATTATAATATATAGTAAGAGTAATAATTAAATTTATATTATGAAAAATTTAGTAATTTATGATTCATGCTTTGGAAACACTGAAAAAATAGCTGAAGCCATAGCTAAAAGTATTTCAGCAAAGGCAATTAAAATTAATGATATCAAAGATGCCAATTTAAATGAGGTTGAGTTAATCATTCTTGGTTGCCCGACTCATGGTGGCAGGCCAACAGAAGCAATACAAAAATTTATTAATGATATTACATTAAAAAATATCAAATTTGCTGTTTTTGATACTAGAATGTCAAAAGATGATATAAATATTGCTCTAAAGTTGCTAATCAAATTAATTGGTTATGCTTCGCCCAAAATGGCCAAAACGCTAAAATCTAAAGGCTACGAACTCATTACTTCACCAGAAGGTTTTCTTGTTAAGGGAAAAGAAGGACCATTGTCTGACGGTGAAATTGAGAGAGCAAAAAATTGGATTAAGATATGATAAAATAAAAAAATATGAATAAAAATATAATCATCATTACATTAATAATTATTTTCTTGTGTGGCATCTTTATCTTAACTTTCAAAGAACCGAATCAAATAAATAATGAAATTGACGAACAAGAAAATCAATACTATATTAAAGGAACAATTTACGGCATTGAGGGCAAGAGAATATTGATTGCGGAAGGGCTAACTTCTGAAAAATATACTGGCGATTTCAAAGATTTAGAAGGGAGGGCTGTTTGGTTTACTATTAATGAACAAACGGAAGTTAAGCATGAAAGCACGTCACAATCTTTTGATAGTTTAGAGATAGGAATGAACGTAAAAGTTCTTACTTCTGGACTAATGCTTGAGTCCTATCCAGAGCAGGGAAGTGCTGATATTGTTATTATAGAGAAATATCCAGAGAAAAAGTGCTATATCGGAGGATGCGGTGGAGAGATTTGCAGTGATCAATCTGATATAATTAGCACTTGTGAACTTCTTCCTGGTATGGAATGCTTAAAGAAAGGATCTTCCTGCAAATTAGTAAATAACGAGTGCGCATGGGTATTGTCAAAAAGCGCAGCTCAATGTTTTATTCAAGTAGAAAATACCTACGGAGAAGAAGTTAAAAATAGTAGGATAGGATATCTTTTTGATAAAGCAAGACAGGTAATTAAATAAAAAATGAAAAATCAAAAAATAGAAATAAGACTTCCTAAAATGTCTGATTTAAAATCTTTGCTTATAATGATTAATTCTTTAGTTGAGGAAAAAGCAATGCTTACCATCCAAGAGAAATTAACTATTGAGCAAGAAAGGGAATACCTAAAGAGGATTATAAAAGATAAAGAGTCGATACATCTGTTCTTGATTATTGATGGGGAAGTTATGGGAAGTGCAAAAGTGGATAGGCAAAAAAATATTAGAGACCATATTGGAGAATTAGGAATTTCTATTAAAAAAGAGGCGAGGGGAAAGGGACTGGGAGAAAAGTTAATGAATGAAGTAATAAATCAAGCAATTAAGAATTTCAAACTAAAAATAATTTCATTAGATGTTTACAAAAAAAATAAAATAGCTCAAGGGCTATATAATAAAATGGGGTTTAAGAAGGTTGGGACAATTAAAGGGGGTGTTCAGTATTATGGTAAATATGAAGACAGTATAATAATGGTGAAATATATTAATTAGTATGATTTATTATCTTTTAATCATAATTGGTTTTGCATCAAGGTTTATTCCAGGAATAGCAAACTTTACAGCAATCGGAGCAATTGCTCTTTTTAGTGGTTATTATTTAAAAGATAAAAGAAAGGCACTTCTTATACCCTTAACGATAATGCTTGTAACCGATTACTTTATCGGCTTTTACGACTTAGCATTATTGCTTAGTGTTTACCTGTCTTTCGGCGCTGTTGTTCTATTAGGCTCGGCTATAAAGAACAAAAAGTGGTATTTCTCTCTTCCTACTTCCATATTAGGAACAGTAATCTTCTTTATCATTACCAACTGGGCCTTTTGGCAATTTACTGGATTCTATCCTCCCACAATAGAAGGACTAGTGTCTTGCTATGTGGCTGCTATTCCTTTTCTAAAGAACTCATTTATGGGTGATTTCTTCTATACATTAATATTTTTCTCTTTAGCTGAAATGGCCGTAAGCATAAAGATTAAGTTAGTTAATCTTCGTCCTGAATAAAGTTCTTATCCTCCTTGATTGCTTTTTCAGCCCTCAAAAGTTCTCCTCCTAGATATAGTGCATGATTAACATCAGAAACAAAATGACTGATTTTATTTCTTAACTCACTTGCTTTTTCTCCTTTGAATTCTTGTAAGAATATTCCTTCTTGGTCGAAATGCTTAACTATAATTTGTTTTTTCATTACCTCAATCAAGAAGTTTCCTCTTGGATCTTTATCAAACAATATTTTGCTTTTTTCAATTACTTTCTGCGTTTCTAGAAAATCTCTTTCGTAAATATGGGCCGAAGAAGAAATAATTGCTAATTTTCCTAAACCAACATTCAATTTTTCAGCAATTTCTTTTTGGATCTTTAATAATCCAAAAGCGTTCTGAGGCCAAGCTCTAAACATATCATTTGAACGAAAGTAAGCTGTAAGATATATCTTGTTATCCTGAATTAATGCCTGAATTAAATCTAAACAAGGTGACTTAGAGCTCTTACAGTCCTTTTCTACATTCCAAGTAAATGCAACTGCTCTCCTAGAAAATGCTTCTCTTTGCAATTCCTTTATCATCAATTCTACTTGATTAATTCCTTCGTGATTTCTTAATCTGCTTCCATAGGTATATTCTACTCCAGGGAAAACAGTGTCAGTCATCATTTGAGGATAATAGTTTATTAAATCATCTTTGTTGAAATAGAAATAATCAGGGATATATGGATTATCAGGATCTTCTCCGTCAATAATAGTAATAATGTCTAATAATTCTCTTTGTTTTTCATCATAAGAACTCATCTTTTCAAAACCAAACTTATTAATCTGATTCAGAACCTTAATCCAAGCATCAGCAACTCTTTTTCCCTCAATCCTAAATCCTATTTTCTCAGAAGGGAAGGTACTGCTAATTAAATACATATGCTCTTCAAAAGACAAAATATCTTTAGTCCAATTTGCTTCTTCTACTTCTAATTTTTCTATAAAATCATTAACCTCTGAAATATCAATAAAGGCACAGTGTTTAGAAAAATAACTCCTAAATTCCTCTACTTTTTCAGCAGGTATTTCTTTATGAATAAAACCATTCTCTTGATTAAACAAAAAATCATTAAAGCTTCGAATGCTTCCCGAAGCATCTCTGCCTGTGACAATTAAAAATTTAATCTTAGGATTCAAAAAAGTATTTCTGATAATAAAGTTGATGCCTTCTTTAGAGTAAAGCTGTCCCATTACTGAAACCTTTTCTTTTGCTTCTAAAGAAAGGCCGTCCCAAACATCTTCTTTTTTTGTCCAACCACAAGTTATAGCAATCCCTTTATCAGAGTTAATAATTAGTTGGTTTTTGTAATATTTTGGCCAATTATCCATATATTTAGAATAGCATATTGGAAATTAAAATGGTATATTAATATATATGAAAAAAGAAGAGAAAAAAAGTATCGGATCTTTCGATGAATTAGATTTTAATTATTTTCCTTGCACTAAGGAGATATTCAAGAACTTTATTAATACTAAAAAAGTAATCTTGTATATAGCTTTAGTTGTTTTTTTACTTCTAATAACTTCTAATAATTACTATTTTGCTATCTTAATTTTTATATTTTCTCTTCTATACGTCTTCTTGAATCTAGAAAGAGAAAGAAGGAAGCTTTTAGGGGACTTCATAAGCAATAATAATCTTTCATACCAAGATTCAATTCCAATGAAAGAAGTTAAGGGCAATCTTTTTAAAACAAACTACTCAGCAAAGATTAAAGATGTAATTAATGGAAAATATCAAGAGCACGATGCAAGGTTTTTCTATTTCACTTACACTGTTCAACAAGGCAAGAATACAATTGTTTATGACTTCACTGTTCTTGAGGTTTTTTTTGATAAAGTAATTTTTCCATACATGCATCTTCTTTATGGAAATAGATTTGGATTTTTTTCTAATTTTCCAAAGCATGGAAAAAGAGAAGGAAACAAAAGGGAAGTGCGACTAGAAGATGAGTTTGCAAAGAACTTTAAACTTTTTGTAAAAGATGGTTATGGAATAGAAGCAATGCAATTGTTTAGTAAAGAATTCCTTAATTTCTTAATTGATGAAAAATGTGATTTTAGCATTGAACTAAATCAAGACAGGATGTATATATACAAAAGATATAGAATAGGAAAAAAAGAAGAACTAAAGGAAATGTTTGAAACAGCCAATCAGACAATTAAAAAAATAAATCCTCTTTTAGATAGGTTAGGAAATGATTTCTCTATATTAAAAGATGCTTATAGTAAAAAATATGATAAAAAATAATATACCAATAGTTAATGCTCATGCTCATGCCGCCATGTTCCCATTTAAGGGAGCAGGGGAAGATTTACCCCTTGATAAATGGCTTAATGATGTAATCTGGCCCCTAGAAGCACAAAAAGTTAATCCTGATTTTGTTTACAATCAGACAAAACTAGCAATTAAAGAAATGCAAGATAACAATATCGGCGCTTTTATGGATATGTATTTTTACCAAGACCAAGTCGCTAGAGCTTGCGAAGAATTAAAAATGCCAGTTGTTTTAGGGGAAGGACTGCTTGATATTAAAGGACAAGAATTTTTTGATAGAGATATAGAAAAAACGATTGAACTTTTTGAAAAATACAAGAATCATCCTTTTATCAAAGTTTCTGTTGCTCCTCATTCTCCATACACAGTAAACAGTCAAAACTTGAGAAAAGCTAAAGATCTGGCTAAAAAGTATAATTCTATTTATCAAATACATGCATCAGAAACAAAAAAAGAAGTTGATGATTCTATTTTGAAGAATAATCTAACTCCAATAGAATATTTAGAAAGCTTAGGCGTCTTAGATGAAAAAACAGTACTAATACATTGTGTTCATTTATCAGATAATGATATTTCAATTATCGCAAAACATAATTGTTCAGTAGTCCATTGTCCTATTAGTAATTTAAAGCTAGGGTCAGGCATCGCTCCGATAAGCAAACTACTAAAAGCAGGAGTGAATGTTGCATTGGGAACTGATGGATCAGCAAGTTGTGACAATCTAGACATTAAGGAAGCTGGGAGAATTGCTTCTTATTTACAAAAAGGAATTAATTGTGACCCAACAGAGCTAAGCAAAGAAGAAGTGTATAAAATGATGACTATTAATGGAGTTAAAGCATTAAACTTAGATTATTAATTACATCTTTTCTAACTTACAAAGAAATGATATGTTAATCATAGCTCATTGAAGGAGAGATAGAGATGAGGTGTGAAAAATTTGATGAAATAAAGGAAGCTTGTAAAGATTTATTGCTTTCTTTTATTCCGGCAGCGTCTGAGAAAATCAGTGAAGAAGATTTTATTCTAATGGTTTATTATAGGATTAAATACATTGAGCAGTTAGAACAATGCCTCGAATGTGAATCACTATGCCAATTCACCAAAGAAGGCATTTCAATGGAAGAGTTTGAAAAAATAGTATGAAATATTTCATACTATTATTTATTTAAAAATAGAGATAATTAATCTCTATTTAACTGTTCCTCCGGCTTCTGGAGTTTTTCAATTAAAAGATCGTTAGCTTCTTTCATCTTTAATGATTCGAGGTGAAAAGAAGAAATACGTATGCCTATTACTCCAAGAAGGGCAACTAGGAAACCGTCGATCAATTGAAAATAGCTTTATGTAAAGATGTTGACTAAAGTAGTAATTATTAATATTCTTAACTAATGGACCATAATGAATTTGAAAAAATAGTTATTGAAGGAATTAAAGCGATACCAGAAAAGTTTCTAGAGAAATTAGATAATATAGATATCGTAATTGAAGATAATCCTACAAAAGAACAATTGAAAGAATTAAAAGTTAGGAATAATAATCATCTTTTAGGTCTTTATGAAGGAGTCCCCAAAACAGAAAGATGGAACTATGCTCAAGTATTGCCAGATAAGATAACTATATTTAATGTTCCAATTGAAAGGATCGCCAAATCTAGGGAAGAAATAAAAGAGATTGTAAAAGAAACCGTCTGGCACGAAATAGCTCATCATTTTGGAATGAGCGAAGAACAAGTTAAAAAATCAGAAATAAGGAAAATTAATAATAAATAAAAATATGGAATTTATAAAATCAAAAGTTAAGCAATTAGACTGGATAGATATTGGGTTAATTAAATGGAGCTGTATTGCTCTTGGAATTTTACTTGTAATGCTTTTCCCAGAAATATTAAATATTGATATTTGGTTAATTGTTGCGATTATAGTAATTTTAGCGCTGAGACCAACGTATAGAGTGTACATCAAAAAATGAAGAAAAGAATCATATTTATCATACTATTGTCTTTGATTATTTTATCATTAGTTATTTCTAATATTTTTGCTGGTGATAAAAGGGTACTACGAGTTGCTGCTTGTCCAACTTATCATGGCTCGATAAGTCAGCTAGATCCTAAGAAATATGAATTATTTTTTAGTGAATCAACAGCACAAAGCATCAATCTTCTTGAAAACGATTTAGTAGATATTATTGTCTCTGGAAGAACACTAAAGCCCAATGAAAATATTGCCTATTCCTTAGTTTTAGGTAAGGGCTATTCCTTCTTAAGTAACTCAGAGCATTTATTATTTATTAATGAACTAAAAGATTATAATGTATATACTGATTTAGAAATTCAAGAAATTAAGAATATTTTCCCGGTAATTAACATATCTCGAGTTGAAAATGTTTATGATTATATAAACGAGGGATTAATTATTACTTCATGGGAAGAAACTGATTACAATAATGCTGAGGTTGTCCACCTACTAGAAAATAATGGACAAAGAGTCAAGTTATCAAGGCAAGCAACAGCTCACTATACAGATCAATCAATTAATTTAGAAGATTTAAAAGTTTTGACATTTTAATTCATTTATGAGATAAAATAATTGGTCATTATGAATGTACAAGAAAAGATTGTCAAAGAGTGCGAAGAGTGCTATAGGCAGATGATCGAATCTTCTATTAACAAGAATACAGAAAAAGCAGAGAGCTTTATGCGATCAAAGATGGGGAGGTGCAGATTTGCCCCGTATGGATGCATTATAGCCGAGAAGATTATTGACCATACAAATTCCTTTTATAGTCAACCTCAGTCATAACCCATTTTATACAATGGGTTTTAAATTAAAATGAAAACATATCTAAAATCATTAAAATTAATTAAAGAAGAAAAAGGTCTAGCAATAGGACTTATAATTGCTTGTTTTTTGTTGTCTATTTTTACTTTAATTGAGCCCTTCTTTTTCAAAGAGGTGATAGACGGACTAATTAACTTAACAGAAATCAATGAAATACTAGGAATATTCTCTATATGGGTAGTAATTGTTCTAGTTAATATATTATTTTTAATAGGAATATCTTTTCTCGCTTCTTTTATTGCAAATAAAATATACCACAAGTTATGGATAAGAACATTTAATCATTTAATGAATCTTTCTATTGATTTTTTCCAAGAGAATAAGGCGGGATCGGTTATAAGGAATTTTGAAAGAGGATTAGATAATCTGTATATGCTTCATATGGGATTTTTTAAAAATATCTTGATTAATTTTTTGATTATAATAATTCTTTTCCCTGTAATTTTTTATCTAAATATAAAAATGGCTTTATTGTTTCTAGCCAGCGTTCCGATTTTAATTGCTTTTACGATTTATGGAACAAGAAAAACAATGGATAAACAAAAAGAAGCAGATAATGAATGGTCTGAGATTTCAGGAGTTGCCTATGACGCAATTACCAATATTTTTTTAGTAAAAAGTTTCGTTTTAAAAAACTTCTTATCAGAAAAGATAATGAAAAGAACTTCAAAGGCATATGACTCTCAAGTGGAGGCCATAAAATGGTGGGGATTCATCGCAGGATTCTCTAGAAGCATTGGACTAGTATTAAATATTTTAGTTTTCTTTGTTGGTGGAATGCTTTTCATTAACGGAGACATTACAATCGGAGGTATAATTATGTTTGTTGGCTTTAGTACAATCTTAATTAGCACATTCAATGCTATTTTCTGGAATGTTACAGAATACTTATGGCAGAGAGAGAAGATAAACTTTCTATTCAATCTTATAGAAACTAAACCTAGTATTATAAACAATAAAGATGCTTTAAAAATTGATATCTTAAAGGGAAACATTACCTTTAAAAACGTTTCTTTTACATATAAGGATGGTGAAGATGCAGTTAGAAACATATCTTTTAATATTAAAGAAGGGGAGGTGATTGCTTTTGTAGGACACACCGGATCAGGAAAATCAACTACCGCTAACTTGATTTCAAGATTCTTTGACATCTCAACAGGAAAGATATTAATTGATGGTATAGATATTAAAGATATTGATATTGATTCTCTTAGAAAGAATATAAGTATTGTTTTTCAAGAAAACACCTTCTTTAATGCTAGCTTTGAAGAGAACTTAATTGTAGGAGAAAAAAAGATTGATAAAGAAATAATTGAAGAGGCCTGCAAGAAAGCATATATTTGGGATAAAATTAAAAACAGTAAGAAGGGATTAAAGCAAATATTAGGGGACAGGGGAACTAAGCTTTCCGGAGGAGAAAAGCAAAGATTAAGTATCGCTAGAGCGATAATTAAAGATGCTCCAATCCTCATACTAGATGAAGCAACTTCTGCACTAGATGCAAAAACAGAACATGAAATACAATTAGCTCTATCAAATGCAATAAAAGGAAAAACCACTATTATTATAGCTCATAGATTATCTACTATTAAAAAAG
>Ga0265294_10008425_pt1 | contig 12047 bp, 9 predicted proteins | sample MunlanPumphouse3_FD_192504 | JGI IMG/M metagenome (GOLD analysis project Ga0265294, IMG submission 192504) | Groundwater microbial communities from a municipal landfill in Southern Ontario, Canada - Pumphouse #3 | ecosystem: Environmental > Aquatic > Deep subsurface > Groundwater | place... | reverse complement strand
TGATGATGAGATAATTATGGCGATGAAAAAGCTGAATAATCGACCTAGAAAAACGCTTGGTTATTTAACACCAAATGAAGTATTTTTTAAGAATTATAAAATTGCACTTACTACTTGAATCTAGGCAGTATAAAAAACGCTTCTTGAAGATTACACAACCCCGAACTGTCAGCCAAAGCTCGCCATAGCTTCAGCGTCGGCGAACTAAGGTGCACAGATCGGAAGGGCAGGCATTAATCTGCCCTCATAAAGAATATCCCATAGGGATAATATATATGTAGAAATAATTTTCACTTTTACTCTCTCACTCCGTAGGAGTGAAATATTTCATACCTACGGCATGTGAAATTGATTTTGTTATCTTCTACTACAGACATTTAACCCCGCTGGGGTTTAAAACACCGAACAAAAAATAAGAATATATGATTTTCGAATACTTCGAATATCGTTAATTTTAATCTCCGAAGCTTTATGCGAAGGAGATCCTTGTTCGACATTCAATATTTTCTCTCTTGCGAAGAAGTATGGAGTACTGAGCCTCTAATTTCAAAACTCAAATCGTACATTTCAAATTTCAGATCGATTTAAAATCTGAAATTATCAATCTGCAATCATTTGTCTCATGGAATTTGGATACTGTCTCTTGTTTCTTCCTCTACACCCCAAACCCTAAACCTATACACCTAGCTAAACAAAAAGGCTCCTCCCATCCGCAGACAGAAAGAGCCTTCAATTTATCACTAAACGTGAATGTTGGCCTAATACATTCCGCCCATACCACCACCCATTCCACCGCCTGGCATAGGAGGCATTTCAGGTGTGTCTGAAGGAATATCGCAGATAACTGCTTCTGTTGTCAATAACAGACTTGCAATAGATGCGGCATTTTGAATAGCGGCTCGTGTGACCTTTGTAGGATCAACAATTCCGAATTCATACATTGAACCATAACATTCTCTGCGTGCATCAAAACCATAGTCGCCTTTATGATCAGCAACTTCTTTGATCACGATCGCAGGTTCTAGACCAGCGTTCAAAATAATCTGTCTGATAGGATAAAGAAGAGCACGTTTCACAATATCAACGCCAACAACTTCATCGCCTTCGACTGATTTTTTAACTTTATCAAGAACTTTAGTAGCACGCAATAAAGCTACACCACCACCGGGTACAATACCTTCTTCGGTAGCTGCGCGCGTTGCATGAAGTGCATCATCAACAAGGTCTTTCTTTTCTTTCATTTCGACTTCTGTTGCTGCACCAATATTCAAAACGGCAACACCACCGGATAATTTAGCCAGACGTTCCTGTAGTTTTTCACGATCATAATCTGAAGTGGTATTTTCAATTTGAACACGAATCTCATTTACGCGAGCTTTAATCGCATCAGGAGAACCTGCGCCATCAACAATAGTTGTATTATCTTTATCGATATTTACGCGGTTTGCCTGTCCAAGATAATCCAGAGTAGCACTTTCAAGACTATAACCTTGTTCTTCAGAAATAACTGTTCCGCCACTTAGAATAGCAATGTCTTCTAACATGGCTTTGCGACGATCACCAAAACCCGGTGCTTTTACAGCAGCGACTTTTAATGTTCCGCGCAAACGGTTTACAACTAATGTAGCTAATGCTTCACCTTCAATATCTTCTGCGATGATCAAAAGTGCACGCCCCATTTGTGTAGTTTTTTCAAGAATAGGTAAAAGATCTTTCATTGTTGAGATCTTTTTATCATGGATGAGAATATATGGATTTTCTAACTCGGTTTCCATGGATTCTGTATCAGTGACAAAATAGGGTGAAATATAACCGCGATCGAACTGCATACCTTCAACAATATCCATTGATGTCAATGCACTTTTGGCTTCTTCAACAGTAATAACGCCGTCTGTACCAACTTTTTCCATTGCTTCTGCAATGATCTCACCAATAGGAACTTCAATGATCTCTTCTTTTTCCTGGCCATTACTCATTCTAACAACCTGGTTATTCGCAGAAATAGTACCTACCTGCGCGATCAATTCGCGTGATTCGTTCACATTCTTGCTCATTTTTGCAAGTTCTTCAACTACAGCGGCAACTGCAAGATCAATACCTCGCTTTAATTCCATTGGATTAGCGCCGGCAGTGACATTTTTAATGCCTTCTGTAACGATGGCTTGTGCAAGAATAGTTGCCGTAGTTGTTCCATCACCGGCAACATCCGATGTTTTTGAAGCAACCTCTTTTAGCATTTGAGCGCCCATATTCTCAATTCTATCTTCTAGTTCGATCTCTTTAGCAACAGTCACACCGTCCTTTGTGACCTGAGGAGCTCCAAAACTCTTCTCAATGACTACATTCCTTCCTTTTGGACCCAGTGTTACTTTAACAGCTTTCGCAAGCTCATCAACACCCGCCTTCAACTTAGCCCGGGCATCAACATTGTACTCAATTTGCTTAGCCATTTTTTCCTCCATTTTACGTTATTTTTTAGCTCAGAAATTTAATCAACACCATTCATTTTATCAAGTAAAATCAACAGAGAAAGTTCCTGAACTGCGATCAGAAAACGAATCACTCGAAGATCATCTTTTTAATGAAAAAATTTAATGACAAAGTAAAAATCCGCTTTCACACAGATACGGAAATTTGGACTTTTTACCATAAGGCATTCTTCTCGAATTTGTGAGCTTACTCCACTTAACAAAATAGTGTTTTAATTTTACTTTCTATTCTATAAGCAAAGGCTTTGTCTGCTTCATATAGATAATAATATTTTTCTTAGTGATACTTATAGTAGCTTAATGTGACCTTGGCATCTGGACCTTCGCACGAAGCCTCTGGCCACTGATCACAAATTATTCTGGCTTCTGACACACCTTCGCCACCAACTTCGCCAAGGCTACGTCGCTCAGGAAGGCTACGGCGCGTCTTCGGCTTCCGGCTCCTGGTCAGGCTTTTCATAGCAATGTCTGCATCTGGCTTCGTAAACTTCGCCTGCGCCTACAACAACTCGTTCTGTGGATTCCGTCATGCGATAAGTATAATTAGCCTGAGCGCCACAACGCATACAAATAGCGTGCATTTTAGTTATATCTTCTGCAATGGCAAGAAGATGTGGCATGGGTTCAAAAGGTATTCCTCTGTAATCCATGTCCAGACCCGCTATGATCACACGTTTTCCACTGTCAGCCAATCCCTGGACGATTTCAATGAGATCAGAACCAAAGAATTGAGCTTCATCTATACCTATGACCTGAGCAAAAACTGCATGCTGCAAAATTTCTTTAGCTTCTTTTATAACAATAGATTGTATTTCTTGTTTTGAATGAGAAACGATCTTTTCTTTGTCGTAACGATCATCGAGCTGAGGTTTAAACACCACAACCTTTTGTTTTGCAATCTGTGCACGGCGCAAACGCCTGATCAATTCTTCAGTTTTACCACTGAACATCGATCCGCAAATTACTTCAATATGTCCGTTTTGAGGACGCCATCCTGATTGCATATTAGCCCTCATCTTGTAATAGTGTTGAAATTTTTGTTCTAAAAAGATCTATAGCGACTTTGTTTTTCCCACCTTCAGGAATAATAACATCAGCAAAACGTTTACTTGGTTCAACAAAGGTTTCATGCATGGGTCTTACTGTTTGCATATACTGATCAATAACATTATTCACGGCACGACCGCGCTCATAAATATCTCGTTTTAAACGGCGAATAAAACGAATGTCCTTATCGGTGTCAACAAAGATCTTAATATCTAATAGTTCGCGTAATATGGGCTCATACAAAACCATAATACCTTCCACAATGATCACCTTTTGGGGTTCAATGGTCATGGTCTCTGCAAGTCGGGAATGTGTTACATAATCGTACTGCGGAACTTCTACAGTTTCGCCTGCACGCATTTTTATTAAATCTTCGATCAGGAGATCGAATTCTACAGAATCCGGGTGATCAAAGTTCCACTTAGAACGCTCGTCTTGCGGCCGATGAGATAGGTCTTTATAATACCAATCTTGTTCTATAATCACAACACCGCTTAAATTCAGATTTTTTAAAAGAGCTTTAGCAACTGAAGTTTTTCCTGAGCCACTTCCTCCGGCAATACCAATAACAATTCTTTTTACCATGCTTATTCCAAATTTTCAATGCCGAATGCTTTCGGCAAGAGTGTTTTTGTATCTGTTATATCCTTGATCTCACCATTTTCATCAGCAACTATAATATCAATATTTCCACAAATATCAAAAATCACCTGACGACAAGCTCCGCATGGATAAGCGGCTCCCCTAGAAATGACTGCCAATGCGACAAACTCTTTTTTACCATTAGCTATGGCTGCTGAAATAGCATTTCGTTCCGCACAGACAGTTAATCCGTATGAAGAACTCTCTACATTGATGCCACAAGTAATATTACCATCAGTAGATAACAATGAGGCAGCGACCTGAAATTTTGAAAAAGGTGCAAAAGCGTTTTTTCGAACATCTAATGCCGCTTCAACTAATTCTTTTTGTTTGTTTTTGTCTATCACATTTCACCTAGTGTTTAATTTTTCGTAAATGGCTTCGCACTTGTTGAATATACATACTTTCTTGATGAAAGAGTAAAAATTTTTCGTATATTTCTGCCGCCTTTTCACCTTTTTGGCTCTTTTCTAAAAAATCTGCATACGCTAGCATAAAATAATCAGACATTTCTATGTTTTGTAATTCTTCATAATAATCATCCCAAAAAATTCTTTCGGCTTCCTTGTCTTTCATGGCCTGCACACAGTCTAAATATCTTAGCGCTATCACAAATTTTGCTTCTGTCTGACTTTGAAGCATTGCAAAATAGATCCCGGCTGCTTCTGCAAGATCTTGCTGCACTAATTCGCGCTCAGCTTCTTGCCAATTTTCATAATTTATGCTGTCTTTTGAAAAAACTGATATAAATGCCATGTAATTTAAAATATCATTATACAAAGGATCATCTTTTTCCAAAAGTGAAAGGAGTAAATCACTCTGCTCTGCCAAAGAATCGCTTTCAGAACTTAAGACCGACACATGTAATAATGTTGCAAGAAGTCTGTCTTCTTCATGAACCATCAGACTAAATGTCTCGGGTGCTGTCTCAATAAAATCCCGAGCTCTTTCTATATCTCCTTTTGCCATGTGCAAGTTTGCAATTTTCCCAAGAAGCGTCACCCTGTTCTCTATAGAAATTTCCGGCAATATAGTCAGGGCTCTTTTTAAAGCTGCATCAATATCCTGATAAATAATATGCTCTATGTCGATCAGCTTAAGCGTCGAGCTTTCTGCGATTTTCCCTCTACTATAGCTTAAGCTATCATAAAAACTGTAAGCATCTTCTATTAAAGCAATATCACTGGCTTCAAATGACAAAATGGGTAATTGCGTAAATGTTGAAACAAAGGGTTTAGGGATAAGTGTGTGTACGCGATTGTTCTTTTCAAATTTTCCTTTTAATGATTCAGCCATTATAAAACGCATGTTCATATCTGTGCTTGTTGACTTACTATAATCAAAGGCGCGCTTAGCAGCTGCATAAGAAAGATCGAATGCTTCTTCATCTATCAATGTGTGAGCTAATTTTTCCAGAGCACTCTGAATTAAAGTGTTTTCATTCATTGTGCTTAAATTCATTAAAGCAGCTTTATAGTTTTCTATATGAAGATTTATATCGGACATCAGGATCAGTGCCTCTGCTTCTTGTACAGAACTTAATTTACTAAGCGCTTTTTCGTATAAAAGAGATTCCGGGTCCTGGAGAAATAAATACTGGCGGACATATTTTAAATCTGTGGGATTATTTCTAATAATATGTAGGATCTCATCTATTGCCTGATCCCAGTTCCTGAAACGGAAAGCAGTCGAAAAGTTATAATTCACCAGAAAATTATTCTTGTTCGTGATTGTCCGAAGCTCATCAACAATTTTGTAAAAACTCCCACCCAAACGATATTCTAAAACCTTACTATAAAGATTATTGGCATAAGAACGATGCATCCTGCTGTTTTTTCCGGAGAAAATATGTTGCCAGTGTTTAATTGCTTTGCGTTTTTCATCAAGAACATAATAGACAATAGATAATTCTATTTCGGTATAAATATCACGCTGATTCTTGTTAAAACGCTCTTCTAATAAGATCTTGATGTCGTCATATTTTTGCTGAAACAAGAGAGAACTTTTATACCTTGAAAAATAATTATAATTCCCGGGTTCGGCATCAAAAAGATGGACATAAAGGGATTCAGCTTTAGCGTATTCTCCCTTTCTTTCAAAATTTCCTGCCAAGCGGTAAAGATTGCTATTACTTAGATCAGCAAATAATATACTACTCATGCTAAAGCATAAAAGCATTAAAACAAGTTGACGAATTCTCATTCTCCCACCTCCTGAAAACGACTTTCATTGAGTAGGGATTCAAGATATTTTTCCATTTCGCGCTTTTCTTTAGGACTTAATTCTGTTTCCCTGAGTTCGCGACGGATTTGATTAATTAAATTTTCATGATCACCCAGGTCCGAAGGCAAGGACAGCGGATTTTCTCTTTTCAATGCCTGCCCGCTTTTTGATTCTCTTTCTTTTTTATAATCTCTTGATGTTGCCGATCGGCTCGCATCTAACAATCGTTGTAATATTTTTTCCTGGCGAATAATGGTTTCGCGACCAACTCTATTTTGCCTCATCTGATTGATCACATCTTCCATATCTTTGGCAATTTTATCCAAATCGCCCATCATTCTTTTTCCCCCACTGCCTTCTTCGCCCATCGCTTGCTGCATACCTTTTAAAGAACGTCTCAGTGCCTGCTGTCTTGCGGCCATCTGCGCCATTTGGTCCATCATGGATTGCGATGGAGAACCGCTCATCCCCATTTGTTGCATGACCTGATTCATCGCTTGCTGTTCTCCCGCCATTTCTTGCAACTGCTGCATGTAAAAGTCCATACCCGAAGCATTTCCCTGTTGCTCATCACGAACCATGTTCATTCGATCCAATAATATGCGACCTAATTCATTCATGCTCTTATAAGCAGTATTAAAATTTTTGACTCCATTCGCAACTTTTGCATCCTCTACCTCACGGAGTCCGCTTTTTAAATGTCCTATCATGGCACCTAATTGAATCCCTATGGCTTTATCGACTAGAAATGTTTTTTTCGATAGATCAAGTAAACCGCGATTCAATTCCAGTGCCAATCCCAGAATATTATTTTCATCTGAGCTAAAAGCATGGATCAAAGGAGAGTTTGCGGTAATACCTTTATAGTGCTCATTCACCTCTTCTTGTTGAGTGGATATATACATGCACTGTAAAAACGCTTTTCTAAACGCATCTTCTATTTCAGCCTTTTGCTTTTGCATCATCATGGACATCATGGAAGAAAAGCTTTGACTTAATTTTTCCAGTTTTTCTTTTGCACTTTGACTCTGCTCCTGACCGCTTTGCTTATCGCTACGACTGAAACTTTCCGAAGCATTTTTCATCATTTCAGAACTGGCTTCATCGTCCATTGAGGCAAGAAATTCTTCAAAGGCCTCTTTATCTTCATCCGAAAAAAGATCAGCTGATTTACGAGCAAGATCTTCCCAGCTTTCTGTCTCTTTTTGTAAGATACTTTCCTCTCCGGCAAGTTCACTTGTAGAACGTTCCTCAGCTTCTTCCAGGATCTTATTCTGCTCTTCCAAAGATCTCTGAATACGCTCATTCAATTCTTCCAGACGCTGCTCTTGCTGGATCTTTTTGAATATTTTCAGCATTCTATCGAGACTTTCCTCAAATTCTTTGGCTTTTTCAGAAAAATCTTCCAGGAGTTTTTCCATGTCGGTATCATCATTGGACTTCAATTTTTCTTGGATCTCTTGCATCATATCAAATAATTCGTCATCAATAAGTTCATTCATCAATTCCTGGAGTTGCTGAAAATCTTCCATAACTTTATCAGAGAACATGGCGTTCTCGTCCATCATTTTTTTCTGTTCCTGCATTGCCTGCTGCATTTCCTGGAGATTTTTTTGACTCTCCTCCAGCATGTTGAGGTTATCTTCCAGCGATGACTTGTTTTCCCAGTTGAGTTTTCCTTCTTGTAAAAGTTCTTTGCGAACCATCTCTATATCTTCGGCTAACTCCTCAAGAATCTCGACTTCTTCCTCTAAATTCATCAGGGTTTCTTCGCCCTTTTCTCGATTAGATTCAAATAGATCCGTCAGTGTAGGCAATTTGGCATAAAATAATGTTGAGCGGGTATATTTTGGACCATTAACAACATCGTTATCATAAATCAAAAATGAATAGCGTATTTCCGAACCCGGTGAAATAAATTGCTCAATTTGCCAGATCCCTGCTCGAGTTTGAATTCTTGACTTTGTATCCAGCTGAAGTTCTTGTCTATAGAATGTGCTATCGGCCGTAAATACGTAATCGGAATGGATAGAATATTCCAGTTCGAAGCGGGTCAGCCCAAAATCATCCTGCAATTGTGCGGCATAAGGCAGACTCATATTTTCGTTAAGCAAATATTCTTCGCCTTGTCGGGGTGTCAGCAAATATATCGAAGGATACTCATCTTTCTTGATCCTGATCTGATATTCGGGAAGAGTTTCACTCGGAATGCCATTTTTATTTTCTACAAGAATTCTAATTCGTGCATCCTCTTCCGCAGTAAATTCTGCCGAACAATTTCGGGAGCGAATATCCATTACAAAGCTATCGTTATTATATAGCAAGAAAGCTCTTCCGGGCACCTCAGAAAGTAAAAGATCTATGCTGATCTTCGATCCGGCCAGACAGCTAATTTTATCGATATTTCCCTGATAAAAAGCATCGGGAATCTGTGAATATTCCGGTGATTCAACACGAATATCCAGAGTTTTAATTTGCGGGCGTTGCAGCACCTCTACAGTCAAAGTATCTTTGGCAAGAAATAAACGCGGATAAAAGATATTCGGTCTTCGTAACATTGCAAAATACTGCTTAGATGAATTTAATCGATAGTTATTATATTCAATTAAAGTATCCTGACTTTTTAAAAGCAAATTCTTTTCCCCTGTAGAAATATCCAGCTCGTAGAATTCCAGCGGAAATTTCTTGCCATGCTTTTTCTCAATATTAAAACTTAGAGAATCGTAAGAATAAATACTGGTATCAGAGATTGAAAAAGCGACTTTGCAATCAAAATCCGGTTCAAAGGTCTCTGCAGGATGAAAAATACGAGTTAGGCTTGCAGATAAGAATATCATCAGGAGTAGTGAGATCGACAGCAAGATCGTCATCAGTTTGACTTTCCCGCCTTTAGGTTGTGGAGAATAAGCATCTTGGAAAGACTTGCGAGGATTAGCTGCAATAAAGGACTCGACCGCTAAATCCGAGATCTCATTTTGTTTTTCGGCTAATTGAACATGATTTAATAATTTATCTCTGACATGGGGATATTTATTTCCTATATTGAGATATATTGATTCTCGCTCTTTTTTGTCTTTAGTTCTGGCTATGAGTGTCCTGAAAAAACGAAAAAGGTAATAACTATTTAAGAACATCAGATACCACATCGCCTGTTTAAATGAAGACGATAAATACCAGATGCTTTCTAAAAGGAAAAATATAATAAAAAAAAGTAAATTTGCGATCAAAAACTCTAAGAAAAGATGGAGAAGTCGGTCTTTTTTTCGCGCTCGGCAGTAATAATTGAAAATGTCTGAAAAATATGCTCTAAATTCTTTTTTCATTTATCTATTCAAATGATATAAAAATATATTTGTGCCCATTTTTAATGCTGCTTCTCTTAACTCAGGGGGATCATTATGAACTTCAGGATTTTCCCAGCCATCACCTAGATCGGATTCATAGCTATAAAAAACGACTAAACGTCCCCGATGAAAAAGCCCTAAACCCTGCGCCGGTTTATTATCGTGTTCATGTATCTTGGGCAATCCCTTAGGGAAACTATATTTCTGGTGATAAATTGGGTGATCGAAAGGTAATTCCACCCACTCTTTATCAGGAAAAACCCGCTTCATTTCTCTACGGAAAGAATGATCCATGCCATAATTATCATCGGCATGTAAAAAACCTCCATTCTCAAGATAATATCTTAATCTACGAATTTCTTTTTCATTAAAACGCACATTACCGTGACCATTCATGTAGAGATAATTGTAATAATACAGGTCTGGAGAAGAAGCCTCCACAATGGCCTGTTTTTCGGCCATATCAATGCCTGTATTGAACTGGATAAAATCCATAAGATTCTCTAAAGACCCCGGATTACTATACCAATCTCCTCCCCCGTCATATTTTAAACGAGCAATTTGCATAGGTTTCAGTGAGGCCGAAAACAATGCCGTTGAACATATAATAATAATTAAAAATATTTTTATGGATCCGGTGTATTTCATGGAAACAATATAATTCTTTTTTAGTGAATTAACGAGTATTTACAAAAAAGACGTAGAAAAACTACGTCTAAAAATTTAAAGTAGATCATATATAAAAAATCAGCGGAACATTGCCTTAATACTGCCCCAGGTCTGCTGGCTTACACTCAAATTAGAAATAGAGACCAATACCTTCTCTGAAAATTTATAGCTGTAATCTTTAAAAACAGCTTTCACAGAGTAATTAAAGGAGTAATCAGAATATTCCGAAGCTTTTGAAAACATATTATCCTGAAAAACATAAGAAGCGCCCATACCTAAAGCAGTTACTGAGGCTCGTATTTCAAGATTAGAACTTCCAACGCGAGAGCGGTAAACCTCATAATAGTCAACAGTATGCTCATCTTTAGCCTGCCAACTAACCCTAACAACTGTTCCATGTTCATTAGCGACAACATAGGTAAAACCATCCCATGCCATAAGCATTGAGCAAGTCAGCAATAGAATTGCAAATAATAAAACCAGTTTTTTCATTTTAAAATGCATAACATGCTAATATACGCTTTATTATTTTAAAATATCAAGGAAAATATCTTAGAGAACACAGCTAATTCTAAATTGGTGTAATTCTTGGCTTCTGGCGCACGGTGACACAAGAGACCTGTCATTCTGAAAATTATTAAACAAAGAGCGTTTGTTTTGTAATTGTTCAGTCCGTCGCATGACGGATTGCGAAGCACCGTGTCCACCGAATTCCCGATTTTTCGGGACGAAGGTCGGGAAATCTCTGAGACGTTTTGCTTCTCTGTTTTTTTTAAGCGGAAAATAAAGACGATGATTTATCGCGTCTCGATTTGGGCTTCATCACTCAGAAATTCTTGGAAAATAAAGAAAGGAAGCATAACGAAGAATAAAAAGTCATGGTTTAAATCTATTGAAATAATGAATTTTTTCAACCCCACGAAATACTCGGGGTTGTTTTCGTTTTTGAGTTTATTCCCCGGCACTTCGTACCGGGTTATTGAGTCTTCAACCCCTCAAAATACTCGGGGTTGAAGACACAATTCCAGATTCCAGATTGCTGACTTCCAACTTCTGATCGTTGATGCTTAGCTACTCGGAGCCTGCCAACCGAAGCCTTGGCGAAGCAACGGTGTTAAGAAGCAAGTTCAAAATCTGCATTTTTCATCAAAGAATTAACCGCGATAAGCATTTTTCTCATGACAGCAATTCTAGCAACTTTTTCTTTACAGTGATTATCATTTCTTAAATGATAGTAAAACTCTCTTAAATGTTGATTATGTGTTGTTGCTGCTACGGTTGCCATATACAGTCCAGATCTTAACTTTTTTCAACCCCTCGAAATACTCGGGGTTGAAGACATAGTTGATGACTCCCGATTGCAGAGCGATGCCTTTGAGGATATTTATAAAGCTTAGCAGTATAATTACTTCTTGCAGAAGATATTTGGCTTGCCGCCTCAGCTCCGACACGTTAAGAAAATCTGACGAATAAGTGTTAAAAACCTTTGGCAGTGTAGTCCCGTACCCGAGGTATCGGGTCGGGATGAAACCTCTCAAAGGTTTAGCGAAAGAGGAAGATTTTTAGTCAAAGGAGGTGCAGTGGCAGACTTTCTTTTGCTTCTTTTACTTTGGTCACAAAGAAAAGAAGAGGA
>Ga0265294_10008423_pt1 | contig 12047 bp, 10 predicted proteins | sample MunlanPumphouse3_FD_192504 | JGI IMG/M metagenome (GOLD analysis project Ga0265294, IMG submission 192504) | Groundwater microbial communities from a municipal landfill in Southern Ontario, Canada - Pumphouse #3 | ecosystem: Environmental > Aquatic > Deep subsurface > Groundwater | place... | reverse complement strand
GGTACAATCACGATATAATAAAATTAACTCTAGGTGGTTATTCGCCTATTCAATATAGGTTAATGAATCAACAAATGATACAATAACTACAAAGAACATAAAGTACAAGAAAATGGTATCAATTCAATATTTATTTACTTGTCATTTAATTCAAATGTTACCTACAACTCCAAGACCAAAATACTGGTTAGATGACAAAGTTAAATTAGAATTTACATCATTAAAACAAACATTTAATGGTGCTATTAAATTAGATGAAGGACAAGGCGGAGTTGTTAAACCTGTTAATAATATTAAGACTCCTGTAGAAAAGAAGAAAAAAGACACTTTAGAAGCCATTATTGAAAAAGTTAATGAAAAATATGCTGGAGACTTCACTGATTCTGATAGAGTCATTATTTCTGGTATTTTAAATATGTTCATGAATGATGATGAAATTAAGAAATACAAGAAGTATGCAAAAGACAACGATCCAGAAGTATTTGTTAAGAGTTTATTCCCAGATAAGTTTAAAGATATAGTTACTAAATGTTTTTTAGAAAATAACGATACATTTAAGAAGTTATTTAATGATTCAGACTTCTATGCAAAAGTCATGGAAGCCATGGCAAAAGAACTTTATAAAGAATTGAGAGAAGAAAAGAAATAGTTATGGAAAGAATAGTAACTAAACCACTAAAAGTAGATTTTCATATTCATTCGGTATATTCAAAATATAAAGATGAGTATGCATTAGTTAAAGAAAATTCGATAGAAAACATAGATACATTAGTAGCCAAGCTAAATGAGTTTTCTATAAATATGTGTTCAATAACTGATCACGATTTCTTTTCGTATGAGTTATATTCAAAATTAAAGACTTATGAAAACAAAGGGACATTGCTTAAAGTGTTCCCTGGAGTTGAATTTTCAATTGGTATTAAATCGGATGATAAGTTGAAACAAATACATGTAATAGCTATTTTTGATGACACTGATGAAAGGAAAGTTAAGAAGATAGAAGAGATTCTTACAGAGCAAATTGATGGCCCAAAAATCAATTATGAAAATGATGGAAACGATTTTTTCACAGAAGAAAAACTAATAACTATATTAAATAGAATTAATCTTAACACTGTATTAATTGCTCATCAAAAAAACAGCGCTTATAGTGTTGATCCTAGATCGAGAGATTTAAGCTCATTGGGAAAAGTACGTATGAACGAGTTCCTAACAAGCGAGGTTTTTGAAGCATTAGAGTTTAAATCTATGAAATCCGGTTTGTTTAATAATCTATTTGCTTTAGAAAAAAATAAAGATTATGAAATAGTAAGATTTATTACTGGCTCAGATTGTCATGAATGGAAAGCTTATCCAAACCACGATAGTGTGAATATTGATTCTGATGATTTTTCACATACTTATTTAAAGTGCTTACCAACTTTTAAAGGTGTTTGTATGGCGCTGTCAGATTTTTCAAGAATAAAACTTCACGAAAGCCTATTTTCAAAGGACTCAAAAAAATTGGAAAACGTCAAACTTAAAATTAATTCCGAGGAAATAACAATTCCTCTTTCAAAAGGAATAAACGCAATTATCGGAGACAATTCTATTGGAAAATCTTTATTAATGCATAAAATGTCTAATTTCGCATTTATAGATGATACAAAGATTAAAACCGGCTATACAAAATATTTGAGTGATAACAATATTGAAATAATGACATATTTTAATATGGATAATTTATATAAATTTGATAAGCAAGGAGATATTAGAGAGCGATTTCAAAAGAATGACGTTAGTGAAAACCAAGACTTTTTAGATTCAAAATATCCTCCATCACCTGATGCTGAAGTTTACAAAACTATTGTTTATAACTTAATAGACAATGTTTGCGAGAAGATTGAAAATAAGTTCTCGATAGATACGGAATATAAGAAATTAAAAACTCTAGTTTTAGTTGATAAAGATGTAAAAAATAAAAACATCAGCACAACCAAATTATCTTTTAATCAAACAAAAATGAATGGCTACACTAAAGTAACTAATTATTTGAAAAATATACAATCTAAAATAGATGATCCTACTAAATTTATACAATCCGGTTTACAATCAGAAGATTCAGATCATTTAGTAAAAATAAAAGATACTATTGTTAAACTTGTTGAAAAATATACATCTTTAGAAAAAGAAGAAAAACTAATATATACAATTAAAACGGCCTTTAATAATGGAGTTGATACCTTTAATAGTGACATAAAAAACTATAAGGATGAACTTGAAAATTTATCTGCAACTTATGAACAGGATATTTCTGATAGTGCGGTAATTATTTCTAATTTAATTAAGTTAAAGAAAAATATAAGTTCTAAATTAGTTGATCATATTGAGCCGAAAGAAGTTGAAGTAAGTAAATTATGTTATGGTGATTATAAATTTATTAGAAGATTTAAAAATCTTGCGACGATAGATGATTTATATTTAAAAACATTAATTAAAAGACCTTTGAAAGAAAAAGTTATTATTTGTTTAGATACTATTACTGAAACCGAATTGGATAATTATTTGAAAGAAAATAAAGATATATCCTCATTAAAACCTTTAGAAAAATTCAGAAAAGCATTAAAAATGTGTGTAGATAGTGACTTAGAAATTGTTAGTACAATTCTTAACAAAGAACAAGATGATACTTCCACACTGTCAAGTGGATTAAATTCCCGCAATTATTTTGACATCATATCAAATGATCAAGAGGAAGGCATATATATAATTGACCAGCCTGAAGATGATGTTTCTCAAAAGGCAATAAAAGATTGTTTACTAGCAGATTTTAAGAAGATGGCTGATAATAGGCAAATTATATTGATAACTCATAATCCTCAGTTTGTCGTGAATCTTGATGTCGACAATGTTATTTGTATGACAAAAAAAGACGATAAAATTGAAGTTAAATATGGTGCTCTAGAATTCGAGGATGAAGATGAAAAAACTAATATAATAGAAATAGTAGCTGATAATTTAGATGGTGGAGTTGAATCAATTAAAAAGAGGTGGAAACGATATGGAAAAGAAATTAATTCTTAAAAAAGATGGAGATAATTATAAACTTGAGTTTGACAGTGATTTTATTGATATAACCGATAAAAAAATAAATAGCCAAATCGTCTATGACAAAATATATTCAAAAATTACTAATGAAGACGAATCTGTTTCAATCAAAGTATCAACTGATTTAGTTGATAAAACAGATTTAATTATATTTGGTCAGATTAAAGCATATTTCAAAGCTGTTGATGAATCTATCAACGAACAATTGAAAAATAAAGAATAAAGCACTAACAAAACAGATTTTGTGTTGCTTTTATTTAACGTCTATTTGTTCTAACATATATCTATATAGATATATGTTAGGTAGCATTGTGGGTTGTCTGGCACGTTGAAACTATCACATTGCTTTCTTTAAAAACCGCTTAACAAAGCCATTCATACAATAGAACAAGAAGCATTTAGCCCTTAAAAACTGGGTTAAATGCTTCTTTTTTTACTTTTTGCGCAATATGGAAACATATCGAAATCAATGTGGAAACATCAAACTATGCTCTAAGCATATATTTTCTTGAGTGTGAGAACATCAATTTCGTAAAAAATTATATCACTACTGTAATAGGTTTAAATACTAATCCTCCTCAAAATATAGGAGATTTATCTCTGATACCAATATTATTATTTATTATTTCAGTTCCACTAATCATTACGATGCACCTAATAATGATAAGAAAAATATTTTCAAACAGATTCACTGAAAATTAGATTATACATTTATTGAAGTAAAGTAGATATCCCTTCCATTATGTCTCAAGTATTTCTAAGGGTGCCGTATGGGAGAGCTTTTAATAAATGGAAGCCTTATTCCTGAAAAAATCAGATTTTGAACAGGTAATATAAATACCGTAGGCCTTTGTCTAGAAAAAATAACAATAGCTCTTCAAAATAAATACTCAGTAATAAATACAATAAAAATGAGGAATCTAAACTGCACAGAATTGTATATTTTTTATAAGTTAACATTCATACCTTCTAAGGTATCTAACGGCTATTTTTTATCTATATGTGCAAATTTCTTCCATTATGGAAACGGATTTTCTATTGAATAGTAGTTTTTTTAGAATGCTTGTCTTACACAACATATTGATTTTTTAAGAATTGAATAAAAACGCAAGTTCTTGCATAAAATATCAACAGTGCAATTACTTGAGCTTAGATACGAAAGTGAATCTAAAACATTTAGAAGCAAGACTAAAACAAACAAAAACAATTGAAGAAGATGTCAACTTAACTAAAGCATTATTAATTGAAATATTAGATAGACGATTTGATCAAATTGACTATGAAAGAGCCAAATCAGATATTAAACCATTTATAAAAGATCAGTCTGCTTTAGACCTATGGAATAAGGACTTTTTTAAATCAATTACCAATCAGATTGAAGTAGTTTTCGGAGGATGATAATGATTAAAACTATACAACGTATAAGAGGGGGAAAATAGACGTTATTAGTCTGTCATAAGTGTAATTGTCAATTAAATTATGTCGTTTTTTAGCGGTCAAAAATGGTCGCTCCACTAAGTGTTTTTATTATCGCGATTATTCTGGCGTTTTATAAAAGTTATTTGATGATTATCGTAATTCCTTTAGAACTGATTGCTATTGTGCTATTTGTTTTATTCAATACGCATAAAACTTGGCATTATTATTTTGCGACATTCGTAGCAGTTGTTATTGCATTTGTTTATGGTTGGCCGCGTTAATTATCAATAAATCAGCACGTTTGCACAAAAACATAACCAGCACTTTTCTAATCGGTGTTATCATAACAAAAGAATATGCAATCTAAGTAAATAAAGGATTAATGGTATGCAAAACAAAAACCAAACTCTTCCAGATACTAATTACATTATTGATAATACCGTTTATCCAATTGGAAAAGATAGCGATGGGGTGATGAACACAACAAAAGAACTTCATGAAGTTATTCTTAGCATCGTTTTAGAGTTTGATCGCGTTTGTCGAAAAAACAATATTCCATATGCTTTAGGATTTGGTTCAGCACTGGGAATTCACAATTATCAGGGGTTTATTCCTTGGGATGATGATGCGGACATCGTCTTTATGTATGAAGACATTGAACGCTTAGTCGCTGCATTAAAAAGAGATTTAGACCCGCGCTTTGCCTTTGATGCTTATGAAACCGATCCGCGTTACAACGTCTTAATTCCGACAATGAAAATTACACGCGTTGATACCTATTTAAAAGAAAAAAACTGGCTAACCTTGCCAAACAAATGTCGAAAACACGCGGGTGTATTTGTTGATATTTGTGCTTTTATTGGTGTTCCAGAAAACGCAAAAGAACATTATAAATTAATCAAAAAAACAAAAAGGGTGATGCCGTGGTATGTATTTATTGACGGTATCTTACGTCTACAACCATATCGTTTAAAAAAGAAAATCAAAAGATTTGAAGAGCAAGTTGCCAAGCAATATCAAAGTTCTTCCTCTGTGAGTCAAACGATAATTATCCCTTGGCAAGACTGGAGCCGCGATGTTGACCGCCTCGCTTTTCCGCGCGAAGTGATTTTGCCATTTCGAGAATACACATTTGAAGGACATCGTGTTTATTCCTTTAATAACATTGAAGAGTTTGTTCGCTTACGTTATGGCGAGAAAGCCCTACGTAAAATTGAAGATGGTAAATGGTATGATCCTTATCCCCTCGAGCGCAGGAAGGCTGGTCATATTGCCGCCTATAATCTTAAACGCGCTAAATAAAAGAAAAAGCGATAAGCATCGTCCTTATCGCTTTTTATTATCGTTACTTATTTAAGATAAGTGGTTGTTCCACCAATTTTTGTTAACGTGCCGGTTGAAGCATTTTCTAAAACATAAACGCGTAAATTGCCTTGACCGGAGAACGAAGCAGTGAGACTTCCGTTACTTACGACTTTAGTATCACCAGTTACAACATCAACATAGGTGCCGTTTGGGATACTGGAAAAAGTTGCCCCGCCGGAAACGGCGACTAAAGCCAGTGAATCAACACTACCAGATGTATATCGACGAATGTAGGCCATATCACCAGACACATTACCGGTCGTATATTGCCCCATTGATAAGGCGGGTACAGACTGACGAATTTTGTTAAGCTTAATTAAATGTTGTGATAACGTGGAATTTAGCGTTGTTGCAACAGTACCAGTCGCATTATAACTACCAAATCCATTTGCGGTCACGGTGCCAGCAAGGTGGTCACCATAATAAGCACGACCCGATTCACTGAGTAGAATATTAGGTCCTTCGTCAATTGTTTTACCTTTTTGGAATTCAATTTCCGAACCATAATAAATGCAAGGTACGCCACGGAAAGTAAACATTAAGGCCATGTTTTCCGCCCAAGATGATGTTCCCATGATATAACGCGTTTTTTCGATTCCATCCGGTGCGTAATCATGACTATCGACATACATTACGTTATATGTTGCATCGTTATAATATTGGTCAGTGCCTTTTGCAAGATTAAAACTATCACGGGCATATTGAAAGTTCCAATGCATCGGGAAATCAATCACCCCAACTCCCGAACTACGAGAATAATCGGGGGCATGATAAGTCACGCCATTTAAATGAGCGTTGCTCGATGTACGTTCATTATTTACTTCCATATTGTCGTTATAGGCTTGTTCAATACTTGTAAGGTTTGTTTCGGTGTCACCCCACGGATAACTTTTTTCTTCTTTCCATGTATAGAATGGCGCACTTAATGCGGGGATATTGCGATTCCATACTTCACGGACACGGGTTGCCACTTCACCAAACATATAAAAGTTATCATTTCCACACCGATCAGCAAATTCATATAAAGCAGGGAAAATATAATTATTGAATGTAAGACGGGAGATATGCTTCATTGTATCAATTCGGAAAGCATCGACCCCCATTTTGATAAATTCACCATAAGATTTTACGATATATTCAGCAACAAGTGGATTTTCTGTATTCAAATCAACACAGTCACCAGCAATTTGTGCTAGTTGCTCGCCAAATGTTTCCCATGAGAAGTTGCCATAATGATGATAAATATAGTTTGGATCGGATCCATCGTTTCTTGTATTCTTCATCGCGGCAATTCGCGCATCGTACTGTTCACCCGAACTTAAATAATCGTAGTTTGAAGGAAGTGGGGCATTTGGAAGTTTTACCATACTTGAAAACAAAGATAAATCACCTTGTTTGGTAAACATCGGGAAAATATTTTCTTCACCAAAATTTCCTGTGTGATTAAAAACAACATCGAGAATAATTTTCATATCTTTACTGTGGGCGGCATTAATCACATCTTGAAAACTCACATCACTGGATAAATAACGCTCATCAACCGCTTGGAAATTAATCGCGTGATAGCCATGATAATCATAGCCTGATGCATTTCGTACGATAGGTGTAATCCAAATAGCGGTAAAACCAAGCGCTTTAATATAATCCATTTTTTCAATGAGGCCTTTAAAGTCACCGCGCCAACCCGGATCTGTATCAGGATTGATTCCGTCCCAGGTTTGTGTGTTGTTACTGCTATCGCCATCATAAAAACGTGTCGTGATTGTAAAATAGATGGATTCATTGCGAAAATCGGTGCGACTACCACTATATTTATTAACAGTGTTCCAATAGGTTGAAGGATATTCATCCCAAAAAGCAAAATCTTGCCAGGAAGAAGCTTCCACTGGTGGGAAAATTTCTTGACTAGTTTCACTATCTGATGTGTTACTACCGCTACCAGGGTTATAGTCGATTAATGATCCTTGATAGTACCAATAGTAACCAGCAGAAGAAATAGTTAAATCCGCTGTTTGATTCGCACTTGAGCCAACATTAAAAATTATGTTTAACGCTGTATAACCTTGAAAATCATACGTCCGCCAATTTTCATCATAGGACTTTAATAATGCTCCTGGCCATGTACCAACAAGTTCATCGACCACACCAGCATTTTCAACCCACGCATAGACATGGCTATAAACTGTCGGAGCAAAAACTTGTACATAGCTAATTTCTGGTAGACTTGATTCAACAGTTTCGCTATTAGAAGAAGTTAATTCCGACGATGTTTCATCGCTACTAAGTGCATCTGAGCTTCCTTCAAGCGTTGATGATGGATTTTCGTTATCTGATGAAGTTGTTGATAGAAACGAATTTTCACTTGTACACGAAAAAAGAAGGGGAAGAAGAAGTAATAAAAATTTAGTTTTTTTCAATTTCATGAAGTTAGTATACAAAATAATTTGTCACATGAGAACAAATGTCTTAAAAAAGCACAAATTTTTAATATTTCAAGGAAAGAAAAAAAGCGACTGTTGTGAAGTCGCTTTCAAATAATTATTTAAACAGATTAGAAAAATTTTGCGCGGGCTTGATCTTTAACTTCGCGACTAGCAGTGAAAGGAATCCGTGTTGTATAGCCGGCTTTAGCGGCGACAATCATCTTGGTTGGCCAAGCAAAGATATCTTGGTTCCATTTTAAGACAGTGTCGTTATAAACTTCACGTGCTGCGGTAATTTCGCGTTGCAAGTAACTATTTTGTTGCATTGCGTCAGCGATTGTCCGTTGCGCCTTAAGGTCTGGATATGCTTCAAAAGCAACGTTAATCGAACGCATTGCAGAATCAAGTTGATTCGACATTTCGTTGCGGCCTTCTTCGGTTGGTTGAACACCACCGCGATAAGCAGCAACAGTTTTCATCACGTCTTTATCAAGATCAATTGATTTTTCAACGATGCCGACAACGTTTTGTAAAATTTGAACGCGTTGTTCAAGATAATTGTCAATTTGTGAGGCATTGTGTTGAACTTTTTGTTGAAGTTGATTCAAATATTTCCGCGCATTAATTTTCATGAACAAGAAAATTACACCTGGGATTATGCCAAGAACCCATAAGATAATTTCAAAAATAAGCGAACCGACACCAACTTTGACTGGAATTTGTTTTTCAACGACGTTAATGTCCCTACCTTCTTTATTGACTGGTCCCGTCATTTCGTCTAATTCATTTGCCATATTAATTTCTCCTTTTTCTTTATTCTATGACTTTCATCTTATTACTGCAATTTTTTGTTAATAACGGCAAGTAGAACACCAACGCGATACATCTCTTTTGGATCGTATTCGCCGTTTTGTAACTTCTCAAACATTGCTTTAAAAGCTTCGGCTGGCGATGTGGCTTCATCGGTTTTTGGTACATTGATGTCGACATATGTGTCTTGTTCGACGGGAAGATATTCCGTCCAATAAACAGGTACTGCATGGTAGCGGCCATCTCTGCCATAAACATTAATGTATTCGACGCGTTCTTCTGTCCGGAAGCCATAGGCAGTGACTTTTAAGTGGTCGCAATAATCGCCACTACTTACAATTGATGTTTTTAAAATGTTGCGGGTCTTCGATAACGGGTGAATAAATTCCGCGCGATTCATTTGATTAGCAACTTGCTCATGTTCATAAAAGCTAGCATATGATGGATAGTAATCTTTGTAGATATACTCATGGGGCTTGTGATGTTGATATAACGGAATTGATAAAACTGGTGCAAACGCAAAATATATGTGTTTAAAATAGCTGTCATTATAAGCAACAAAGTTTTCTTTGATGGCGTCAATGTCATAACCTTGAAAGAAGCTTGGATGCGGCTTTAAAACAATATTTTTTAAATGTTCGGGATAAACTAAATTAATCATTTTGCGTTTTTTAAAGTCAAAATCATCGCCAAAACCGATTGTTTTATCTTTTATCAGTGCTAGAAGTTGTTTTTGGGCAAGCGGTGTGAATAGTAAGCGGAATTGGACTTCGTTATCACGGTTATGCGCGCCAAAAAGAACCTCAAATTCGGAATTCGCCATAGTGGTGTAATCTTGGCCTTTCATTGTGCTGCGTTCGGATTTTTTTTCGAGTTTTTTAATTTCACGTTTAACTTCTTTTTCAATTTGTTTTTCCGACATATTTTCAGCATTTGAATCGTTACGGTCAAAACTTAAATCTGGTGCTGCCTCATTTCCATAAACAAGATAAGGAGACTCATAATAATATGGGAATGGTTTAGTGACTTGCGCTGTTAATGTTTGTGTGTGGTGATTGGTTACCATTCGTCCATTAACATAAGAAGTTGTCGTCCAAGAAATCGTTATTGAGCCAGTATAAGTTTTCGTTCCCATATAATGGACTAAATCACGGCATATATAGAAAGGATTACCGCTAATTTCACCAGATTGAACAAAAAGTGCGGAACGATAATTGCTATCTTGATCAGACAAGCCAAACTTACCCACTAAGTAATCAAGCCTACGGCTATCAAAAAGGGTATCAAGATTAATTAAGGGAATTGTTTTTTGAAATATTTCCGTATTCATACCAAATGAAAAGAGTTCATTCAATGGTTTTAATTGGGCATAAGCATCGCGTTTTAAAGAGCTTATTTTTTCATCGATCTTCCCTTTTTCAAGTTTCAGATTGCGAATCTTGGGATTAACAATTTTTACGATTAGAACGATAAAAGTAATCATCAAGGCTAAGCCGATTACCATAATCACAACGTTAAGAACATCGGCTACCCCGTTTGTTATCATGCTAAATAGTCCGTACGCCATCGCGGCAATGCTTAGGACAATTAGAAAAATATAAAAACCACGGAGGCCATTTTGCTTGCTAATTAATTTGGCAAAATTATCACTTTCTATTTGTTTTTTCTTAATTTGGCGGTTTGTTTCGCGGTTGTCTTCAATGTTGACACCAGACTTATTGATTAAATCATCAATATAGTCAGTTGCATTTTGATGTTGGGTATCTTTATAGACTTTTTGATATTGATCTAATGGCTCATAAATAAATTCGCCATCATCGGTAAAAAGGTCATTCATATTAGCCCCCATTCTTTCATCAATAGAAATAGAAATAAGCTCGTAATATTATTTTAATCATTTGCTAATTGATATACAACTATCCATATAAATTTGATTGGGTGCTTAATGCTTATGCATAGTGCAAAACAACAAAATTTGCTATCATATAATTGAGGAATAAATATTATGATTGAAAACATTTTTAAATTAACCCAAGGTAAAAAGACCACAGTTGAACGGGTTTTAGTAGATGAAAACATCCATTATTTACACTTTATTCTAAATAAGGACCAAGATCGCCCAGTGCATTTTTCTGATGCGCCACTTTATATGACAGTTCTTAAAGGCACACTCACTTTGCGTCTTGCAGAACAAGATAATCAAGTGTACCCAGTAGGAACTTTAATTAAAATTCCATTGAAGACAAAAATGCATATTCAAAATAGGCACGAAGAAACGCTTGAACTAATTGTTATTAAAGCCCCCGCCCCCGCGACACCGCTTATGCCGATTATTCAAAATCGATAATTGGTTACTTTTTTAGTGAAAAAATTAAAGAGCATTAATGCTTGGTTGTAGTTTGACCAGCGACTAGTGCAACATCAATGATTTTACAGGTGATTTCTTTATTATTCGGATTGTTTAGTTTTTCGAAAATAAGATCAATTGCAATTTTTGCTGTTATTTCTTTATCGTTATCAATTGTGGTCAAGCGAAAAGGGTAATGAATTTCACGTTGCAAATTATCATAACCAATCACGTTAATGTCTTCTGGAACCTTTTTGTTGTGCAATAAAAGATAGTTAACAACTTCAAACGCCATTAAATCATTGAAACAGAAGATTGAGTCAATTGTGCGATCGGCTTTAAATAGACGGTCAAGAAGTGCAGCGACAGTTTCGTTTTTGTCGTTATTTACGGTATGTTTGACTATCGCTCCATTATTAGTAAGTGCTTTATTAAAACCTTGTAAGCGCAGTTGATTAATTGGTAAATCATGACGGGTGGCGGCGGTAGCGCTGGTGCGGCGGATGCCTGGTGGTTTATCGCCGGACATTACCCAACTAATGTTGCCGAAGCCTATATTGTCGATGCTACCGGTATTTCCGTTCAATCATAAATAA
>Ga0265294_10008422_pt1 | contig 12048 bp, 16 predicted proteins | sample MunlanPumphouse3_FD_192504 | JGI IMG/M metagenome (GOLD analysis project Ga0265294, IMG submission 192504) | Groundwater microbial communities from a municipal landfill in Southern Ontario, Canada - Pumphouse #3 | ecosystem: Environmental > Aquatic > Deep subsurface > Groundwater | place... | reverse complement strand
ATACCGATGGATTATTATGAAACAATGGGTGTACCAATTACTTTTATGGATAAGTTTAATCCAAATCAATTTGAGATAATGGATGCAAATGACTATAAAGAAGAAAGAATAGGAGATATGACGGCAAGACCATTTATAGATGGTAGGGAAATATATAGGCGTATTATTATAAAACGCAAACAACAATAAAAAAATAAATAAACAAATAGGAGAAACAGTATTATGAAAATTGAATTAACAAAAGTAAAAGTATCAGAAATAGTAAAAAACTATACAAACACACAAGAGGATGGAGTATTTGGATATAACAACAACCTAAATATCCGACCAAAATATCAAAGGGAATTTATTTACAAACAACAACAGCAAGAAGCAGTTATTGACACAATCGAAAAAGGATTTCCATTAAACGTGCTATATTGGGTTGATAATGGAGACAACAAATATGAAGTACTTGATGGCCAGCAAAGATTATTATCAATTTGTGAATACGTAAATGGAGCATTTTCAAAGAATTATCGTTACTTCCACAATCTTGATACAGAAGAGCAACAAAGAATCCTTGATTATGAACTTATGGTTTACATTTGTAAAGGGTCAAACAAAGATAAACTTGATTGGTTTAAAACAATTAATATTGCAGGAGAAAAACTAACCGACCAAGAACTACGAAATGCGGTATATACAGGGCAATGGTTAATTGATGCAAAAAAGTATTTCTCAAAAACAAAATGTCCAGCCTATGAAATTGCAAACAAATATATGAAGGGAAAGCCTATTCGTCAAGACTATCTGGAAACTGTTCTAAAGTGGATAAGCGATGATAACATTGAAGATTATATGGCAATTCATCAAAATAATAACAATGCAAGTGAATTATGGCTGTATTTTCAAAAAGTTATTAGTTGGGTAAATGTTGTATTTGTTAATTATCGCAAGGAGATGAGTGGTATTGATTTTGGATTATTATATAATAAATATGGAAACAATAACTACAATCCAACAGAATTTGAAAATAGAATATCGCAAATGATGATTGACGATGATGTAACAAACAAAAAAGGTATATATAGATACTTACTAACAGATAATGAAAAATATCTTAACATTAGGGCATTTACACAAAATCAAAAAAGAGCTACATACGAAAAACAAAATGGATTATGTCCTGCTTGTGGTAGCAGTTTTGAGATTGACGAAATGGAGGCAGATCATATTGTTGCATGGTCACTTGGTGGGGAAACATCAAATGAGAATTGCCAAATGTTATGCAAAAAATGCAATAGAGAAAAATCAAACAAATAACAAAAGGGAGAAACAACAACAATGGCACAAATTAAAGACAACTACCGAATCTTATCAATGGCACTTAGGTATGCACTTGACAGAAACACACTTGCATCGGCAATAGTATCAGATGAAATTCTTAGAGTATGGAACGACCTGCAAATATGGCACAAGAAACAATTTTGTGATGAAATTATTGATGCAAAACAGGATAAAAATCCAGACTATAATGAGATTTTACGAAGATATGCAAATGAGCAACTTGATGCATATTATGATGAAATGAATGAATGGGTTACTTGTTGCGACCCAGCAGACGACAGGATCTTTTGTAATTATGATACAAAATATATTGATAGTAGAGAGGATTATGAATAAACAACCAATAGTAACAGTATCTCAAATTACAGGTCGAAAATACGTCAAACGAGCCATGCTATCAACACAAGGCATAAATACTATCAGAGATAAAGATAATGCGAACAGGCATACAAAATGGCGTCTCTCGGACAAAGTACTATTGCCTATGCTACTTGACCTGCATTCTCCTATTGAGGAAATGAGGTTTTGGATAGAAGTATATGCGACAAACAGAGTAATTGACCACCTTGTTAGGCATGAGGAGATAGGCAAATATGTGGCAAGTTCACGACCAGACATTGATACAACAACAGACAATAGTGATGGAATGCGATATGCTTCATTTTCTATTAATGGGAAACGGCTTATTGAGATTATGCAACAAAGATTATGTAACAAGGCATGGCATGACACGAAAGACATAACATATATGATCCGAGATAAAGTTATTGAAATAGAACCATTATTTGCATACGTATTATATCCAAAATGTGTTTGGTATGGATTCTGTCCATTACTATATAGAGGTTGTGGATTGTCAGACGAAGCAATAAAAGAAGGGAATAGAATATTTGTAAATGACATAAAGGAGAAAAGTAAATCATGGTAAAAACAGAAAGAAGAAATATGACAGTAGAGTATCATGTTGACATATTATATTTTGATGAGTATATTGTAGATTTTATGGATGAAATGAGTTCTGAATATATTGAAGAAAGTTATCCAGAAACATATGATAGCCCAGCAGAATATGACATCGAAATAGAAAGTGACGAACAAGAGGAAATAGTTCAATGCATTGTCAACGATACATTAAATGAACTTGAGTATGAAATAGATGCAAGCGATGAAAATACAATTATTGGTTTATTGGAAGATGAAATATACAACCAAATAGAACAATATGATTTTGATGCCGATACCGAAATACTTACGTTAAAAATATCGATAGAATACGATGGCAATAGATAAGAACAGTAGGTGTAAATACTGCGAACACAGAACAGAGGCATATACCTGTTTGTATTGCGACATAACAAATTACGTTGTGTGGGATAATCACGAACCAAAATACTGTCCACTTGACCATCCAGAAAATCACAAGAAAAAGAAATAATCTCTTGACAAAACATAGAATATATTATATATTGATTTTACTGCCAAACAGAAATATATAATTATTAGTAAAAAGGAAATTGGAATTGTTGCAGGCAGGATTTATTGCAACAACATAAATTACCCCCAAAAGAAAGAAGATAAAGAAAATCCAAGGGAGGAGTTATTCATTTAATTCTTCCCTATTTTCGCCCCATAATAATAAAAAAGGAGCATTATGGACACAGAAACATTTAATATGCGTATCAATATGCCACTTAAATATAAAGTGGAAATGACAAAAACACGGATAAGAGAGTGGTATAATCATTATAATGGAAAAGTATATGTATCATTTAGTGGAGGAAAGGATTCCACTGTTCTATTACATATCGTACGGAGTCTTTATCCCGAAGTTGAAGCTGTATTCGCAGATACTGGGTTGGAACATCCAGAAATAAGAGAATTTGTAAGAACAATAGATAATGTTACTTATGTTAGGCCAAAAAAAACATTTAAACAAGTTATTGAAGAGTATGGGTATCCTATAATCTCAAAGGAAGTTTCAACCAAAGTATATGAAATACGAAATACTAAATCTGAATTTTTATTGAACAAAAGACTTTATGGATGCAGTACTGGCAAGGATGGAAAAAAATGGAGTGGTAAAAAGGGTAAGTTGGCAAAAAAATGGATGCCGTTAATAGACGCACCGTTTAAGATTTCAAATTATTGTTGCAATATTATTAAAAAAAGCCCCATTGGAATTTATCAAAGAAAGACTGGTAAATATCCATTTATTGGAACAATGGCATACGAAAGTAATCGAAGAAAATTAGCATATTTAAAAAATGGGTGCAACGCCTTCAACAAATCAAAACCTACTTCCCAGCCATTATCTTTTTGGACAGAGCAAGATATTTGGGATTACATAAAACAAGAAAATATACCATATTCAAAAATATACGATATGGGTTACGAAAGGACTGGTTGCATATTTTGTATGTACGGAATACACATGGAAAAAGAGCCAAATAGATTTCAAAGACTTGCAAAAACTCATCCACAACTACATAAATATTGTATGGAACAACTTGGATTAAAAGAAGTTCTTGATTATTTAAATATACCAACAGAATAAACAAAACAAAAGGAGCATTATGACAGAATCATGCAAAACATGTAGATATAACAAATCAAAAACAATGGTATCGTGTCCATTCTTTATCAAACGACAATTAGCAAACTTAGAAATTATAACAAAATGCAAGCATTATAAAAAGAAAGGGATAATTGTTTATGGGTAAAATTAAACAAGCTGTTCATAATTTTAAAATAAACTATAAACGATTATGGAAGAAAGAGGTTTGTAGAACATTTTGGTACGTGTATAATGATTTTATTGAACTTATGTCAGACTTATGGGATTTAATTTATCTATTGTTTGCCGTAATAATTGTTCCAATATTAGCATTATTCTACTTACCGTTTATATGGAAAACAATAGAAATAAATAATAATAATAATAATAATAAAAGGAAAATAATTAATGGTTGATATTAATGAAAAAATATTTAAGGCAAAATATGCTTTAGATGATAATGAGACATTTGAAATGATGTGTCGCAGAGTGGCTGATAATGAAGAACAGTTTTTAGCCATAAAAAACAAAGAAATAATGCCAGCGGGTCGTCATTTAACAGCAAAAGGTAGTCCATTTAATAAAACATTATTTAATTGTTATGCACTTAGCCATCAAAACATACCCGATAAAGGCATTGATAGTCGAGAAAGTATTTCAATGCACGAATCAAGAAGTGATAATTTGGCATCAAGAGGTGGAGGAATAGGAACAAATTGGACATCACTTAGACCTATTAACACGTTAATATCGAGTAATGGTGGTGGTTCATCTGGAACAGTTTCATTTATTAGAAGATATTCATTTGGGCAATCAATAGTTACACAAGGCGGGTCAAGGCGTGGTGCAAATATGGCTTGTCTTATGATAAATCATCCAGAAATAGAAAAGTTTATTGATGCAAAACAAGACCTTAATGAATTAAATAATGTAAATATTTCAGTAATGATAAATAACGAATTTATGAATGCTGTTAAGAATGATCAATATATTGATTTATATTTTCCAGATTTTGAAAAGAATAAACAGGAATATAATAACAATTGGGATGGAAATCTTTTTGAAACAAATCTAGATATAAAAGTCTATAAGACAATAAAAGCAAAAGATTTATGGAATCACATCTGTACAAATGCATGGAAAACAGGAGAGCCTGGCATCTTGTTTTATGACAATATTAATAATGTATCGAATTATAGGGATATTGAAAAGGTAAAGAATGTAAACCCCTGCCAAATAGATTCATCACCAATTATAAAGCAAAATGGTTTATCAACATTTAAAGAATTAAAAATTGGAGATAAAATATGGTCTGAAAATGGATGGACTAATGTTGTTAATAAATGGTCAAATGGTGTTAAAAAAGTATATGAATATAGAACTACATCTGGGTATTTTTTAGGAACAGAGAATCATAGAATTGTTCAAAATGGAGAAAAAATAGAAGTTGATTTGGCTGAATCAATAGATGTTCTTGCTGGTGGATTAAAAATAACAAATATTAATCAAAAAGATGTTATCGATGGTCTTGTTATTGGCGATGGAACAACCAAAGATTCTAAAGTGTTTTTATATATAGGCGAAAATGATAAATGTTATTTTGATTCAAAAGTTAAAGATTTTATTGGACATTGTTCAGATAACTACAAAAAGACTATTTTTTATGTTGATACTACGATAACACCAGGGGAATTGCCACTTACCTATGAAAGAATAGTCCCAGAAAGGTTTAAAAAAGATCCAAACAAAATGGCTGGGTTTTTACGAGGATTATTTTCAGCTAATGGTTCGGTTGTCGCTAATGGAGGAAGAATAACACTAAAAGCGTCTTCTTTTGATATAATAAAAGACGTTCAATTAATGTTATCATCATTAGGGATAAGAAGTTATTTTACCACAAACAAATCTAAAAAAGTATCATTTAGTAATGGAGATTATAAATGTAGAGAGTCTTATGATTTAAATATATCAACTGATAGATTTTTATTTAAAGAAAAAATAGGGTTTATTCATGATTATAAAATGGATAAAATAGTTGAATCAAAAATATTCGATAAACGTAAAACAAGCAACATAATATCTAAAACATATATTGGTGAGTTTGAAGTATTTGACATTACTGTTGATAATAAAAGTCATACATATTGGAGTGGTTGTCATAATGTATCAAATTGCGGAGAGCAAACTTTGCCAGAAGATAGTTCGTGTAATTTATTATCCATTAACCTTTTAGAGCATGTATTATTTGGCAATCGTAACAGTGGTGTAAATGTAAATAAATTAGATATGTCAATTAAAAAAGCTATCGATTATCTTGATAAGGCTATTGATATTGAAAATTATACAGATAAACTTATTGAAAAGAAGCAAAAATACTATAGGCAAATTGGTCTTGGCATTATGGGATTTGCAGATATGTTAATTATGCTTGGGATAAAATATGGTAGTGAAGATTCATTTATGTTTACAGAGGGGCTTGCCCAGTTTATTTTAGATAGAGCCTATTATTGGTCGGCAATGAGATCTAAGGAATATGGCAAAGCACCTATTTGGCAAGAACATGGGATGAATGACCATTACATAAACCTATGCTCAAAAGAAACACAAGAGATTGTAAGAAAGTATGGGCTTAGAAATTCAGCAGTTTTATCTATTGCACCAACAGGGAGTATATCAATGATGTGCGGTGTAAATGGCGGTATTGAACCTTATTTCGCATTTAGATATGAACGAGACGATGTACTAGGTAAAAGAATTATTGAGGAAGATATTGTAAATAACGCCCCAAATACAGAATGCCTCGTGACTGCACAAGAAGTAACGCCAGAACAACATGTTAAAATGCAGGCAATTTGGCAAAAGTATGTTGATTCAAGTATTTCTAAAACAATCAATCTACCATCAACAGCTACAGTAGAAGATGTACAGAATGCATATATGTTAGCTTGGGAATTAGGTTGCAAAGGAACAACAGTTTATAGAGATGGATGTCGTATAGGAGTTCTTAACCATATAAAAGATGATGTAAGTGACGATGTGACTGATATTAGAAATATATTCAAAGAATATGGTAATAGAGTTATACCTATAGGGGTAAAGCCACCTAAATCATCATATATGAAAAAGAAAAAGGTAAAGACTAATAATGGTAAGAAGTTTTATTTTATGACTGGCTATCTAGAAAAAACATTTGAGACACCATTTGAATTATTTATCACAACGAACTGTCATGAAAAAAATGATGTCGTTGAATCTCTTATTGATAAAATGAGATACCTATTGATAGATAAGGGTGTTGATGAAGATATTGTTGTGTCATTAAGAGATAAGGCCAAGAAGTCATCTCAAAATAATATTGATAGAATTGCGAGATTGATAAGTATGGCATTACGGCATAACTTAAAAATAGATGATATTGTATGCGTGCTTGATGAATATACGGAATCTATATCAAGTTTAATTTATCATATAAAAAAGCATTTAGAATCATTAATACCAGACAATACTATTGTTGAGTCAGAAAAATGCCCAGAGTGTGGAAGTGATATTATCTATGTTAGTGGTTGCAAACAATGTTCCGATAGTGCTTGTGGATGGAGTAAATGTTAATTAATATAATATATATAAAATAATTCTTGACAACATGATAATATAAAAAATAATGGGAGTAGATGAAAGTTTACTCCCAAAATAACATAAAAAAGGAAGTGATATGAGCATAGTAATTGCAAAGAAGATTGATGACAAAATAGTGATGTGTAGTGATTCAGCATCATTTAGGGACAGTAGGAGGGTTTCTGATAGTGCAAAAAAGATACATAAAGTAACAGATGATATTTATTTCGGATGTGTTGGCGATGTTGTAAGTATGAATGTTTTTATGGACAAATTTAAGTTGTTTTATGAAGAGAGCGATGAAACGGATAAAATAGAATATAAGCCAGTTAAGATACCAAACGAACAAGAATTAAGAGATATGCTACTAAGTATATATAGTGTAATGACTGAAGATAAACTTATTACTAGTTCTGCAAATTTTAGCATTATTGTTGTAGTAGCAAGAGATGTGTATCAATGCACATTCACAAAAGATGATTTTGAAATAGCAAAAATTAATGATGATGAAATATCACGAGGGATTGCTATTGGTATGTACACAGAAAATATTGGAATACTACTTAATTATATGCATCCAGAGGAAGTAATTATTGCAATTTATAATGATGGTGGAATTTACGTAAATGATAAAATACAAAAGGTTGTAATATGAAATCAAGAAAAGTGTTACCAAGTGAAATTATAGGAGTTTATGAAAAAGAATTACATGTTGGTTCATCAACAATTATAATCAAATTAAAAGATTATATGTATTATATGTCGCCACTATTGTTTAGACAATGTTTGCAAAACAAAATGAATTATGTAACAACAGATCATTTGTTTGAATTTGAGTATGATGTATTGATGTATATAAATGATAAATTACAAAATAATAATTAATAAAAAGGAGAGGAGTATATATGGATAAAGAAAGTAAAAGAATTGGGAGTTTATATAAAATAGTAAACAATATTAACGATAAAGTATATATAGGTAAAACATATACATCATTGGAAGTTCGGCTTAATTCACACATTAATGATAGAACAAAGAAAAGAATGAAGCATATTAAATTTTATAGAGCGTTAAATAAACATGGCGTTGATAATTTTAAAATAATATTAATAGGAAAATTTGAAGAAGGTATTCTTGAAGAAAAGGAAATTGAATATATATCAAAATATGATTCTTATAAAAATGGGTATAATTCAACATTGGGTGGTGATGGTTTTTACGTAATGTCTAATGATGATATAGATTTTTATATAGAGTGTTATAACAACGGCATGTCTATTGTAGATATTCATAAAAAGTATGGCAGGCATATGGGGCATCTTAGGAATTTATTTGAAGAAAGGGGCATTAAGGTTAATAGACATAAGGATGTTATTTTAGATAAAAATGAAATTTCTAATTTATATAAAAACGGTAAGACATTGGCTGAAATTGCAAAAATGTTTAATGTGGAGGCTTATTTAATTTCTGGTGTATTAATTGACGCTGGAATTAAAATAAAAAAATCAATTATAAACCAAAAAAATATTTATAAAAACCTAGAATCAAACAAGGTGGGGTTTTTATCAGATATGCTCGAAGTTGTAAAGCTTAATGGTTGCGGATATGAAGAATTGTCAGATGGGCAAATAAAGCAAAAAATAAAAGATAAAGCTAGATTATTAAACGGTGATGCTTTTGGGTTACATTTTAAAAAAATAGATATAGAAGATATAGGGAAGGTTATTAAAATAATTCCAGATAAACATTATATTGATGAATTTGTTATGCCAAAAAAAGGAAGCGACAGAGCGTCATGTTATGATTGTTATTGTTATGATATTAAAGAATATGATGACTATATTATATATGATTTAGGGTTTAGCTATGAACTTCCCTTTGGTTATCATTTAGAGCTTTATGCCAGATCAAGTGTATACAAAACTGGATTAATTTTATCAAACTCTGTAGGTATTTTAGATAATGATTATACTGGGAACGTTATGGCTATTTTTTATAAAATTAATAATAAGAAAATAGATAAATATGAAATTGGGGATAGGGTGTGTCAAATTAAATTAGTAAAAGATGATGAATTTGAATTAATGTTATCTTGCAATAACGCTAGAGATACAGAGCGTGGAACAGGTGGATTTGGAAGCACAGGGAACAAATAATAAATAGATAATAATAATCCTCCAGCAGGTATAATAATCTATACTTGTTGGAGAAAACAAAAGGAGAAATTATGACAGATAAAGAAATAGTAAAAAAATACAAACAAGACAAACTAAAGAGCCTTTATACCTATATAGAAAATAATCCTAATGAATGTATAAATATGGTAATAAAAACAACTCTATCAATATTTGTATTCATATTCCTAACACCACTTGCTCTTATAGAGATAACTGGACTTAGATACACAACAATTGCTGGTATTTTTGCAATACTATATATTATATATTTTAAAATACAAACTATTCTTTTCAATAAAAAAGCAAAAAAAGCATACCTAAAAGAACAAGGAGAGTAGTTATTGCCAACATACATAAATATAGCACCACACACAAAGGTATCAGAAGAACACGTATTTGGTAGCGATGAGACATATTATTTGCCATATACATCAATGTCAATAATGAGCTTATATAATAAACTATCAAAAACAAGAGACATTGAAATATATGTATATACATTTGACTTTATGTATCTAGCCAATGAGATATTAGATAGAAAGCATAATATGCAGAATCAAATAATTGTATCTGGGCTTAATATAAATAACGTACATGATACAATGCAATATCTATCATATAAATCAATAAAAAAATGTAACAAGGCAATACTGTTTATTAGTGATAATGATTATTTGAATGGTGATATATATGCAGATATTAAACAAATGCACGAATCAAGCAAATATCAATCAATAAAAATAGTAACAGAAAATAACACAATTTATAATGTCACAAAGAAGCATAATTACTTGGCATATAAATACAAACAATATTCAAAGGAAGGAATTGAATGCAAGCTCCTATCAGAAAAATACAAGAGGTAGATGTTGTTGTTAATTTATACAATATCGGAGACTCAACAAATGACATTAGTTATACATACGAAAACGCAACAATATCGTATATTAAAAACACAACAGCAGAAGGCTACGTAACAAAAATACTTGATAATTATAGCTGTAAATCAACGCTTAAAAGTGATCTTGAGATACATTTTAATTATGAAACAGTAGAAAGAATAATGTATGGCGTTGAGGAGGAAATATCAAATAAGACAAACAAGGGAGAAGCATACGAAGGCATACTATTTGTGGAGGTAGATTTATAATGAACAAAATAAGAAGAATAGCAATTGATTTTGACGGCACAATAGTACATGACGAGTATCCAAAAATAGGCAGCATTATTGATGGAGCAAAAGACACAATAAACATGTTGCACAATCTTGGTATTATAATTATTATAAACTCATGCAGGACTGGCAAATACGAGCAAGAGGCAAAACAATTTCTACTTGATAAAGATATTCACTTTGATTACTTTAATGAGAATGATCCAGAACTAATAGAGAAGTTTGGTACAGATACACGTAAAATATCAGCAGACATTTACATTGATGACAAGAATTTATTTGGTACTGCTTGCTGGCAATATACGCTTAATGAGATACTTGAGCAAATGGGCAATGTATTTGTTGTTGGACTGTGCGGAAGAAGTGGTTCTGGTAAATCATATTTTGCAGATAAAATAAAGAAAAGACTTGAACATTATGTATTAATGAGTGAAAAAAAGTGTGAAATAATTAATGTTTCAATGGCTGATTCCGTTAAATCTATTGCTAAAAACTTCTTTGGCTGGGATAACAGGAAAGATAAAAAGGGTAGAGAGTTGCTTATTGGAATAGGTAATAATATTGGCAGAAAATATAATAAAGATTTATGGGTTGATTATGCAAAAAGCATGATAAATTTAAAGACATATAAAATGGATACAAAATATATTGTTATTATTGATGATATACGATATTATAATGAGACGGCATTATGTGATATGCTTATAAAAATCGATATTCCATTTTATAAAAAGATACGACAATTCTTTGAGATTTGGAGATGGTCAAAATCAGAACGTGGATTATGGCTTCGCAAGATTCGCCCAAGGATAAAAACAATATCAACAGTAAACAATAAAAAAGAGGATTATACTAAATTTATAACAGAATGGCTAGTTATGCAGATAAACAATGAACGATTTGAAAGGAGAGAGGATGACTAATAACCAAAAAATGGAGGATACATCGTATGGTGTGGTCTCTAATAATGGTATTGCCTTATATAATGGAGATTGTCTAGAAGTGATGGACTTCTTAATTTCTCAAAATATAAAGGTTGATGCGATTATTACCGACCCACCATACGGTTAAATGGAACTACAGCTTGTAAATGGGATTCAGTTATTCCATTCGATGAAATGTGGCCACGATTAAACAAACTTATTAAACATAATGGAGCAATAGTTTTATTTGGTTCTGAACCTTTTAGTAGTGCTTTG
>Ga0265294_10008421_pt1 | contig 12048 bp, 9 predicted proteins | sample MunlanPumphouse3_FD_192504 | JGI IMG/M metagenome (GOLD analysis project Ga0265294, IMG submission 192504) | Groundwater microbial communities from a municipal landfill in Southern Ontario, Canada - Pumphouse #3 | ecosystem: Environmental > Aquatic > Deep subsurface > Groundwater | place... | reverse complement strand
GCTATAACTTTATTATAGAGGATATTAGCGCCTCTAAAAAAGCAAGCAAAAAAATCAAAGATTATATCCATCTTATCGATCAAAATATTATCACCTCCACCACCGATCTCAACGGCAAAATCACCCATATTTCCCATGCCTTTTGCAAAATATCGGGGTATGAAAAGTCGGAGCTTCTCGGGCATACCCACGATATGATGAAACACCCCGATTTGGATAAAAATTTTTATAAAAATATGTGGAACGAACTGCTAAACGACAGGGTGTGGCGCGGGGAGATTAAAAACCTTAAAAAAGAGGGCGGGTACTACTGGATCGATACGACGATCTACCCGATTTTCGACGAAGCCAAAAACAAAATAGGCTACACCTCTATAGGCAGAGACATCACCGAGAAAAAGATGCTCGAAGAGCTCTCGATCACCGACGGACTCACCGAGATATACAACAGACGCCATTTCAACGATATTTTCGCACAAATGATAGCCCTCTCCAAACGTAAAAACGAGCTTCTTTCGTTTTTGATTATAGACGTCGATTACTTTAAACAGTACAACGACACCTACGGGCATCAAAAAGGGGACAATGCTCTCAAAGAGGTGGCAAAAGCGATCAAAACGTCGTTGCGACGCGCGGATGACTACTGCTTTAGACTCGGCGGCGAGGAGTTTGGGGTGGTGTTTAAACCCAAAGACAAACAAGAAGCGATCGAGTTTGCCTATGCAATAAAAAATAAGATAGAGGATCTTAAAATTACTCACGATACAAGCGAAGCGGGAAGATATTTGAGCGTTTCGATCGGTCTGGTTTCTCACTATGCAAAAGAGATCAAAGACGACGATACGATCTATAAAGAAGCGGACGAACTTCTTTATGAAGCAAAAGCGCGCGGACGCAACAGGCTCGTCAGTAATTAAACCTAAAATGCGCTACAATTGCGAACTTTTTTTAGGTAAGGTTTTAGACAATGGTTCTTTTTTCACTCGCTATTTTAGTAGGTTTTGCGCTTCTTGTATGGAGTGCAGATAAGTTTGTAGACGGAGCTGCGGCTACGGCTAAGCACCTTGGCATGCCAAGCTTGCTTATCGGTATTTTGATCGTGGGATTCGGTACGAGTGCGCCCGAGATGGTGGTTTCGGCTATGGCGGCGATGGACGGCAACCCCGCTTTGGCGCTTGGAAACGGAATCGGCTCAAACATCGTTAACATTGCTCTTATTTTAGGGGTTACGGCACTTGTGGCACCTATTGCGGTGCATTCGAAGATTGTTCGCAAAGAGCTGCCTCTGCTTATTGCCATCGTACTTCTCTCGGGCGTGTTTTTGTACGACGGTTCTTTGACGCTCTTAGAGGGTTTGTTGCTCCTTCTAGGATTTTTTAGCTTAATAGGCTGGTCGGTTTACTCTGCCATCAAAGGCAAAGGGGATGCGCTCGAGAGTGAAATAGACGAGGAACTTTCCCATGCCATGAGCCTTAAAGCGGGAGTTTTGTGGCTGATCGCGGGGCTTGTGCTGCTTGTCGTGAGTTCACGCATTTTGGTCTACGGCGCGGTGGGTATTGCGCATGAATTCGGCGTGAGCGACCTTATTATAGGGCTTACCATCGTGGCACTCGGAACCTCGCTTCCCGAACTGGCTGCTTCGGTGATGGCTGCCAAAAAAGGGGAACACGATATCGCCATCGGTAACGTGGTAGGCTCGAACATGTTTAACATCTTGGCGGTGATCGGGATAGCGACGGTGATCCACCCGGTTGCAAGCGTAGGAGCGGATGTGCTTGTGCGTGACTGGCTCGTAATGCTCGTGCTTACGTTGGCGCTTTTTCTTATGGCGTACGGTTTCAAAGGGCGTGAGGGGCGTATTAACCGTGTCGAGGGCTCGATCCTCTTGGCATGTTACGTTGCCTATAACGGCTATTTGGGTTACACTCTCGGCGCGTTTTAAAAACGCGCTTTTGCCTTACGCTATGTTTTTGTGCTCTTGGATCATGGCGTAGGCTTTTTGGATAGCCTGAAATCTTTTCGTATATAACTCTACTACCTCTTCTCCCTCCGCATATACTCTGTCGGGGTGGTATTTTTTGAGCATCTTTTTGTAATTGTTTTGTATCTCTTCACGACTGCTTTCGTTGCTGATGCCCAGTATTCTGTAACATTTTTGCAGCTTCTCTTCAAAAGCGTTTTCCTCTTTTTGTATTTGGTCTTGGTTGAGTTTTTTAAAGTTAAGACTTTGCGTGATAAACGTGACGCGCGTGTCGGCGATGATTTGGGAGGATAGTATCTGTTTTAACGCCAAAAGATCGTTTTGGGTACGGATCGTTAAGCGAAAGGTTTTACTGTAAAACGATTGCGATACGGCATCTTTAAAAACGGTTTTAAAATATTTCACCACTTGCGCATTGTATTGGTTGGAGGTGATCGAGAGAACATTGTCGCCTAGATGCTCTACGGTCATACTTAAGGTTTGCGATACCTGTTTTTTGTTTTCGCAAACGATATAGATAGGCAAGTGGAGAAATTCCGAGAGTTTTTTGTAGGTTGTTTCGCTTGATCTGTTTGGGTTTTGAAGGTAGATTTTATACGCCCATTGAATCATATACTTAATTTTTATCGATTCGTCGCTAGCGCCGTACACTACGCTTAATTGAGAATAATGCTTCATGTTTTTAAAGCTTTTGACAGCATAATGCATTAACGTTTTGTGATGCATCGAATCGTGAGGAAGTCGTATCTGTATTGCCGTATTCGTTAAAATAATATCCATAAGAAACTCCTAGCTGTTTTTTTCTGTAGCAATAGGTGTTCCAAAATACCCCCTTAAAAAAGGGTATTAATGAAGAGATTCGTTTACGAATCTACACGAGGTGAGATTCTTTTGCGATGCAAGTGTCGCAATCGCCCCAATGCCTAAAATAAGGGTTACCGCAACGAGAAGCAAAACCTTTTTTTTACCTGCAAACGAGAAAAATCTCGATCTGTTTTTTACCCCTTTGGCATCGGTATATACAAGCAACGGCGTGCTTCTTTTTGCCTCTAGCATATCGGCGCAAACCGCACTGCAATCGCCGCACGCTATACAGCGCGGATCGTACCCTTTTTTGATGTCGAGATCGGGGATAGGGCATACTCTCACGCACATATCGCACGCGATACACGCCTCTTTATCGCTAAAGGCGTAGTAGCTCTTTTCTTCGTTATAGGTTATGGCATGTACGAGCTGGTAGGGGCACAAATAGGAGCAAAAAAACTCCTTGAAAAAAAGAATCTCGGCAAAAAGATACAAAGAGATTGCCCCGTAGAACATGCCAAGAAGCGGCGCATCTACAAAGCCGTTTAAAACACTCTGCATAAAAATCTCGTAGGGGATAAAATAGAAGAAAAAGGGGAGGGGAGCCGCCAATGTGACAACCCCGAGGGTGATGTAGGCAAAAAAGGTTTGCAGCGGCTTTTTGTCTATGGTTTCGTTTTGGATATTTTTCGGTTTAAGGATTTGAAAAAGTTTCCCCTCGATAACCTCGGTAAAAAGGTTTTTTAAAATCGTTTTCGGGCAAAGATGCCCGCAAAAATAGCGTGCGTAGGTGAAGTTGAAAACTAAGATGACGCACACCGCAAAAACGACGAAGATCGAGGCAAGAAGCGGGGTGTTTACCTCAAAAGCAAAAAAGAGTATCTCGAATCTGTTGTGGTAAAAGTTAAAAAGCAAAAGGTGCCTCTCCTCAAAGCTTATCATCGGCAGGGCAATTGCCGCAAGCGTTACGAAGAGGGCGAGTTTGTTTTTATAGCGTGCGTGCTGCTCAAAGCGGTTCATTTTCTCTCTTTTTTCCATAGGTCTATCCTTTGTTCTATCGGGAGGGTTCCGTTGGCTAAAAACCCCTCTTTGAGGCGCGTTACGAGTTTTATAAAATACTCTTTTTTAGGCGTTTCGTTTTGTTTTTTTATCAGTTTGAGTTCTTTGTCGAAGATATAAATAAGCGGAACGCTCTCTTGCAGACCGTAGTGCGCTGCTTCTTCGCGCGAAAGGGGTATGCTAGCAAAAAGAAGGGGCGTATTTACGAGATAGTTACTCGTGTTTTGGCTTTGTATCTCGATCGCTATGATTTTGATTTTATCTTGGAATTTTTTGTGTATCTCGTTTAAAATCGCGACACTCTCTTGGCATGCGGGGCACCATTTGGTATAAAAGAGTACGATCGAGAGCTCTTTTTTGTCGTGATTGAGAAGCTCGTAGAGGTCGTTTGCACCCAGAGAAAACATAAGAGAGAAGAGAATAAGAATTTGTTTCATGAGATACCTTTTATGGAGTCGTTTTAGCTAAGAGAACCATGTTTAAACAGTTTTTGAAACTTTAAGGAGGCCGAATAAACAAGAGTCAAGCGGTTCTCTTAGGTAAAACCAACCGCATTTTCATGCGGTTAGTCGGCGTGATAAGATTACTTATGAGAAAGTATCCAATCTCCGAGTTTATTTGCCTGTTCTTGCGTGACGTCTTGGATAGGCATAGGTACTTCACCCCATTTTCCTTCGCTTCCTTGAAGGATAGACGAGACGAACTCCTCTTTTTTGGCGTATTTTGCCGCAACCGATTTGAAAGAAGGTCCTACGAGCACTTCATCGATCGCATGGCACCCCATACACCCTTTTTCATCCGCTAAGACGGCAGGATCGTTCAGATCTTTTTGCGGCGCGTTTTTGAGGTTCTCTTTGTAGCGTTTGTACTCCTCAAGCGAAGCATTCATATACGACTCCGTAGCTTTTGCCTGAAGGGCAAGAGGCTCCTCGAAAGAGACGACGCGGATACCGTGACGTGCGGTTGCCATAAGTAAAACCGAGACAAGCATCAGCGTCACCGCGCTTAAAACCTCTTTTGGGCTGAAACTGTCTTGGTTCCAGCGTTTGAGCAGGTAAAGATAGAGCGCAAAAAGAACGATCGAAGCGACAAACGGGAGCACGATAAAGATCGTTCCCATAAGACCTTCGGCGATTCTAGGGCTGAAAACAAAAAGGATAAGCGGCAGAATCGCTACGTTTACGGGTGTAGCGAATAAAAACCATTTTTTCCCTTGGTTTACGGCGAGTTCACCGACCTCGACATCTCCCTCTTTTTGCAAACGCATACCGTACCAGATCATAAACACGCCGCTAAAAGCAAAGGCGGTCAAGAAAAAGTTTAAAAGTCTAAAACCTGTAAGCGGCGTGAGCATAATATCCCAGATGCTTTGCACGTAGGAGAACGTTTCAGGCTGCAAGTAGAGGTTCGACATCGACATAAACACGGGCGGCAGGGTATAAAACGTAAGTACCGCGACGACACCGATAGCGATATGAAAACCTTTAGAATTTTCAAGCGCATGCCAAGAAAATTTATACGCATATGAGAGCAAGAACGCAAAGATATTGCCATAAACGATATGCAAAATATGCGGACTCACTTTAATGATAGCGGTATAGAAAAAGCCCGTATATAAAACCGAAATAACAAGAAGCGGCGCAACACCCCAAAGAGCTCCCATATTTTCCGAAATGGTCGTGGGGTTGGTCATTTTGTACGCAAGCTTATCGTAGGTTTTATTGCCCGTGATCGCTCCGAATATGTTGTAAATTACCGACGCTGTAGAAGCACCGATGAGTACATAGATAAAGGAGATATGCACCACAAAGACGATAACGCCCAAAGCATCGTAAAACTCCATAGGGATCCCCATAGTCGGGGTTACGAGCGGAATATCAAAAGGTAATTTCCAATTCATTTGAGCTCTCCTTGTACGTTTAGTGAGTGGATGTAAGCTGCGAGTGCTTTTTTCTCCTCTTGTGTTCCTACAAACGGTGGCATGTAAGGGGTTCCGCCTCCGGGAAGGTTATTGAGTCTGGCTTCGATAGCCTGTTGCGACCACCCTTTTGTGAGCGATTTGAGTCCGTTGATACCGTTGTCGGTGTGACAGATGCGGCACTCGATAAGGTAGATAGAGTGACCAACATTGATTTGGTTGCTGCCGTCAGGTGCTAAAATTTTGTTTGCATCTTCTATAAACGTGGCATGTTTGAGTACGCCGACTTTGTTGAGATAAGGCACGTCGGTCGGGCGGATACCGTTGGAATACATGTAGTTGTAGATGATGTAAGGTTTGCGGATAAATTCGCGTACACGCTCTTCATACCCCCAAAACACCAAAAATGCGATCACCATGGCACTTGCCGCGATGTATGGCATGCGCTTTGGCGCAAAGTAAGCGATGAGTGTACTTAAAAGTACGACGACGCCGATACCGATGACGATCATGTACATGGTAGAGAATTTGTCTTCAAATTCACGCGTCATCATTGCCGTCGGGATCATTGAGAGTGCAGATTCCGGGATTATGGAGAGGTACCAGTAGCCAAAAATCACCGATAACGGAACCGTAACAACCATAATAGTCGCTAAAAATTTGATGATGCGAGGTTTTGCGTCTTTGTCCTCTTGGTTGGAGGAGAAGGTGCCTATAATCCACGTCCACATAATAGCAAGCGACGCTGCAAAAGCGATGGCGGAGAAGGTTCTAAATGCCAAAGAAGGTCCCCAAGTCGGGTTAAAAAGAGCATTGTTATAGTCAACTTTTCCGGGGAATACTTCAGGATCGACCCACGGTTGTCCGTCAAAGTTCGGTGTAAGCATAAAGGCTAAAATAGCGGTGATAATCACCATGGTAAGCCATGAAGCGATCGCGTAGTAAACACCCAAACGGTTGGACTTTGCACGACTCTCGACCGTTGCTTCGTTTTTCTTCCACGTCATAAACCACATCAGCAGCAAAACAACTTCGAAGTTAAAGACGATCCACTCGGTGAACCATTTCCAGAAAAAGACCCGTATAAGCCCGCCTATGGCGTTTGGAGAGAGGATGTTGGCATGTATCCACATCCCGATTCCCGTAAGGGCACCTACAGAAGTCGAGATGATAAAAAATACCATCAAGATTTTAAACGTCATTTTATACGCTGCCAAATCACCGCGTTTATGCGCCCAAATCGCTAAAAGAGCCAAGACCACGCTCCCGCCGACCGCACCGCCGTGGGAGACGTAAATGTGGATAATCGCATTGATTGCCATCAACATTCTTTGCCCTATAACGGGCATTTCAAATATCGGATAATCGAACATTTGCTTCCTTTTACAAATAAAAGAAGCAACGCTTAAAAATATGTATGATAAAATTAAACGTTACTTCGTAACATCTGCTTGTTTACCTAGGTCGCCAAACTTTTGCGTAAACAAGCACCTCTAACTAAACCGACTTACTTAAAAAGATTTCCTCCTTTTTTTATTCAGTTTCATTTAAAGTGCAATTGTAATAACTTTGTGTTAATTTTTTGTTAAGTAGTGTTAGCGTAAAAAAGAGGTTTGGTCGTTACACACAGTTGGAACAATAGAGTTAGAGTATCTTCATGCCAAGATACTCATGAATGAGGATAACGATCTCGCATTTAAAAATTTCAGTAAATTTCCCTCATTCCCAACGTCCTCGTTGGGGATGCATACACAAACCAAACCCAAAGAAGGGAAAGACCGAATATACCGACTTCCACATGCCAACACATTTGAGATTTTTCCCTCGTCCCCAACGTCCCCGTTGGGGATGCATACACAGACCAAACCCAAAGAAGGGAAACCCCGAATGTACCGACTTCCACATGCCAACATATATAAGATTCTTTATAGGATTCGTTAATGAAAGTCATATGGTTGGTGGTAGTACTAATATTTGCATTACAAGGGGCGTCTACCATCGAGATAGACGGAGTGCGGACGAGTGCGGGATGTGAGAAGATCGAAAGCCAAAAAAGTTTTGGATATTACAGTTGGGCAGAGGGGTGCCCGGCATATTCCTTTAGAAGCGATTGTTGTTACAGCTTCTCCCAAAAGGTTCCTTCGGGGGTGTCCATAATGGTAACGCCGTAGGAGAGGATCTCGTCGCGCACCTTGTCTGCGGCGGCGAAATCTTTTGCTTTTTTGGCGTCGTTGCGTAGCTGGATAAGGTCGAAAAGTTTCTCTTTGGTGGCGGTGTCGACCCCTAGCTGAAAATACTCGAAGGGGTTTTTAAGCCCGAAACCGAGCACTTTTTCTATGTAGGCAAGGTTTGCTACCGTCTCTTTTTTAAACTCTTTGTGCTTGCCCGCGCTATCGAGCGTTTCGTTGGCTTTGGTTAGCATTTCATCTATTAAAGCCATGGCATGTGAGATATTGAGATCATCACTGAGGGCTTCTAAAAGCTCTTTTTGAAACGGCGTTGCGACAAACTCGTTTGCGATACCGAAAACACGTTTTTTAAGGCGATAGAGCTTGTCGAGTCTTTTTTTGGAAGCGAGCAGATCCTCTTCGTTGAAGTTAAAATTGCTGCGGTAGTGAGTTCCTAAAAGGTAAAAACGGAGCACCTCCCCATCATACACTTTAAGAGCATCTTTGAGAAAAAAGCTGTTGCCGAGGCTTTTGGACATCTTTTCCCCGTCGATATTGACAAATCCGTTGTGTATCCAGTAGTTTGCAAGCGCATGATCGCTTGAACAACGCGTTTGCGCCGCTTCGTTTTCATGGTGGGGAAAGAGCAGGTCGGCGCCGCCGCCGTGGATATCCACCGCGAACTTGGCATGTGGACGTGCGAGGTGTTTCTCTATCATCGCCGAACACTCCAAATGCCATCCGGGGCGCCCTTTGCCAAAAGGGGAATCAAAACTGATACTTCCGTCATGCACGCTTTTCCAAAGGGCAAAATCGGCGCTGTTTTTTTTCATGGAGGAGCTCTCGACCCTTTGGAGTTTCTCCTCCTCCTCTTGGAATCTTTTTGAGAGACTCAAATACTCCCCGTCGCTTGCGGTATCGAAATAAACGTCCCCTTCAGGAGTTTTGTAGGCATGGTTTGTGTCCAAAAGCTTTTGGATCATCGCAAACATCGCATCGAGGTTTTCGGTTGCTTTTGGCTCGATATCGGGGCGTTGTACCCCTAGTTTGTCCATCTCTTTGCGAAATGCATCGGTATAAAAACGGGTGATCTCCCCGATAGGTTTGTTTTGTTCGTCTGCTTTTTTGATGATCTTGTCGTCGATGTCGGTGATGTTGCGCGCGTAGGTGACATGATACCCGTTGGCACGAAGGGTGCGGCTTAAAAGGTCAAACACCAAAGCGCTCTTGGCATGTCCCAAATGGGCATTGTCGTACACGGTAGGACCGCAGACGTAGAGGCTTACTTCTCCCTCTATTTGGGGGATAAACTCCCTTTTTTGTTTTTGTACAGAATCATATAAAACCATGGAGAAAATCCTTCAAACTAAATAATAAGAGGCTAAAAACGACGCTTCCTGCAAGAAGATAGATCGTATATACGGAGCGAAGTATAGCAAAAAAGTTTCGTGTGCCAAAAGCCCTTACGGTAAGCAAAAAGCCCGTTATGCCGCTTAACGTTCCCGCAAGCGCAAGCCCTCCCACGCCCATCGGGGAGATAAGCGTAAGCGCAAAAAGAACATAGGCAAGAAGCGAAAACGTTGCGATCTTAGCCGCGCGCAGCTGCATCTGTTTGGCATAGATCCAAAGCAAAAAGAGTTTTTGCAGTCCAAAAGGCAAAAGCCCGATCATATACATTTGTAACACGAAAGCGGTGTTTTTGGTGTCCTCTGCAGTAAAAGCACCCCGCTCAAACAAAAGCCACGTGATCTCATGCGCGAGTATGGCGCCTCCAAGCGTCGAGGCGGTCAGTAAAAATGCCAAAAACCAAAACGCTTTGGTAAGGTAGGTAAGTGCTTTTGTATCGTCGTTGTTTTTAAGAAAACGCGAAACTTTCGGGAAAAGAGCGATCGACGTGGCGATGGCAAAAAGTGCTAAAGGGAGCTGGAAAATACGGTTGGCATAATAAAGATAACTGATAGAACCCGCAAGTAAAAAAGAGGCGAGTACGGTGTCTAAAAATGCACTCACCTGTGCGGTGGAATTTCCCCACATGGCGGGGAAAAACTCTTGGCGAAATTTTTTGGTGTCTTTATGGATGATTTTTGCTTTGACGCGCAGATACTTTACCCCGCCTGCTAGGAGCTTTACAAGCCCCATACGGCGGATCGCGAGGATATGTACCGCTAGTTGCAAAACGCCCCCTGCAACCACCCCGTAACTAAGATAGTACACGATCTCCTCTTTTGATTTGTCTGCCGAAAAATAGAGCGCGGCGATAAGAGAAAGATTGAGCAGTGCGGTAGAAAAAGCGGAGGTGGCAAAATGGTGTTTGTACTGCAGCATCGTACTTAAAAAGGTCACGGCAAAAATGAGCGGCAGGTACCAAAAATTGATCGCCACGAAAGGGGCGGCAAGATCAAGCGTGCTCTCTTCAAACCCGAATGCTATCATCTTGGTAGCAAGCTGCGGCAGGAGGTTGACTAAAAGGGTCAATACAAGGATGATCGAGAAAAAAACAAAGAAGATTTGCATCGCAAAGACCCCCTTGTGTGCCGAACGCGCAAAAGCGGGTATAAACACCTGTGTAAACGCCCCTTCGGCAAAGATGCGACGAAAAAGGTTGGGAAGTTTAAAGGCGATAAAAAAAATGTCGCTGTAGATGTTCGCTCCCAACGCAGAAGCGGTCATAAGGTCGCGTATAAAGCCTAAGATACGGGAGACTAAAATGCCGAAACTATTCGTGAAAATGGCTTTAAACATGAGCTACTTTAGAAGAAAAATTTATAAAATGAGATACTTTTACGACATTTTAACAAAAGATTGATTAAAATGGACTTCTAAAAATTGAAGGTACAGAGATGGGATTGTTCGGTTTTAACACAAAAGAGGAAGAGGCGGCACCGAGTTTTAAAAAAGTACGTCCTGTCGCCTTGCAAACCGAAAACGTAGCCAAAGAGCTTTTGAGAGTTTCAGAGTCTTACGGTATCAAGGTGAACAATCTCGATTTTACCCTTCTAGAGGTGCAAACTTTCGTACGCACCAACTCCTCTAAAGGGGAAGCCGATTACGAAGAGGTGGGGTACGAGTATTTCGACGATCTCGACCTTGAAAAAACGTTTCTAAACCCGAACTTTCAGATTAAACAAGTGTACGAGGTGGAGATATTTTCCAAAGACGAAACACACGATCCTTTTAAAGATTTTCATTTGGCGGTAGGTGCCAATGCAACAAAATGCAAGGTATATCTCACCATCAAAGAGGGCTCGAAAATCAGCTACCGCCCGGGACTTGAGAGAGACCTTGAAACCCTTATAGACAAAGCAAAGGTGAGAGCGGGTATTTTGATCCATCTTTTTGATCCGATGCTCGATGAAGTGATCTCGAAACTCGCAGCCCATATACGAATCGAAGAGGAGGTGGTGTACGAGGAAGCCCAAACGCTTCTCATCGCACAGTCCTACGAGCCCGTTCCTACACTTGACGATAGATTGATTATCCATTTCGAAAAAAAGCCCAAAGTGGACGTAAACGGGATCGATCGGGTCGATTATGCGGCGCGAGGATTTATCCAAAGCGTTAAAAAAGGGGAACTTCTTTTTGAATACATAAAAGCGCAAGAGGGGAAACCCGGACGCAATTGCCGCGGCGAGTTTATTAAGCCAAAAGAGCCCGTAGTCGCTAATGCACCTACCTTTAGCGTCGATGCGACCATCGAAGTGAACGACACCCCGCTTAAAACGGAGTACCGTGCGGCGGACAACGGTTATATCGCTTTTGAAAACAATGTTTACTCGATCAAAACCGACGTCGATATAACCGAGATCAGCTTTAAGACGACGGGTTCCATCTCTAGCGGGCTTGATTCGGACGTATCTATCAGCGTTAAAGAGACTGATGCGCTTAAAGATGCCATCGGAAGCGGTATGAGCGTAGAGGTAAGCGAGATTAATATCGAAGGTAACGTCGGTTCCAACGCAAAAGTTTCGGCACTCAAAGCAAATATAGGGGGGCAAACCCATAAGACCTCTCTCGTCCAAGCCGATCAGCTTAAAATCAATGTTCATAAGGGCAGGGCAATCGGTAAAGAGATCAGCATCACAAGGCTTGAACACGGAGAGGTGGAGGGGGATGTAGTG
>Ga0265294_10008418_pt1 | contig 12053 bp, 14 predicted proteins | sample MunlanPumphouse3_FD_192504 | JGI IMG/M metagenome (GOLD analysis project Ga0265294, IMG submission 192504) | Groundwater microbial communities from a municipal landfill in Southern Ontario, Canada - Pumphouse #3 | ecosystem: Environmental > Aquatic > Deep subsurface > Groundwater | place... | reverse complement strand
CAGTTAACTATTGTTTATGCAAAAAGAAATTTATGAAAACGTTGTATTCTGCGTGTCAATAGACTACAACTCTTTTACAAACTCTCCGAAACGTAACACCTTTTCTGCATTTGCCTTATTAAACAGCAGATGCTCAAAATCACGATATTTCTTTTTAAGGTCTGTGTTCTCAGTAGTTCTTGTTAAAGTCTCTTTTAGTTCCTCCTTATTGTGAATACTTCTCTTTATTGCTAAATATTTATAATCCGGTTCTGTTTGCCCCAACAAGAACATTGCATCATAAAAATCTCGTCCTTTTTGACGTGTCAACAAGGCAGATAGCTTCATTGCACAAAGAATTGAATCTGACGGCACAAGGAATGGAAAGAAGAATCCCGCACGCTTTATATTGACAATTTGCGGCTTATACTCAAACTCTTGGTCTTGGCTTTCAACCTTAATCAAAAAACGTTCTTCTCGATACCCCGATAAACCCAGCTCGAATAGGAGTTCAGGGAAATATAGGTTTCGTCTAAATGCTTTGAGTTTATCATTTGACTTATCACGGGTTTCGGCACGAAGTCCTGAGCGTTGCAGAAAGGTTAGTATATCATTGGTCATCTTCATAAAATCTTCCTGCGATAGATTTTTGCAATCAAAATCTAAATCCTCCGAAAATCTGTCAATGCCTTTTACAAGTCTAAGGTTAGTGCCTCCGATGAAAACTACTTTTTGAATATAGGACGATGTTGATATAAAATCGAGTATCATAAGTTGAATATACTCCTTCACCATATATTTTTGAAAAGTGGCATTATCACGAAGTTCAATCGGGAAATAGCCCTTTATCTGTTCTAAATCTATCATATTCCGTATATTTTTTTCATTAGTTCTATTCGCTTTGTGAGTGCTTTGTTATCAAAACACTTAGCATATTCATCAAGCCTTTCAATATTAATGTCGTTCTCCATATAATCTTCATCAAGCCTCAAATCTGCCAACTCCTCCTCTGTATTGTAAAATGGATAGAGGTATAGTAGGTCAAGCAATGCCTTTTCGGAGTGCGCAAAATGAATTGTTCGATTGCCGAAAGGTTTTAATTCGTAACCAAACATAAGTTCCTCCTTTATTGTTTTGTAAGAGTAAATGCCAAAATTATTTTGAAACTCTGCCGTCTTTAACGACGACACCCCTGTAATCTGAGTTATAGATTCGGGGATAATTCCATAAAAAGCAAGTACCGTATGCAGGCTAATGTACGACGGCTTATAAATGCGATTCGATATATAGAGCGCAAAATCAGATTGTCCTTTCAGTTCTGGAAATGAATAAAATCCCTGACGTAGCTTTACCAACAATCCTTGCTTTATCCATCGAGTCAAGTTATTTGAATTGAAGTCCGGGTATTGCGCCATAATCTGATGAGTAGCTACACATCCGACTTCAATAAAACTATTTCTAAACTCAATAAAATTCATTTTATTTCTATTTTTCTACAAATATAGTGATTTATGGAAACAAAACAAATATTTAACTGATTTTAATGGTACGATTCCCTTTATTTAAACTATTAGAGTTACCAATCGGTTTTGGGAAAAATAATTAAATTTGTATACAAAGAGCCTTATCTTTTTAAACACTCCATTTTCGCAAAATATGAATACAAAAGACAGAAGCAGACAAGAATACATAGCAAGAATTAATAGGGTGACGGATTATATTGAAAAACATTTAGACGAAGATATAACGCTCGATAAAGTTGCTAAAATTGCTTGTTTTTCATCCTTTCATTTTCACCGTATTTTTTCCAGTTTAACAAATGAAACACTAAATACTTTTATACAACGAATACGAATAGAAAAAGCAGCTCAGCAACTTAGAAGTGAAGAAAATATTTCAATAAGCGAAATTGCACATAACTGTGGGTTTGGCAGCGTATCCCATTTTAGCCGTACATTTCGTAAATATTTCGGGTTAACTGCCAAAGAATTCAGGGAAACAGAAAAAGCGGTTTTTACTAAAGATGGTTTATATTATAGCAAGGATGGTCAACTGGCTCGCAAGATAAATCAACTTAACTCCAATTTTAGAGTACAACTTTGCAGTGATAATTCAAATCAAATTAATCACTCAAAATTTATTATTATGGACACAAAAGTTGAAATTAAAGAAATGCCCGAATTGAATGTTGTTTACTGTCGACACACAGGTCAATTTAACCAAATTGGTAAAGCATATGAAAAACTGATGAAATGGGCTGGCCCACGAGGTTTATTAAATTTTCCGGAAACAAAAACAATTACAGTTTATCATGATGATCCATCTGTAATAGCAATTGAACAAGTTCGTCAAAGTGCTTGTATTACTGTCACAAATGATGTAAAAGTTGATGGAGAAATAGGCAAAATGAAATTGAAAAACGGAAAATATGCTGTAGGTCATTTTGAAATTGATGAGAAAGGATTTGAAAAAGCATGGAATACAATGTGCTTATGGTTTACAGAGAGTGGCTATCAACCAGGGGAAGGATACCCATATGAGTTGTACTACAATTCACCGGAAGAAGATGCTAAACACATATTTATCTTAGATATTTGTATTCCTGTGAAACTGTTGTAGTTTTTTACGACCAAAAAAATTAAGTAATAGAGCGATTGATATTATACCAATCGCTCTATTACGCATTTATAATTAATAATAGATTATGAACCGACCAAAACTCGATAAAAATATTTCGATAAAGGACTTTAAGGATTATTACTGGCTGAAAGAAGAGTTGGCTTGACACTTTGATTACTGACAATTATAAAAATACAGAAAATGTTAGAAATTTCTTCCAGCACAAGATTGAAGTACATTTCAGATTTAATGAAGATTTGATATATTTGGACATAATATAAAAATAAATTATTTATCTTTAAGTCATATAATTATCTTTTACGATAAAACAGACACCTCTATAAAAAACGAAACAAATTATTTATGAAAAAAAAATTACCTTTAAATTTAATAGGGTTAATGGTTATTATTATTTGCCTATTTACATCCTGTGAAAAAGAAAATATTAAAGTTTTTGACATATTTAATACTGATAGCGAAACAAGAAATTTAATCGTTGTAATCAGCGATTTACACCTTGGAGCTGACATAAGCTACTCAGAAATCAATAATAACTTGGAACCTCTCAAAGAATTTTTGGAACAAATAAGGGTGTCACGTAGTGTAAAAGAACTTGTTATTGCAGGCGACATGCTTGACGAGTGGTATATACCTGCTACTACAAATCCATATAATGGAAAAGATCAGGCTGATTTTGTGAATCGTATATCAACAACAAATAAAGGGGTTATTGATAAATTTAATCAAATAATTCAGGAAAATAAAATTTTAGTAACGTATATTCCGGGCAATCATGACTTAGCAATTACATCAGAGAATGTTGAACGCATCCTTCCGGGAATCAACCAAGCTCGCGATGCAAGAGGAGTGGGAACTTATTCTCCTTCCGGCTATCCTGAAATTGCAATTGAACACGGCCATCGTTACAATTTCATTTGTGCCCCTGATCCGATTTCAAATCAGGATGTCGCTCCTGGAACCATATTACCTCCAGGCTATTTTTTTACAAGATATGCAGTCCAACATGTTATACAATCCTGTACACAAAGCACTGATGTTCCACCAACAATAACACCTAATATTTCAGGAGAAGAAAGTCAGATGCTGCTTTATGGTTATTGGAGTATTTGGATGTGGTGGGTAAACCAATTTCCTATTGAAAACCATTTTAATGAAAAAATGATTATAACTAACGTTGATGGATTTACCGATACTTATTCCATGGATGATCTTATACCTTTCCAAAAAACGCAAGGGGGACTTATTCAAGTTAAACTTTTTAATGGAATTCAGAGTTCATGGTCTGAAAGGTGCATTCAAAATAATGTTGCTGTACCTATACCTACCAGTTATGCATTTAAATTTGCCGGTTCGTCAACCGGAACAGATACGATGGCCGTAATACAATATTTTATGAATCCTAACTCTAATAAGAGAATTGTTGTTTTTGGACACACTCATAACTCTAAAATTGAAGCGTTAAAAACCCAAAATGAAGAAAAAGCAATTTATGCAAATTCAGGAACATGGATTGATAATAATCTGAATGGGGGAACCACGATGAATTTTATTATTATTACACCACAAAATGATAATATCACTTCACAAACCTATGTTAAACTCTACAATTTTGAAAATAAAGTAGTAACAGAGATGGCTAACGATTCATTAAGACTTTAATACTCAAGAATGGCATCCTCGTAGATAGAATGGCATAAAATCAGTGTCGCTTTATACCGTCTTTTGTCTCTAATATTGCGGTAGGCTTGATAAACGAAAAGTTTTCAATAGCATACAACGGATAAATTTCAATATGGCCAATCCTCCCGAAATTTTCCATTGAAGTACGAATGCCAAGCTCTGCTTTTTTCGACTCCATAAACCTATTAAGACTTTGCATGGAACCTTTTGTTCCTGACGTTCATAACAACTTCCATTGCAATAATCCAGTATCCATAAACTAATTACCACCTCTCATAAAAATGAGAGGCGGTATGACTGAATTATACAATTCTTTCTTAACTACTAGCCGTCCAATCTCCATCTTCATTTGTAGCTAAACCAGCTTCCGTATCCGTATTCACATCTAATACGGTAACTTCTGGTCTTTCCCAAATTTCGTTAAGTTTGTTTTCTTCTTTTTCGTTTTTCATAATTAAAAAGTCTCTATTTGAAAATTTCGTAATTAAAATATTAATAATGCTTTTTGTCCGGCAATTTTGTTAAGGAAATCAAGTGTTTCTGCAGTACAGGTCTTTTCATCAACCAAAAACCTAGTCATCAACTGTTGAATTAGGTTAACAACCACAATAGGCTGCTCTAGTTGCTCCCAGATAACCCTTCCTGTTTTGTTCAAACTAAGGTAAGAACCGTTTTCTATATTCATCATCACAAGATCGTTATCTAATTCACTTATTATTAAATTATTATCTTTCTTTTGCACCCGGGAATCGAGGGAGATTGTTTTCATAATGTCAGATCAATAACTAAATATATAAACAAATATAAATATAAATCATGGAAAAAATGTATTTTTGATAAAAACAGACAACCACTTGGAGCAAACAATTCGTATATATAAATATTGGGGCTTTGGGCTGAAAATTGCTTCAGTTATGGAGTTTCCAGAACTACTGGTATATGATTTTGACATTCCGGATGTTGAATATATAATAGGTAAGGCTCCGGAATCCATAGACGGGACTACAATTTCCGCAAAAAGCTTTTCATATATTATCAATGATAGAGAATTGCTTTTTACAGTGAAGAATGTGGCTCGGTATTATGCCACCGATGGATTTCAGATTATTATAGAACCTTTTGAACCTATGCAGGACAGTCGCAATGTCCGGTTGTATGTGCTGGCAACTGTTATGGCGGCTATTCTGTTGCATAGAAATAGCTTGCCTGTCCATGCATCTGCAATAAAACAAGGTGAAAGTTTGGTTTTAATCACCGGTGATTCCCGCGCAGGAAAATCAACAACATTGGCCGGTTTGCATAGAAAAGGCTATACCATTTTTAGCGATGACGTAGTAGTACTGCAGAAAGAAGCCTTTAGTGTTAGTGCAGCTGCCTCTTATCCGATGATTAAATTGTGGGACGACACGCTGGAGAAAATGAATGATGCTCAATTTGAAGACCGTTCGTTTCGTATCCGGCAGAATATGGATAAATACGGATTCTTTTTTCACGATTACTTTGACCGGAACCGATATCCTGTCAAAAAAGTGTTTGTTCTTAAAATACAGGATATTCCTGATCCTAAACATAGGTCATTGAGAGGAAAGGATGCCTTTGAAGCCCTTGTCAGACAAGTGTACCGTCCCATGTTACTGCAAAGCAATGATCTAAAACGTTTGTGTTTTTTGATGGTTTCGGACATTGTCAGAAATGGCAGTGTTATTGAAATATGCCGGCCACTTGAGTGTGATGCGCATTTATTAATAGATTATGTTAAATCATTGTTGTAGAATCTATTATGTTGATTAAATTATATAAAAAACGATCCTTTAGAGAATATAGGTTTTTTATGGAAGCCTGGCTCTTGCTGGCAACATCAAGGATCTTGATTTTATGGATACCGTTCCGAAAACTGCTTCCCTTGTTGGGGCGTCCGGTAAGTCAGGAAGAAGCAGAAATGGCTTCTTCAGATTATCATATAGTATCTAACGAATTGCTCGAAATAATCCGTATCTCCATTTTACGAGCCTGTCACCGAAGCCCATGGCGCACCAAATGTTTCGAACAAGCTTTGTCTGCCAGAATGATGCTTAGAAGGAGAGGTAAAATAAGTGTTATCTATTTCGGACTCAACAAGAGCCTGCTTAATCAGCGTGAAAAAATGGCGGCACACGCCTGGTTAAAATGTTCTGGTGTTATAGTGACAGGTGGAAAAAACAACGAGATGTTTACTGTTGTTGGTCGTTTTCTAGTTTGACCATCCTGTTTCATACCGGTTATAAGTGGTTTTTATGTTCAAACAAAGTTATTTTTATATATTTTCCAAAAAAATTGTAAATTTACACTACTTGCCCACAAAACAGCTATGAAGTCTATGGGGGAATATTTTAATATATTTTTAGTGATTTTATTACACCTGAGCAGTAAAATCAAGTAAATTATGCTCATAAAAATGTTCCTATATCAAAAAGATGAAAAGTAGAAAAAATCAACATGGAAACAAAACAGGATTTAAAACTTGCAGTAATAATTGATGCTGACAACGTACCTTCTGCAAATGTAAAAGATATGATGGAAGAAATCGCAAAATATGGTATTCCAACTTTTAAAAGAATTTATGGAGACTGGACAAAACCTAATTTAGCCGGTTGGAAAAATGTATTACTGGAAAATGCAATTACACCCATTCAACAATATGGTTATACAACTGGTAAGAATTCTACTGATTCTGCAATGATAATAGATGCAATGGACATTTTACATAATGGTAAAGTAGATGGATTTTGCATTGTATCAAGCGATAGTGATTTTACAAAACTAGCAACTAGGCTTAGGGAATCAGGAATGAAAGTATTTGGATTTGGAGAAAAAAAGACCCCTAATCCATTTATAGTAGCTTGTGATAAATTTATATATCTTGAGATTTTAAAAAAACCTATTGCAACTGATTTATCTAACAATCAGGCACAAAAAAACACTAAAAATTCTGAAAAAGAAACAGTTCAGCAAATTGACACACAAATTGTAACTTTAATTTCTTCAACAGTAAATGATATTGCTGACGAAGATGGTTGGGCTTTTTTAGGAGATGTAGGGAATCTGTTGATTAAAAAAAGACCTGATTTTGACCCAAGAAATTATGGGTTTGAAAAACTTACTCCTCTAATCAAGTCATTAAAAGATAATTTTGACATTGACGAAAGGGTAACAGAAAGGGCATCAATTAAACTCGTTTATATAAAAACAAAAAAATAACAATACACAAAATCTCTGATGTAAGTTATATATGATTTCTAAAAAATATAATAATTATTGTTAAAAATTTACAATCATGAAAGAAGATTCAGCTAAAAAATTCTCACTCCAATTAGGGTTTGAAGAGATCCGATTAACTCCTTTTGAAGATATTTTAATACTTGGTAAAAAATGTCCTCAAGGTAAAATTGGAGTATATAAATCATTTGAATTTTTAGGTCCAAACGAATTTGAAACTTTAGAAATTGAAGATGAATATGTTGAAGCAATTTTTGTAAATAAAAAGATTTAAAAAAAAATTGATAAAGACAAAGTTCTATTAATCTTACGTGAAAAAGTTTTTCCATATATTTCTGATTCTGAAATATTAAGAGTAGATTTTAAATTGAGGATTTTTTATGATTCCGTTGAAGAAGATTTTTAATGAGTTTAAAAAAATACATATTAAATACATTCCCTACCGTTAAACCGTTTGAGGGAATTAATGCCATAGAAAAAAAATTATTAAAACTTCAATATTTAGTAGTTATTGATGATGATAAAAAATTTTATGGTATTTTAACAATTCCGGATATAATTGAACATCCTCATAAGCTTGTTATTGACAGCATTACCCCAAAACTATGCTTATCTGTAAATGATACAATTGTTACAGCTCTTGATTCTTTTTATTCAACCATGTCTTTTGCCTTACCGGTAATTGATGGAGGTTGTTTTGTAGGTGTGATTGAAAAGAATCAAATAATAAAAGAATTGGAGACCAACGTTAATGACCTGTATAACAAGTCATTAATATCCCAAAATGCCAAAAAACATTTTTTAAATAATCTTTCTCATGAAATCCGGACACCGCTAAATGGAGTATTAGGATTTATAGATATTATTGCTCATTTAGATACTGATGATTTGACAAATCAGGGAGAAAATATTTCTGCTATTATAAGACGGTCTGCTGACCATTTTTTAATAATAATGGATGATTTGGTAGAATTATCTCTTATAAATGCAGGAGATAAAGTAATTATTGAAAAAGCTGAAGTGGATATAGTTAAAATGCTAGTAGAATTAAAAGAGTATTTTAATGAATTATCATTTCTTCAAAATAAAAAAAATACTGTTATTTATTTTAATCAAGAGTCTTATTTAAGCATTTATACTGATGGAAAAAAACTTAAACAAATTTTGTATCATTTAATAGATAATGCCCTTAAGTTTTCAGATGACAATACTGTATTTTATGGTTTTGAATTTAAACCTAACGATAAGGATATTAAATTCTTTGTAAACAATAAAAGTTCAAAAATACCGCAAAAAGATATCCGGAAAATGTTTAATATTTTTGAAAAACAGGAAAATATCGGAAGTGAATTAAATTTTGGATTAGGTATTGGATTGCCATTGGTTAAAAACTTAACTGAGTTATTAGGTGGGCAAATTACAATTGAATCAAAAACTAACGAGATTACTTTTTTTATTAAACTCCCTATTAAATAATTATTCTTTAGATTTGCAGATAGCTTTACTAATTATTAAAATCTTAAACTATTTTCACTATGAAAATTAGAAACATTCTCATTATTTTTTTTGCCTTTACTTGCATTTATAGTTGTACAAATAAAAACACGATAGAACTGCAACTCACTGAGAAAAATGGATACGGGCCTTTTAAATCATCTTTCTCAGGGATTTTTCCTTATTCTGAAGAAGAAAATAATCCATGGACAAAGACTTTTCTTAAAGCATCAGGAACTCCTGAAAATTGGATAAATGTTAAGAAAGGAGATATCGAAACCAATCTATATCAATCTATATATCAAAATTACTTTTTAGGAAATATTTCTAAAGAATGGTATGAATTTTTACAACAATCCTGGGGATGGAATCCGGACACATTGAATTTGTCCAAAACACCAATGAAAAGTAAAATAGCATTTGCCTTTGGAACAGATTCCTTGGGCATAACAAAGATGGTCGTAGATGCAAACAATAATCTTGATTTTAGTGACGACATAATATTTACCCCATTTGAAATTAAACCTGATGTAAAAATTAATGATGATTCGTTAGCAAAAAATAACGCTATTATGGTAACATATGAGCGTTTTTCAAGCAACAAAATTATTCAAACTAAAGCTCCTCTTTTAATTATTCATATGAGTAGCAATAATATGTTTTTGTATAATTTTCCGCAATATGCCTCCACTCAATTAGATGGAGAAGAAATAGCTCTCTGTTCAGACAATTTTAATAATCTGTCATATAATTCGACGAGTGTCGTTTTAGTAAATGACAGTCTTAATGGTGAGAATAAAGCAAATTATGAAAATATAATTTTAAAGAATGAATATATTAAAGTTAAAGAAAAAATATATAAGAATATCGGGGTAAACCATAATAAGGATGTGTTAACTTTAGAAAAAACAAGTTTGTCTCAAAATCAATTGTATTCCACACAAGTAGGATATAAATCGTTTTCTTTTGCCGGACAGGATTTCAAAACAAAATCTTCAATCTCATTAGACAATTTTAAAGGTAAATATATTTTGCTTGATTTTTGGGCTGTTTGGTGTGGACCATGTCTTAATGAATTACCTAATCTTAAAAATTTGTACGATAAAATAGATAAAAATAAATTTGAGATAATTGGTATTGTTGGAGAGAGTTCATCCGATGTTCTTGAAAGAATGATAAAAACTTTTTCTATAACTTGGCCTCAAATTCTATCAGATGATACCAATAAGATCAAGGAGACCTATGGAATAATTTCTTATCCAACAACTTTCCTTATCAGTCCTGAAGGAATTATTGTGGCAAAAAATTTGAGAAATAAAGAATTGGAAGATAAAATTATTGAACTGATTAATAAACAATAACCATTTCTATATACCTTGAGAAACACAATTACCATAAAATCAAATAAACGTACTTTACCATCAAACAAAATTATATGAAAACAAGCATTATTATTTGCACTTATAATGAAGAAAAAACTATTTCTAATGTTGTGATTTCATGCTGTGTGCATAATCCTGATTCAGAAATAATAGTTGTAGATGATGGTTCAGTGGATAACACCGAGAATTTGTTACTCGAATTAGCAAAAAAATATATATTCAGGTACGAGAGACTTAAACAAAATAAAGGAAAAAGTTGGGCAATGGTTCATGGCGTTGAAATATCAACAAATGACATTATTCTTTTTTTTGATGCCGACGTTTCAAATATTAAAAAAGAGCATTTTGATATCTTATTGACCCCTATTTTTAATAACGAAGCTGATTTAGTACTGGGACAACCGTCAGAGACTCTTATTGATTATCGTGTTAATCCATTTAAGACATTAACAGGGCAAAGAGCCCTATTTAAAAAAGATATAGTTCCTATTTTAAATGACATAAGAACCATAAGATTTGGAGTTGAAACATATATTAATTTATATTATCAGGCTCAGGGAAAAAGAATAAAATATGTACTCTTAAAAGAATTAAAACATCCAACTAAATATGAGAAAACAACCCCTATAAAAGCAACTAAAGAATTTATTAATGAGGGAAAAGAGATTGCAATAACATTAGTAAAAAATTACGATTTAATTACTCAAAGAATAGAACTTCAGTTTAATAGAGCAAATGAAAATGAGATTAAAAAGATAAATAGAGTACAAAATGAGATTAATGACCATCTTCTATCTTTAATAAATAGTGTTGATAAATTTATTGAAGAATAACATCACCATATTAAATACTCTTTTATCTAATTTTGGCTTATCAATGGTGTGTTTTCTGAGCCAATCCCTGAAAAGAAAGTGCAACAAAAATTAAAATTATTATCTTTTTCATTTTTATTAATTATTCTTAATAGTGTTCTTTATGTATTTTAATCGAAGACTATTGCTTACTACTGATACTGAGCTCAGAGCCATGGCCGCCCCGGCAATCATAGGATTGAGCATAAATCCGGTAAAAGGGTAAAGCACCCCTGCAGCAATTGGAATACCAATTATATTATAAATAAAGGCCCAGAACAGGTTTTGCTTGATTGTTCTAAGTGTTTGTTTTGAAAGTTCAATAGCCATTAAAATAACTTCAAGTTTTGAAGAAACAATTGTCATTTTCGCTACATCAATGGCAATATCTGATCCATTTCCCATTGCAATGCTCACATCAGCCTGTGCCATTGCGTGAGAATCATTAATTCCATCACCAACCATGGCAACCACTTTCCCCTTTTGCTGGAGAAGTTTTATGTACGCTGCTTTTTCTTCGGGTAAAAGTCCTGCTTTATAGATGTCTATTCCTGTTTGAAAGGCTACTGATCGAGCTGTATGTAGATTGTCTCCGGTAAGCATATGAATTTCAATACCTTTACTTTTCAAATTTTCTATTGCTTGAGCTGAAGAAGGTTTTATAGGGTCAGTAATGGCAATAATAGCTTTATTTTGATTATTTTCACCAAAGAATAATACTGTTTTTGCCTGCTCCTGCATTTGATCAGCTATTGTTTTATCTTCTATTGTG
>Ga0265294_10008416_pt1 | contig 12054 bp, 16 predicted proteins | sample MunlanPumphouse3_FD_192504 | JGI IMG/M metagenome (GOLD analysis project Ga0265294, IMG submission 192504) | Groundwater microbial communities from a municipal landfill in Southern Ontario, Canada - Pumphouse #3 | ecosystem: Environmental > Aquatic > Deep subsurface > Groundwater | place... | reverse complement strand
GTTTCATTGTATCGTTTGGTCTATTTTTATTGTATCGTTTGGTCTATTTTTATTGTATCGTTTGGCTTTTTATAAATACTTTGCTTTAGTTCCCGTTAAAACTAATAAATTATTTTTATCTTTTATGAGAGTTGTTAATATGTAAATTTCCGTTTAGCTCTGCTTCAATTTTTCAATTAATTCAGGATTATCATGCATAAATCTTGATTTGAATAAGATTTTTCTTCTTTTTCAAGATAAGATTTAACCTTCTTTTTTTTCTCGTCATTAAAATCGTCATAACTTTGACTATATTCTTCTTTCAACCTTAAAAAGTTATTCTTTGTACTTTCAGTCTCACATTTTTTTCTTGCCCATAAAAGAAGATCCTCAGGAACTTTGATAGACTCAACATCATCCAATTCAGAAATTAGAGCTTGCCAAGCCTCCTTTTGTTCTAGTTAAATAAGCTCTTCATCGAAAAATTGGCCATAGGTTGAAGCTATAATTTCCCCAAAATCTCCGGGAAAAACTTGTTTTATTTGCCATCTCAATTGTTTAGGTCGTTGGTTTACTACTTTTTCAACTTCAGTTTGGAATTCTGGCAAATCTTTGAGAGAACCCTCTTTAATAATAAAATTATTTACAATTTCCATTACATTAGACATCTGATGATTATCTTCCTGTAATTGATTGGATTTTGCTTTAAAACATTTTAATAAATTTTTATTATTTTCTAAACAAAGTTTAATTTCATCAATTGAAAAAAATAATTTTCTCAGAGTCTTAATTATAACTAGTTTTCTAATCTCTTCATCTGCGTAGTCTCGATATCCATTGTCTAAAATTTTTGGTTCTATTAATGCTACCTCTTCATAGTATCGAATTGCTTTTTGGTTGGGTTCAAAGTTTCTGCTGCTTTAGCTATTGTCATTATTCTCCCCTCATAATGCATGTTAAACCAATGGTAAAGCCTCCCCAAAGGGAAAGGTCAAGAATTATTTTTTTCTAATAAAAAACGTGAAACTCCATTAAAGAATGAAATCCCACGTATTAGGTTCTATTTATATTTTCCCAAATTAAAGGACTAATGATGGAGCTGCATAAACACGAAGTGCTAATTTTTGATCAAGCATATACAAACCATTACCACTTTTACCAATTAATTCCGCTTGTTGAATTAGTTCATTTGCATTTGTTTCTTCTTCACCTTGTTCTTTAATAAACCAATCTAAAAATTGAGTGGTTCTAAAGTCTTTTAAATCCAGAGCTGTTGCATAAATTTTATTAATTGAATCTGTAATAAATTTTTCATGAGCTAAACCTGCTTTTAGAACCTCCATTTCATTTTCCCAGGTACTTGCAGGTTTTTCTATTGCTTCGTATATTAATGATTCGTCATTATTTTGTAAGAATTTAACAAATAACATTGCATGGTCTCTTTCTTCTTGGGCTTGAATTAAATACCAATTGGCAAAACCACTTAAGCCACGATTTTCAAAATAATTTGCAAAGCTTAAATATAAATAAGCTGAAAAAAATTCTTTGTTAACTTGTTGATTTAATAAAGCTATTACTTTTTTATCCATTTTTTATCTCCTTACGTTTAATATAAACACTTGTACCTTAGTTGGTACTAACTAAATGTAACACCAAAAGTAGAAAAAACAAACTAAATCAGGCTAAAAAAAATAATTTCTTTTTTGCTTGAAAAACCAGATAAAACTTTTTAAAATAATTCAATAAACACTAAAATGTTGTAACAAATCTGTTAATACCTTTAAAGGATGTTATATTATGAATATTCACTATGATTTCGAAATACAAGCCAATTTTGGTTATAACCCTAATATGGTAACAATGCCCGCCCGAGATCCAAGATTAAAGAGGTTCACAACTCTTATATGGCATGGTTATGAAGGAATGACACCGGTAGTTTATAAAGAAGATCCCTATAACAAAGAAGTTGTTCGAATCATTTTTTCTTACTAATCAAGCAATGAAGGTATAGAATAAAAAATGAATGAGTTTTTAATTTATAATATTAAACAAAAGGGATTAAATGAAATAAACCGTCTCAAACAAACTCAGAGGAATATTTACTCTGAGATTTCTAACAATGATTATAATCTTAACAAGATTTCAAAGGAAATAAATGAAATTAGAGAAGATTATCATAAAGAAAATGGAGCTTTTGTTTCTACTAGAAATAGGGTTAAAATAATTTTTTCTTTAGTTGAACTAGCCCTTATTATATTTTTAACTTATAGGATTGCTCCAAAAGAAATTGGACTTTTGCTACAAATACCCCCTATTTACAGTCTAGGAATAATTCTTTTTTATGTTTTAGCAATTTTCCTTTTTTTGGATTTTACTTGGTGTTCAACTATATCTAGTTTATTTTTAGGATTAATACTATTTTCCTATATTGTTAGCTTTCTCACTTTTGACAATAGTTTGTTTCAGATCTTGATCTTAATTGGTTTTGAAGTTTTAATTTATTTTGTAAAAAGATTTCGTTTTACACCAATATGGGGATTAGTTGGTCTCTTTATGGTTAAAATACTTTTGAATTTTACCTACTCTTACATCATTTTATCTATTCCACTAGTTTTAATAATTCTTAGTGTAATATTTTTTAAAAAGATTAAGAATTTATCTTTTTATCTAAAAAAATTAATTGGATTTTTATTCTTTTTAAACTTCAAAACAGTTTTTGACATAATTTTTAATTTTGAACTTGATTTCAATTTTACATTACTGACAAAACTAGATGACATTTTTTATTTCCCTTTAGAATTAATTAAGTTTAATTGGGTAAATTTAACTATATTAGTGTTAATCTTAATTATTAATATAATTGAAAAAATATTAGAAAGAAATTTGGAGAAAGTTAATATATTATGATAACAGAAGAATCCCTACACTTATTAAATGAGATTTTTTATACCTCAGAGGGTATTTCCCTTATTTCTTGTGTAATTATTTTTATTTTTGATAAACTAGAAATATACGATGATGAAGGTATTTTTGATTATGAAATAATTCAATTTTCTTACATTTTCCAAATTATTTATTTAATCATTAATGCAATTATTAGAAGTTTTTATAGAGAACCTTCATTTTTATTTTTATTAATTAGTTGTGTTTTGGTTAACATCATTAATGTTTATTTACTTCTTTTTATAATTGAAATTATCAAAGTTAATTTTAATAATTTTGATTATTCTCTTTACGGAAAATACTATAAAATAAATTTTGATAAAAAGAAAAAAATAAAAAAGAAAGAAGAAACCTTCAATGAATATCAAGCAATTAAACAACAGAATTTAAACAAAATAAATGAATTGCAAAATAGAATTGATGAAATAAGTTTCTTTATTCAAGACGATAAAATTTGGGTTAATTTAATTAAGGATGTGAAATATTATGCCCAGAATAAAAATTTTCATCAAGCTGCAATAAGTATGTATTTAGCTGGTTTTTCCTACCACCAGAGCTTTAATGTTTCATCTTTAGATTCAGATTTTTTCTATTTTTTATTCCAAAGCACTAGGTTTTATTATTTGGATAAAAATTATGAATTTGCAAATTTCTTACTTGGGAATATATCAAAATCTAACAAACAAGTAACAATTACTTTATCAAATAATAATTATACCTGTAATACCTTGCTTTCTTTTATGAACATAAACGATGAAGGGGAAAAAATTAAAAGAGGTCTATTAATTGGGGTAATGCTTATAGAAGTTCATATGGAAAGAAAAGCAATTGAATTAATTATTCCTTGTAAAACACTATTAGAAAATACAATTGGTTCTGACCATGAAATTGTTAGACAATTAAATACACTTATAAGAAATACTTACTCTGACATGGATATTTTAAATTACCGTTTTGATGATTTTAAGAAAACTTTTCTTGAAAATTTTAATCAATTTAAGTTAGAGCAATCTCTTTTTATGCAAAAGCTTCAAAATACTATAAATAACTATCAAGCAAGTGTTGATTCAAAATTTGCAAACATGGATTCTAAAATAAGCAATTTATCTTCAGATTTAAAATCAGGTCTTAGTAATGTTGATTGTAATCTTAATTCTTTGAGTAAAACCGTTGAAGGAAATTATAGATCCATGAATGGAAAATTTGATACAACAATTAGTAAAATCGATAGAAACAGTCAAACCATACAATCTATTTATGACAAGTTTTATTAAGAACAAAAATTGATTTACTTATTCTCTCTTTACTTATTGAGGTTTTATAATTATATATTATATACCCCTTGGAGGTATAACGGAATTAATTATGATTCACGAAGAATATATAATAGAGGGAATGAGTTGTGCGGCTTGTAGTGCGACTGTAGAACGTGTTACAAAAAAACTTGATGGTGTTGATGAAAGTAGTGTTAATCTTGCAACAAACAAATTAACAATCAGCTATGATGAGAAAAAGCTTAACTAAGATTCCATTGAAGATCAAATTGAAAAAGCTGGTTATGGAGCGGCTAAAATTGATAATAAAACTCTCATCATTGAAAACAAAAAGTTTGAAGTTGACAAAGAAGTAGAAGAAGAAAAATCAACTAAAAAGGCTTTAAAATATTCTATTGTTTTATCAATTCTACTTATGTATGTTTCTATGTCACAAATGTTTAATCTTCCAATATTTGATCTTTTTTCAAAAGCCTCTCATCCTTATAACTGGGCTTTAATTCAACTTTTATTGGCCCTTCCAATAATAATTATTGGAAAAAAATATGTTATTAATGGTGTTAAATCTCTTCTACATTTAAGCCCTAATATGGATAGCTTGGTAGCAATTAGTATTTTAACGTCTTTTACCTATAGCATAATCCAAACCCTTTTGATAAAGGATTATCCTTCTGTTGTAAATACCCTTTATTATGATGCAGCAGCCATGGTTTTAACCTTCATCTCAATTGGTAAATTCTTAGAACGAAATAGTAAAAGAAAAATAAAATCTGCAATAAAAGAACTTTTAGATTTAACACCCCAAAAGGCATTTCTTGAATCTAATATTGAAAAAATACCTTCAAAGAAGTAATGATAGACCAAGTAAAACTTGATGATATTTTGTTAGTAAAACAAGGTTCAAATGTTCCAACTGACGGGGTAATAGTTAAAGGTAATGCCAGTCTTGATGAAAGTCTTATTACCGGAGAAAGTCTTCCTGTTGAAAAGAATTTAAGCGATGAAGTTATTGGAGGTTCGGTAAATACAAGTGGAACATTTTATATGAAAGTTACAAAAATTGGTAAAGACACAGATCTTTCTAAAATTATTAAATTTGTTGAGGATGCTCAAGGAAAGAAAGCCCCAATTTCAAAAATAGCCGACAAAGTTTCAGGAATTTTTGTTCCAATTGTAATTTCTATCGCTTTTGTCTCATCCTTTATTTGGGCTTTAACTGCTCAACCAATTAGCTTTGTTTTAAATATTTTCACCTTAGTTTTGGTCATAGCCTGCCCCTGTGCTTTAGGACTGGCAACTCCAACTGCAATTATGGTGGGAACAGGAATTGGTGCAAAAAAAATGGAATCCTAATTAGAACAGGTAAAGCCTTGGAGCAGATTCATAAAGCTAAGGTGGTAATATTTGATAAAACTGGAACAATAACTGAAGGAAAACCCAAGGTTACTAATATTGAAATATTTAATGATAAATACAGTGAAAACCAGCTATTAAGAATCGCTGGTTCTATTGAACAAACATCTAACCATCCATTGAGTAAGGCTATAGTTGAAAAAATGAACTCTAAAAATATTACCGGTGATCTTAGCATTAAGAAATCAAAAACTTTCAACGGCAAAGGTATAATTGCATTCTTAGATGATGGAAGAATGGTAAGTATTGGAAATGAAAAGTTGATGAAAGTTTACCAAACAGATGTAAGTAAATTTTCTGATAAAGTTAAAATGTCGTCTCTCTCCGGTAACACAACTTTGTATTACAGTATTGATGAAGAAATAGTAGCTCTTATAAACGTTGCAGATACCATAAAAAAGGAAGCAAAAAGGCAATCCAAAAGCTCAAAGTTGCTGGTTTAGAGGTTACTATGCTTACTGGTGACAATGAGCTTACTGCAAAAAATATTGCTTCTCAAGTTGGTATTGATAAAATAGAAGCAAATGTTCTTCCAACTGAAAAAGCAAAAATAGTTGAAAAATACCAAAAAGAAAATAAAATTGTTATAATGGTAGGTGATGGGATAAATGACGCGCCATCGTTAGTTCAGGTCGATGTAGGCTTTGCTTTTGGTAATGGCTCTGATATAGCTATTCAAAGTGCTGACGTTGTTTTAATGAAGAATGAGTTAGTAGATGTCTATAAAACTTATAGATTAAGTTCTCTTACTATAAAAAACATAAAACAAAACTTATTTTGGGCCTTCTTTTACAATTCAATTGGCATCCCAATTGCAGCTGGTGTTTTATTTGCATTCGGTGGTTTCTTATCAAATCCAATGATAGGCTCTTTTGCAATGTCTTTAAGCTCAATTTTGGTAGTAACTAATGCACTTAGACTTAAATCAAAAAAAATAGATTAGGAGGGGTTATGGAAAACAATAATGAAATATGTAAAACCAAACATAGAGAAGGCACTGAATATAAATCTCTTATGAACCGGCTTAATAGGATTTAAGGCCAAGTTAGAGGTATAAAAAAATGGTTGAAAATGATGTTTATTGTACCGATATTCTTATACAATCAGCTTTAAATGCCTTTAATAAAGAGCTTCTTACCAACCACATTAAAACCTGTGTTATAAGAGATATAAAAGATGGCAAGGAAGATGAAATTATTGATGAGTTAATGATCACTCTAAAAAATTAATGAAATAAGAAAAGAATTATGACAACATTAAAAATAAATAATACGAGCTGTGAGCATTGTGTAAAACGTATAAATGAAGTGCTAAATAAAGCTAAAATAATGCATGAAATAGACTTAAAGGCTAAAAGTGTTAAAGTTGAAGCTACTAAGATAGAACTTCTAGAAATATTTGATATTTTAGAAGCAATTGGTTATGAAGCTGAAGTTTTAAAATAAAACACTGCTATAAAAAGACTATATAGATGTTTTTGTTAATCTATATAGTCTTATTTTTTTAATTAACCAGAAATATTGAGACCTAAGCTCCAGTATTTCGTTCTTTGATAGTACAAATTTAAAAGAGGGAAACGACCATCATGATAGGTAAATTCAATCTTTACATCTCTAACAGAATGTTTCATAGAAATTCCTGTACTTATGGTATTTTCGATTTCCCAAGAATTATCAGGAGAATAATCTGTTAAATTATGCATTGTTTGACCATCTTGATGACTTTGAAAATCATAACTTAAGAAATAAGAATAGTTTTTGTAAATAGGTACTTCAAGTTCAACTCCAGCCTGAATTCTATAGGCATGATAATTATCAGCTTTTATTATGTTCTCAATACCGTATTTATTTCCAAGATCTTCCATTTGATTTCTTGCATCATCGGTTGGTCGAATAGTATCATTAGGTACATGCATGACTGGATGTATCCAACTAGCCTTTTCTGGTATTTCAAGTTCACCATAAACTCTTATGAAACTGGCAGGAGTTACACTTACACCAAGAAGCATAGAATTATCTCTGGTATACTCAGTTGTTTGATAGGTTTTTGTATCAAAATCAGAATAAGTTTTTATTACGTCGTAGTATTTATCATTTAATTCATCACCCCAATGTCCTGAAAAATGATGATAACCAGCTTTCAGCTGTACAATATCATAAATACTGGCATTAAGACCGTAAAAATATAATCCATCAAATCCAACACAATTAGAACCACCAAAGCCTTCAAAAACTGTATTAAGACCTGCACCTAAATTAAGTTCAATTGAGACAGGACCTACAGTTAAACGTGAAAAAGCAAGATCAACTCCACTTTTTAAATTAAAATAATTCACATTACTATCATTTGCAGCAGTCCAAGGCACCATAACTATTTCCGCATCTTTTAGACCAGGAGTACGTTTAGATGCAAGTATTTCATTTGGTTGACCATCAGTAACTGTGATATACTTAAGGCTGGTGCTCAATGAATATGGAGCAGCTTTAGGTTCCGCAAACAAAGATCTACCAGGATTAAAGTCATAACTTAAATCTAAACTGGCAAAAATTAAGAAAGGTAATAAGGCAATAAAAAACAACACAACAAAAATTTTATGTTTCAAAACAAATCTCCTTTATTTAAAATTTTAAATATCTTTATAAGTTTTTTTTGAAAATACTGGAAGAGGATAAGAATCCTTCTTATTTGAATCAAATTTAAGATTTGGGTTATCTCTAAGATTGTAAACATATTGCCTAATTCTGCCTGCCCAAATATCATAATCAACATCTTCAGGGATATCATCAGGATAGATTGGCTCACCAATATTGAAAACAATCTCACTTCCTCTTAATTTATACATTTCATCAACTAAATATAATGTTTCAAGACTAAAACCAATGTGAAACAAATGACGGAATCTATACCATCTGTGAATTCTATTTGAGAGTTCACCCGAAATATAAATGGGAACAATAACCTTATTATATCTTTTAGCAAGTTTAACAAAAGTTGCCTTCCATTGAGGATCAGCAACTGTTTTATTTTTAGTTCTATGTGAACAAATACCCGCAGGAAACATCAATAAAGGATCTCCATTTTGGACACACTTTAAAGTTGAACGAAGAAGATTATGATTATAAACTGAAACCTTCTGCATCGGCTCTAAAAGGCTTAAAAAAGACTGCATCAGAATTTTCATATCAGGAAACAAAGGAAGAACTTTTTGGAATAAAGCCAAAGACTCAGGCCCACCCATTGGATGGTTAGCTACCAGAATAGGGCTTTCTCCCTTTAATTTCTCTAAATTTTCTAAACCCGTAAATCGAGTTTTTAGCTGTAAATGTTCAACTGTTCCATCAAGAAATTTTTGGGAAGAAACATTATAATGAGTAGTCAAAAAACTATTCATTTCTTTTAGGTGTAAAAGTCTTTCCAACCTTCGATAGTACCATCCTGGAACAACTCTAGCAAGTTTAGGATTGTATTTTTCTGCAATTAGCTTGATATCGAGAGGTTCAAAGACCGTTTTTTCAAGTGGTTTTTCTATGCCCATGAAAGAATACTGCAATAAAATAATAAAAAAATCAACCTTAGACAATACCCCTAAGACAAACATTAGCTAAACTTGAACCTATCATTATTTCTGACACTGTATCATCTTCAATCCAGTCATGAATTTGTTCAGAATAATAAGAAAAAGCATCCTTACCTAATTTTATTTTTATAATTTTTTCTTCACCGACATTTAAAGCAATTTTTTCAAAACCCTTTAACTCAACTGAAGGTCTGAATACTTTGCTTTTAATAGGATGAACAAAAACAAAACAAGTTTCTTTTGCCTCTATTTTTCCAGTATTTTTGATTTTAAAGTTTAAGCTTACCTTTCCATCTTTTTTCTTCATTTCCAAATCAGAATACTTAAAAGAACTGTAACTTAATCCATGACCAAAACAAAATTCTGGTTCAATATTTCTTGTGGTAAAATCACGATAGCCAACTAAAAGCCCTTCTTTATATTCAATTTTCTTAGGCTTCCTTAAATTAGGATTTCCTTGACCAATCACAACTCTAGTAAGACTAAACTTACTAAAATTATCATAATAATTTTCCATACTTGACCAGTGAGAAAGTTTCTTTGCTATTGTAAATGGAAGCTTTCCAGATGGACTTATTTTACCAAAAATAATATCAAACAAAGCCCTACTACCTTGTTCACCTAAATAATAAGCCAACATTACTGCTGGAGTAGCTTCGATCCAACTTACATCAAAAGCTCCTCCTGAATTAACAATAACCAAGACCTTTTTATTGAGGTTATTTGCTACTTGAATACCCATTTTTTCTTCTTTGGAAAACTCATAGTCTCTATCATAGCATTCACTTTCATCAATATAATCAAATCCAGTTTGAATAATTACTGCATCAGCCTCACTTACAATTTTACGATTTGAAGAGTTTTTGTACCATTTACTTTCAAAATAACTAATTGTTATATCACTTTCTTCACCTATTTGATCTTTAAGGGTTTTTATATCAAAAACAGGTATTATTTGGCTAGATCCACCACCTGCGGGACACTGGTCAATATTTTTTCCAAGAAGAACAATATTCTTAACTTTGCTTTTGTCTAAAGGGAGTAAATCATCTTCATTCTTTAATAGAGTTATTGCCTCACAAGCACAATCATAAGAGGTTTCTTTATTTTCTTCAGAATGAAGAACAATACTTGAATCGTTTATCTTTCTGTCCAAAACTCCTGCTTTTTTTAGTACATTAAGTATATTAAGGATTTTTTCTTCTATTTCTTGTATAGTAATCTTCTTTTCATCTAAAGCCTTTAATAATTTTTCTCGACCAAAGAATTTGGCTGCAGGCATCTCTAAATCTACTCCGTGTTTAACAGTATCAACCGTAGAATAGATACTATCCCAGTCACTTATTATAAATCCTTTATAACCCCATTTTTTTCTTAAAACTTCGTTTATTAGATAATCATTTTGACTAGCATGAACTCCATTTACAAGATTATAACTTGTCATTATTCCAAGAGTTCCGCTTTCAACAGCCTTTTTAAAAGCAGGAAAATAAATTTCATTTAAGGTTCTTTCATCAACAGTACTGTCACTTTTATGTCTATCATAATCACTGTTATTACAGGCAAAATGTTTACAAGTAGTAATTACTCCTTCTTCCTTTGCACTTTTAATATAAGATTCAGCCATTTGACCAGAAAGGTAAGGGTCTTCTCCAAAATACTCAAAGTTTCTTCCACAAGTAGGCACTCTGGAAATAGTAACTCCGGGAGCCAATAGAATAGAAGCTCCTACAGCTCTTGTTTCTTTACATATTACATGACTTACCTGACCAATTAAATCTCTGTTAAAAGTCGCAGCCATAGCTATCGGAGCAGGAAATATAGTAACCTCTTCATCCCACCCTCTTGGTCCACAAGTTGCATCTGTAGTCCAGACTTCATTAAACTTTAATCGATCAATTCCACGTATACAAAAATTATTTACCCCAGAAATAAAATCTAACTTCTCTTCAAAAGTCATGGATCCAAGTATCTGTTCAATTGAAAGATCACATCTATCATATCCACCAGTTACTTTCTTTTTTAATTGCATATGATCTTTTTGAAGAGTTTTTTGAAACCGAGCCTTTTTCCATCTATCCATAATTCTCCCCTTTATGTTTAATTATTTGTTATCAACAATATTTTGAATTTTTGGAACATTTTTCTTGTTTTTTTTCTTTAAGATAATAAAAGCTAAAAGTCCTCCAATTAGAAAACCTATAATACCAAATAAAAAGCTTGCTATCCCCTGGCCTTTTCCTAAACCATAATAACCTGCAAAAAATAAACCTAGAGGAACAAAGAACACAACAAAAACACCCCAAACAGTACTAAGTGTTGGAATGGTAAATCGAACTTTATCCCCTTTTTTGATATTTAGATTTTTATCATTTAAGGCTGTAAAATCTGAATCTTTATTATTACAAAAAGCTTCTGCTTTACATTTCATACAACTATCTGAATCACAGCCTAAAATTATTTCACCATTTTCTTTAATATTTTTTACTTTAGCATCCTGTTCCATAAAATCCTTCCTACTTACTGTTTTTAAGTTCTACAGACATATTTATAGTTTCTATACCAACAGCTTTTCCTTTATCATCAAGTTCAACTAATACACCTTGAAGACGAGGATCGTCAAAACAATTTGTTGATCTAACAAAAATCTGAGTTGTAAATTTCTTAATTTCATTTATGCTATCAAAACCACCAACACTCATATTTGAGCCAGTTCTTCCATTGTCTGTAATAAAGGCTGTACCTCTTTCTAGAATCCGAGCATCATTGGTTAAAACTTTTGAGTGGGTTCCAATAACAGCACTTGCTCTTCCTGCAAGATGATAGCCCATTGAACCTTTCTCAGCTGTTGTACTTGCATGGTAATTA
>Ga0265294_10008415_pt1 | contig 12054 bp, 11 predicted proteins | sample MunlanPumphouse3_FD_192504 | JGI IMG/M metagenome (GOLD analysis project Ga0265294, IMG submission 192504) | Groundwater microbial communities from a municipal landfill in Southern Ontario, Canada - Pumphouse #3 | ecosystem: Environmental > Aquatic > Deep subsurface > Groundwater | place... | reverse complement strand
TTAGAAACTTCAGAATTTTAGAAAATACACCCCTTAATTTGGCTCAGCCTTCATACTCTGAACCGGTTCAACCTGTTGCCGCACCGCAGGTAGCACAAGCTACCTATGTGGAACCTGAACCTTACTTAGAACCTGTTGCGCAGCCCGAACCCACCAATGCGGTAATGCTCGATGAAGAGCAACATCCCGGTCCTTATGATGGTCCGATAGTAGCAGATGATAATGATGATGAACAAGAACTTATTCAGCCGGCAACCGAAGATTTTCAAAAATATATTGTTCAACCCGGCGATTCATTAGGTAAAATTAGCGGTAAAATATTCGGTTCTGCCGCAAGATGGAAAGAAATTGCTGAATTGAACGGAATCAATAACCCAAGGGCACTAAAGGTCGGTATGACTCTTAAAATACCGGTTGAATGAATTTTAATATAAAACAATCACACAGGAGATAAAAATGAAAAATATTGATATGAATATCGAAGGTAACATTTTAACTATCAAAATCGATCTTACAAAAGACTTCGGACCCTCCTCCTCAGGTAAGTCCATAACAATCGCTACAACAGAAGGAAATTATGCTATCCCCGGCAGAGAAGAAAAAGTCGGCGTAAACGTATACAAAAAAAGATAAGCAGTGAGTAAATTATTACAGACGAAAAAAAACTTGGTTTTTTTTCGTCTGTTTTTATTATTAATATCTTTTGGGTTTCCTATAAACCTATTTGCCGGCTCTGTTTGTGTTAAATACGATAAAGTTAACGGAAACGGTGATTTTCCTTTTAATTTTAGGGTTATAGATAATAAATTTTGCGCCGGCGGAACTCTTTTTAACCCCATTACAAAACAAGGAAACTCAAAATTGAAGGTTCTTGATCACCTGAGAATGCTCAAAAAAATGGGTGTGAAAACAATAATAACATTGAATGTCCCGTTAACTGATAAAGTTACACCTCTTTTGTCTGAATTATGCGAACAAGAGGCCCTCGAACATATAAAAATACGCATGACAGCTAACGAGATTCCAAATGAACACCAAACACAGCTAATAATGGATAGAATCGAAAATGGTGCTTATGTTCACTGTATGTGGGGATGCGACAGGACAGGGGCAATAATTGCAATGTATTTAAGGCTTAAGCACAACTATTCAGGAGAAGATGCTTATAAAGCTGTTATTAAGGGTGGATCTCATTCCGGTAAAATGGGCGGATTTAAAGAAATTGCAAGCAATAACAAATTGATTCGATATTTTTGGAACAATGGAATTCAATTTTGAATTTCAGCCTCATCATCCGGCAATTCATCAGCAGGCTTGACTTTTGAACTTTGGGCCTTTTTCTTTTTTAATACCGGAGCTATGCCTAAAAATAAGACCGCACCTAAAATTATAATAACGTTTTGATAACTTTTTAAAGTGATCTTGAATGATAAAGAAGAAGCCCCTTCCGGCGGATTTTGGCCTTTGAGAGCCAAAGAAATTGCCTTCTTGGCTCGCGATAAATTTGGCTTTTTTGCATGATAGTAATAATAAGCAAGTGCATAATTCCCGATTGAGTTGCCACTCTCATGCTCAACTATTTGCTCGCCTAAACGTTTGAAGTTAGTAAGATTCGGCTTCTTCTTTTTGAATTCAGACATTATTTGAGCCGATGAATCAAGAATTAGCTTACTTATTTCTGATCTTGACAGGGCAGGCGCTTTTACTATTTCTTCTTCGATATTTTCATCTAGCTCATCTAGCTCATCCATAGAGTTTGCTTCTTCATCGAGGTCGAGATTTTTTGCTTCAGCCTTCAGTTCCGCATTTGATGCCGCTAAAGCCTCAGGTTCAGGTTCAGGTTCGGGCTTAGGTTCAGGTTCAGGTTCAGGTTCGGGCTTAGGTTCGGGCTTAGGTTCAGGCTTTAGTGTTTCTTTTTGTTTGATTATTTCTTTTCTTATTTCCGGCTTAGTTGCAGAAGCAAGGTTATTCTCAAGAACGCTATTAATTAGTTTTGATGTCAGTGAGTCCGGGCTGATTGGTTTGGGTTTTTTGCCGGGATTGATCTCTTTTACAACCTGAGACTTTTCCTCTGCTTTGCCTTCCCTTTGCTTTATTTTGCGTTCTTTTGGCTCCTTGGACTCCTTGGGCTCAACTGTTACTGTCTTACTTGCAGTTTCTTTTTTAAACATTATCTTATTTATATTTACGGGATTTTTTAACGGCAATGGAGATGAAACATATTGATTCAGTTTATATTCAACTTCCGGAGATGGAAGCTGACGAAGTATATCATCTGCGCTCTGAGCAAAAAATGCCTCAGAGACAAATAAAAAGCAGATTATAAAAATCCACAAATTATACTTCATTTTATAATGTTTTCTCTCGCTTCAACTGCAATTCTGTCACAACGTTCATTTTCGGTATGTCCCGCATGACCTCTGATCCATTTCCAGGATAAATTATGAATTGATGCTTGTTTTAATAAACGTTCCCAGAGTTCTCTGTTTTTTACCGGTTTTTTACCGGCAGTTTTCCAACCGTTAACTTGCCAAGATTCTAGCCACTTTTTTTCAAAGGCATCTACTACATATTTACTGTCAGTGCAGATTTCAACATCACAAGGTTCTTTTAAAGTTTCAAGTGCCGAAATTACGCCAAGCAACTCCATTCTGTTGTTTGTGGTTTCTTTTTCGCCACCCGATAATTCTTTTTCACTGTTTTTATATCTGAGTATCGCCCCCCAGCCACCGGGGCCCGGGTTTCCGCTGCAAGCCCCGTCACTGAATAATTGAATGCTTTTTCTTTTGCTGTTAAGAGACATGTTTCTCCTCGTTCTCCTTTATTATAACACCGGGCAGTAAAATTTCAAATCTGCTGCCTTCACCCGGTTTACTCTGAAATTTTATATTTCCGCCCAAATATTTCACGATTTGACTTACTATTGTTAGACCAAGACCGCTGCCGCCATATTTCCTGCTATTTCCTTGGCTTATCTGAAAAAATGGCTCAAACACTCTTTCTGCATATTGCTCTGAGACACCTATACCTTGATCTTTAACAATTATAATCAAATTATTTATATCTGTTGCAAATTCTAATAAAATTGGCTTGTTTTGCCCAAACTTTAAAGCATTGCTGAGAAGATTTTGTAAGATATGGTGTAAAGCGCTTATGTCAATATTTAAGCTGACGCTTTCGTTTGGGGATACCACAGAAAGGTGATTCTCTGAGAGATTATTCCTTTTTACAAAAGATGACACAAACTTTTCAATAAAACTGTTTAATGCTATTTGTGATGTCTCGGTCGAATATTTTCCTGTTTCAAGCTGCGAAAAACGTAACACAGACTCGATGATTTCTTGTAAGTTATTTGAGTTATTAACTATCTGTTCTGCGATCTCATTAACTTTTAACATGCTGATAGAGTTCTTAGGGTCTGTTAAGATTTGTCCGTATCCTTTAATGGCAGTTAATGGGGTCTTTAACTCATGACTCATCATTGCGACAAACATAGATTTTGCATGATTGGCTTCTTCGGCTTTTTCTCGCGCTGCAACTGCTTCTTTAATTTCGCTTTCCATGAGGCTATATAAGTCCATACCACGACTATATCCAAATACCTCAATTAAAGCTTGTGCCGGAGGAAACGGCGTGCTGTTTATATTAAATACTTCATTCGTAATCTCTGCAGTCTTTTTTACTCCTAATCCAATTATAACGTAACCTAAAGCTAAAATAATATGAAGGGGATGTGATGGTATCGAAGATACAGAGTTGCTTAAAAAGCTATACGAATAAAACATGCAACCTACTGATAACAATATTGTGCCAATGCTGAAAAGTCTTATTGTACTCCGCATTGCGCCCTTTGAGTTGAGCCAATAATAAATTCCTAAAGAAGCAAGATAAGCAATTCCGAGACTGTATAAAAGTCCAAAAATGAATTCCTTATGTGTTAGTGAATTAGCAGGAGCATTTTTAAAAAAACAAAAATAATTATAGAAAAACGGAAGAATTATAAAAATTACTGATACCATATAATACAAAATAGCTGATTTTTTAGTTAGCTTTACTTTACATAAACGACCCAGACCCACAAACCCCGATATCGCAAGAATAAGAGCTGTCATAAAAAGTAAATTGGTTATTTCGCTCTGCTTAAATTCGTTTTCTTTAAACAGCCAAAGCAAATAGTCTGCCGTATTACCTATGGCAGAACAAGAAACAGAAATGGTCAACTTCAAAGAAAATTGCTTCGTTGCGGTAAATGAAGGAATTTGCCCCAAAGAAATTATGCAAGTGATCATCGCAAACACGTTGAATACGACAAAAAGCCCGTATATTCGTTTTGCATGACCTATAGAGCCATACTCTGTGCCGGTAAAATAAAAAAACAAATAAAAACCCACAAAAGCCAGAACGACAGCACTTACAACCGGAAATACCGAATCGTATTTTAAATTATTCAGCGGTTTTTCATAGAATTGCCATTCATCAGTTTGTTGCTTTGGTTCCATTGTTGTTTTTATGTTCCTTTAAATGCTCCATACAAAAAGCAACCCCTTTTTCACCGCAAGTCTTGCAAGTGCAATATCTGAATTGCATTTCAGGATCAGATTGATCAGTCTTTCCACATACACTGCATTTGTGTCTGTATGAGGTCTCTTGGCTTGATGCACTCTCAAAACGCGCAATATTTTGTCTGCGAAGCTTGTTTTTGATGATGCTGTAATATAAGCTTGAACCAAAAAAAAGTATATAATTACCTAAACAAAGCAATAGAGCAAAGCCATATTCCGGTGTTTTAAATATGCTGTATAAAACCATTATTGCAGAAAACCCGGCCATATACTTGACTTTTACCGGTAAAATCAAAAACAATAGTATTTCATAGTCCGGATACAATGTGGCGAAACCCAAAAATAAGCTTAAATATATAAAATAACTGCCGGGTAAATATACATAAGGAGACAATAAAGAAGCTAACGATATAAAAAATAATCCAAAAACATAATACAAACCTAATTTAAATGTTCCCCAATTCGCCTCAAGCCCATCAGCACATAAAATTAAAATTGATAACTCAAATATCAAAAATAAAAAGTTTGTACTCACCGGTATTAAAGCAAAAGTGACTATTCGCCATACTTCTCCGCTTAAAATTAGATGCCCGTTTAATGCCAGCTTTTGATATGTTAATAGATTGCTGCTGTTTAAAATGAAAACAAATACAATTAATGCAGAAATATATCGTATTAAACCTTCAGGCGCTAAATGCCCATACTTGCGCTCAAGTTTGTCTACCCAATTCATCGTTATAATGCCTCTTTTTCAAGTTTTTGCCCCCTTGCCATAATAATCCCTTGCGGGTTGGTTTTATAAGGAACAATGGTTAACTTAACACGGTCATTAGCTTTTACACTAAGAGGCAAGCCATTGTCAAACTTAACGTTTATTTTGCTTTGTTCGTGTATAACTATTATCGTTGTATCGGATAATGCTATCTCTACTGTGCCGGTTATTGAACATGCCCTGTTCATTCTGAATTTATTGGGAACCCCGCTTTTTTTTGCATGGATTCGCTCAGATAATTTGTTCGATTTCTTCCCTTTCAGAGGTTTTTCTTCCTTTTCTGGCATGTTCATTATCATGATTGGTAACCCAATTATTACCAATACAACAATTAATGCTGATATGATCAAAGACACATTAATCTCTTTTTTCTCTTTATGTTGTTCCTTGTTCTGTTTTGCCAGTGCTCTAACGTTAGCAACTGAATAAGGCTTTTCAGTTTGTTTTTTTTCAACGGCATCTAATATAGATTCTTCAATGCCTTTTTCTTGAACAAATGTTTCAGGAAGCTTTTCTACAATATCTGCCAGATCATTTCTTGCCTGAGAAATTACCATAGAAACAGCTGGGCTACTGTTTGCGGAAAGCTGATCAATAGCATCAAGAAGGCCCTTTGACGGATTACTTAAGATAATGCTCGTTATTTGCTTGGCAATAACAGGGTGATCTTCTTTTTCTAATTGCTTGGTCAATAGTTTTGCCGTGTGGGCAAAAGAACACAAACCCAAACAACTCACTGCATTAGAACGCATGTTTTTATCTTCTGAACTCAGAAGATGCTTCAATCCTTTGATAGCTTCTGCTTCATCATACTTAATCGCAAAACGAATTATTCTAACCCGTAAGTTTTCGCTTTCTTCTTTAAGCAAAATACTTAGGTTTTCATTCAGATAATCGGGGTTAGTTCTTTCCAATGCTTTAAAAGACGCAAGTCTAACTTCTTCGTGTTTGCTTCTTAACCCTTCTTTCGCAATGTCAATCAAACGGTTTCCGCGCATGGCCCTTACCATAGTGTTTATTGCTTCGGCCTTTAAACTGCTGTTGCTGTCTGTTTCGTCTTGAGCAAGCTCTGTTACCCACGCTTTATATTGGGCTATGTTCTCTAAATCAATGCTTTTTAAAGTTTTTATGGTCTCTTCGTCGTTCTTAGACGCCGGTTTGTCTGTAGGGATTGATTCATTAATGCTATTCAACTCGTTATCGCTTGAAATATCGCTTAAATTGTATGTCTGCAAACCTTCTTCTGCAAGGCTTGGCAAATTATTTAACTTGCGGTATATGTCCTCCGTCTGAGGATTATGCTCAAGCTTCTTTATCAGAGCCTCTACCTTAGGGTGCTTTTTGTTATTCTCTATCCAATTTATTATCGCTTCCTTTTTATTGGAATCTGCAAAAGAAAGCTGCACCTCTAAATCGTTCAAAAAACTTTGCAAACGTTGCTCTTTCCATAATTCCAATATTCGGTTCGGATCAGCTTCTTCTTTGCTCATTATGCCAACTACAGCCATAGCTTTGCAAACGTATTTAAATACGTGAGATAAAACATTCCGTTGGTCTGATGCAACTGTGTCGACCTTGTCTAATATGCCCAAGGCCGTTTCTAGTTCAGGGTTTGAGACAAGAACTGTTTGGCAAGCTTCTATAACATCACGATCTTTTTCTTCTGTTAATAATGTTATTAGATAGTCCTTAACACGATTATAGGGAAAAAGCATAGCGATGCCTAATCCCGCCAAACGATTTTCTGCGTTCCTCGATGCCAATAAGTCTGCAAAATGACGCTCCGCTTCAACCGCATCTATTTTTTGCAACGCACAAATAGCACGACTGCGAACCAAACACTCCCCGCTTGCCAATAAATTAGGCAACACTTCCAAGAGAACACCGGGTGCTATGCTTTCGGCTGCATTTAAAAAGGGCAACGATAAATTTGAGTTATCAGTTAAAAGTTGAGACTTGATGAACTCTGAATCATCAACGCTTCCATGACGGGTTAAAAAAGCTCCAACCGCAGGCAACAAGCTCTGAGAAATTTTCTTGGGCTCATTTCTGATTAAACGCAATAATTCCGGAATTTTCTCCTTAGAAGGATTCAGAAAGGATTCCCTGTTTAATATACCTTTCGGTTGACTCGGCGCTGAAAGATTGTGCTTGCCAATATATTCATTCAAATCTATTCCAAGTTTATTGCATATCTTGCTGGCTGCTTGCGCCGCAAAAAACGACAGCTCACGATCATCAGAATTCATTATCGGAACTATCTCTTGCAAAGTTGCTTCTGTTTTGCCGATGCGCGACAACTTAACAATCGCCTGTATCTTTATACTGCGCTTGTCGGTTTTTAATTGGTTTAGTAATTCTTGTTCAGGAGTTATTTCTGACACTTCTTCACCTGTTCCTAAACCATTCTAAATTAAAAAAAGCCCACCCTCAAGTTATATTTTGAAACAGGTAAAAGTTTAATCAGATAAAGTTAGTCTCGGAGTCGGTTTGCGGTCTAAAGTAGATACGTTTGAACGTACTATTCTCGGGGTGATAAATATTATCAGCTCACTTCTTGTTTCTCGATTGGTTTTACTCTGGAAAAACTTCCCGATACCGGGTAAATTTCCAAAAAACGGAACCTTGTTTATCGTCTCGTTGACATCAGTTTTTATCATACCGCCTATAACTATGGTGTGGTTGTTACGGCATATAACCTGTGTTTCAGCATTTCTTGTGCTTAAATTAGGCGTAGAATTGCCGCCCAAAGTGCTATATCCCAAAACGCTCGTTATTTCAGGCTTTATATCCATGAAAACTTCATCATTACCGGTTACAGAAGGAGTCACATCAAGAGTTATGTTTGCATTGACTTGCCCAACCGTATTGGTTACATTACCCGTTTCTGCATTTACCTGAGAAGCTGAAATATAAGAAATAGCTTGCCCAACAGTGATTCGGGCTTGACGATTGTTTAAAGTCGTTATGACGGGGTTGCTTAACACTTTGGCAAATGTGCTCGCATTAAGCATAGAAAGCAATGCGGTAAACTGATTGACGTTTATGCTGCCAAACCTGAATACACCTGTTCCGCCGGCCTCAGAACCCATCGGTGAAATATTTACGTCAAATATGTTCCCCTGTCCGCCGTTTACAGGTATAGCCTTCTGCCAATTTACGCCCAATTGAGCTTCTTTGTTTTTGTCTATTTCATAGATATGTGCATCAATGGTTACTTGTACCGGAGGAACATCAAGCTTTTCAATCAATTCACGCATTCTGTTAAGATTATTTTGCGTGTCTGTGATAATCATCATATCCATTCTTCCCGAGCTGTCGCCGCCGGCTGCCGCCTGTGAGGCTTGAGTGGATGAAAACTCCTGTATTTTAACAGCAGATGAAAGCATTTCAATAGGCGCCTTTAAAGAAGAAGCATCAGCATAATTCAAATAAAAAACTTCTGTCAATGGACGCGAACTAATTTCAACACTGGATTCGGTAACATCTAACTGAGGCAATAAATGTTTTATTTCCGCAAGCTTAGCTGCTGTGTCACTTATAATCAGTGAATTAGTTCTTGAATCTATTTTACAGGTTCCTCTGCCCTGCGTTAAAAGCTCTTTTACCGTCGGTTCCAATTCTGTAGCATTTGTGTGCTGAATTGGAAAAATCCTTGTTAGCAAAGGTGCTTCATTTATATTAAAAATCCTTAAGATATTACCCTTCCACTCAAACCCAAGTTTAAAACTTGTTAAAATAGTGTTGAAAGCTTCTTCAATAGTTACATCTGTAAACATAACAGTAACTTGTCCGCTAATGTTGCTGTCTAACATTAAATTTATATTGATGATCTGAGCCAAAGAACGCAAAGCATCTGCTACAGAAGTTTCTCTAAAGTCTAAAGAAGTGATGTTTATATTTTTATCAGAAGAAAGTCGCAAATATGAAACCTCTGTTCCTAACTCTTTTTGAGTGCTTTCTTCCGGCAAATTGCGAGTGTCCGGAGAGATTAACTCTGAACTCCTGTTACCGGTAATAGGCGAAAACTCCGCCATTTGATACATTATCTCGTGTTCATTGGATTTGAGCTGTCTGAGCGTTTCAAGAACTTCCGGTGAAAGTGTGTTTTGACTATTTGTTATCTTTTTGTTAAATGTCTCCAAACCACTGCCGGATCTTTTGTTAAAAGAACCGGGCATGACCTGTTTGTCAGTGTTCGGGGGATAAACAGATTGAGTGTTAACCATAGTTCCGCGAATTCCAAAGTTGCCCTGAATGCGACTTTGAGAATATACAGGCACAGCAAAACAGCCGGTTATAAATAACCAGCTTATAAATGATTTTATAATATCCTGATGCGTGTTTTTATCCATCAGTTGCTTCAGTTTCGGCATTTGCCGAATCGTATTTGAATAAACTGCAATAAGTCTCAATAGAGCCGTTATTGCTGTTGACGTCTCTGTAATATATGGTGATTTTTGCCAATATCGGAGAAATGTCGGAAGGGCTCTTAGAAAATAATTCTCTGACGCCGGTTGTAAAAGGATAAAGCTCTAATGATACCGATTCACCTTCACTGCTACTATCTTCTGTTCCCGCAATTCTGACGTTAATAGGAATTTTATCTAATGCCAATGAAGGTATTGGCTCTTTTAAATAACTGGAATATTCTATGGAATAGCTTTCTAAGGTGCAAGTTACACCATTTAACGGAGTAACTGAATATGTTATGGGCGGTAATTCTGTCGCGCTTTGCGGAATTAAGTTGAATGTTTCTGAATCAATTATTAAGTCTGCTTTTGGATACAAATCCTTCTGACTGCATCCGGTAAGGTTTACCAGAACAGTAAATAAACAGCACAGAATAATAAACTTGTTAATTAAATACATAGGTTTACTATCGGCTAAATTATCTGTAATAGTTAGCTTACTTATCTAAATAAGTGTCTTCTATGCTGTAAGAACCATCCTCTGAAATAACTAAATTCACGCCGCGCTTCGGAATCAAAAATTTATCATTATTTTTTTCTAACAACACTATTTCAGGCTTGATTTCTTTTATTCTCATATCGTTAAAGATTTCGCCTTCTTTGTATGTTTTTGAATCTATTACAGCCATTAAAGTGGTGCCAATAGCAATAGACGCAGAATATACGGAATTTAACCTCGTTACCTTGGCTGTCTCTTTTGGCTGATTGACTTTTACAGCTTCGGCCTCAGCTTTTTTCTTTAATTGTTCAATCAATTTTGCATATGGTGATACTTCGAAGGGATTTCTTTTCAGAGATAAAAAAGATGCAATTACAGGGTCGGTTTGACCAAGTTCTTCAATTTTAGATTTTGGCTTCAATACAACCGATTCCGGTGTTTGGCTATCTTTTCCCTCAGAACCATCATCAGGCTTTGTAGCCGGATTTGTCTCGGTCTCCGGTGAATCATTGTCTTCCGGTAAATCTTCTTCTTCTATTGGCTCAATTTCGTCAATATTAATGGCAGTTCGAGCAGCTTGCGGAGTTTTTGGCTTTATGGGGCGGTGTTTATACCAATCAACACCCATAACAACCGATAAAACAATTAAGCTGAAAAAAAATATCTGCTTGCTATTCATATTCTTCGAAGTCTTCTCCAAAATCTTCGCCGCCGGGTTTTTGCCCAAGGCTTAGATCATCAGAAATTAAAACTGTAACGGGTGAAATATTAAATTCAAAAGTGCCGTTATTATTGGGAACCAACTTCGGCAGATTCGTAAATGTTATTTTTTCTTCTAGTTCAAGCATTCGTAAAAAAACTCCGAGTTTGACAAGATCCCCGCTAAAACCAAAAGTTACTGCAAGTTGTTCCGTTTCTATTTCTCCAACCATTAATTTTGTAAGAGGTTGCGGATTTATGCTCTTTATGTCAATTTTTGCATGGGTTGCCAACTCTCTGATTCTTCGTAAAAATGCAGTCATTTCGCTTTTCTTGTAACATAAGCCTTTCGCTTTTTCGAATTTTAATTTTTGTTCTTCAATATTTAAACTAATCTCATCAACGTTTTGGCTGGCGCTCTGAATCTGCCCAATTTGGCCCTGAAGCCCTTTTAGTTTTCTTAATTCTTTATTTAATTCTACAACTTTTGGTGCGTATAATTGTTTGTAACCCAAAAAAACCAGGGTCAATATTATAACGACCAAAGGCAAAGCTTCTTTGGGCTCGCTCTTTATTTTATTGATTTTGTCTATTAGAGAAAAATTTTCAAGAGCCATACTTATTCCATTTCTTCAAAATCTTCATATTCGTCAAAATTCTCGGCATCAGATGATTTTGAATCAGTAGATTTATCTTTCCCCGCTGTGAGCTCGCCGACATTTATTGTCCCTCCCAAACTGAAGGTTATAAAATATCTGCTTTCGTCAATCAATGTCTCTTGCGTAGACCTTAACATAGGATTCAAGAAAATCTTAGTTTTGCTGAGTATGGCAAGATAATCGAATACGCTGTCAGAATTGTCTGCATGACCGCTTAACATAAAGGTTTGGCTATTTTTCCCTAAATTAAACTCGAATGAAGTTAAAAAAATCTGCTTTGGGGTTATTGAGGCAATTTCTGCTATGACCTGAGAATTATTAATTCTTAGCTTTTGAAGATCTTCCGCGAATGCAGAAAACTTTTTCAGATTGTTTTGTTGATTGAGAAGTTCTGTTATATTTCCATTTTCTCGCTCAATTTGAGTCTTTTGCGCGGTAAGTTTTTTGAAAT
>Ga0265294_10008412_pt1 | contig 12055 bp, 13 predicted proteins | sample MunlanPumphouse3_FD_192504 | JGI IMG/M metagenome (GOLD analysis project Ga0265294, IMG submission 192504) | Groundwater microbial communities from a municipal landfill in Southern Ontario, Canada - Pumphouse #3 | ecosystem: Environmental > Aquatic > Deep subsurface > Groundwater | place... | reverse complement strand
ATTCAACTTCCAATGTTCTGTAATTATAAATTATCAAAGGCAAATCAATTTGTCAAATTTTCCGATTATTTCTTAGCTTTTCGCCTTTTTGTTTCGATACTCAGCAAGGTTTGTGTAAATATGAAGTCAAAAGCGCGATCCAAGTGCCATTTGGCGTTTCTTCTCTCTTCCTGGGTCATTTTATCCCAAGATTTGCACTTCCAGACAACTTTAATCGGCTTGATTTTGTTTGACATGATCACCCTGTCTTGATTATCCATTGAAAACACCAAGTATAAAAGGCAATTAATGACACATCGGGGGATAAAGTCAAATTTTCATGAAACACGTCCCTTTTATACTGTGCCATAGTGTGCCATTTTTTGTTGTCAAAATCGTCCCAAAAGGGTAGTGTAAAGGGTAGGAATGGTGCTAGACCCGTTATCACCTCCAAACAAACACCCCACGAAAAGTGGGGTTTTTGTTTGGCTTGGCATTTGGTGAGGGATCGATGGCCAGTTTTGAGGGTGAAACTCAAAACAAAATGACAAACAAGTCGGGGTTTTCTGAGTGGAGTTTAAAGCTAATGGGTGACCGATCTCCATTGCCCTAGTTGTATCTTGGACTTTTTCTATCGTCGACTATCTTGCTCGGCTTGACTGTATTTTTCCAAAAATCAATCCCCATATTACTTGCACCCTCCGAACAAATATCTACATAACTTTGCAAGACAGGTAGTTTGGCGCATTTTTCTTCGGGCCACACAAACGCATAATATCCTTTTCTTATTTCAACTAATTTAGAACCGCGCTCTCTTTCCTGAAATAATTTTAACTCCCGCCTATCAATTGTAAAATACAGCACCTCGGTGCTTCGGGCGTCGCATTTCTCTAAATTTAAAAATGCGTAAGATCCGAAGGGTGCATTGAAAACTCGCCTATATCCCGGAATTACTAGTTTGCAAAGAATAGCATCTCTCTCGAGCGTTTTCTTTAAGCTATCCTTGTTCATAAGTGAGCCGTAAGCTATTATTTTCATAGTTTTGTTTTTTATTCGGGTGAGTAGTAACCTGCGGGTCGCTACTCACCCGTGAGTATACACATTGCCTAAAGACCGAGCTGTGCCACGATCTCGAGACAGGTCTGGATGTTTGCCTCGTCCGACCGGCGGGCAATCGGTCTTATCTCGACTGTCATCGTCGCTCCGAACCGCCGGAGGCGGTAATGCCACCAAACCGAGCGAAGGAACAGATCAGGATCGGGGCAGATTTCCCTAACCGGTCGATTGCAGACCTGCCCAATGTGCATTACCACATTATGCTCGTGCAATCTCGAGCAATACTCGGCGAGGTCACAGAACCCCTCAGGTCCTCCATACCGATCAGTGTTATAGGGAAATTCCGAATCCTGGATGTACTGTTTCCATAGCGCGTCGTTCGGGAAGTCCCACTCGTGGACTCCGACTCCCCATAAAGAGTTGACGATCTCGATAGCATCGCCAGGGTTGATACTGACATGTAATTGAAACGAGCTGGTGCGCGCCAACTTTTCAAGTGCTGATGCGCCGTCAATCTCCAACCAAATCTGGTCGCGAGGGTCGTCGAGTAGAAGCAACTGACCTGAGAAGTTCAGAAATGGCATTGGCGCGAAGATGGGATATGCTCCCACATTTCGCATCTTCTCGTATAGCCACCCCAGTCCTTCTCGAATTGCCTCTACGAGTAGAGACATCCTTGGTTGCGGATCTATCCTGATCTCGATGTTCTGCCGACCAAGGTCATACGTGACCGGACGGAAAAACACTTTCGGCAAGTCCTCTCCCACGATCCCACGAAGGGCATCCTTCCCAATTGGCCTACCATCCTCCCTTGCGAATTGCGTCTCAACCTCTGCCCCAAACGACCCTCCTGTAACAGTTTCTTCTGTGCCCTCTGTCAGATATGATCGCATCATGTCCATCGGAGCACCTCCTGCCGTGATATACGCAAAACCCTCTCTTCTGAGAGGGGGCTATTTTTATGCTGTAGCTATATATGCTTAGTTCAGCATCAACGCAGTCCCTTCTCTAAAGAGAATTGCTGCTTATGATGGCGAGCTGTCTTTTTGATCATTTTTTTATACCCACCCATTCCAGAATTGAGCCACTTTGAAATACGAGCAACGGTTTTTGAACTAAGGCCTGTTGACTCACTAATCTCTGCGTAGGGGATTTTGGAGCTCAACATTTTTGCCGCTTCCCACCTGTTTGCGAATTCCATAATCTCTTTTTCGGTTAGAAGGTCTCGGAAAAATATTTTTGCATCATTAATACTAGACAATCCCAAAATAGTCTTAAAAAGCTCCTCTGTTTTTTTATTATTCCATTTTTCCATACTTTACTGTAGTAAAGTATCATCTTTCCAAGATCTGTCAAGACTTATAAAATGTGAACGATCCCCACCAGGCCCTCCAAACCTATTTTGCGAAGCAAAGAGGTTTGTCCTCCGTAGCTTTAGCGAAGGATGGACCTAACCTGCCTGCCATTCCTTATCTCGAAGAGCGAAGGAAAGTTAATATTGTAGACCAATTGATAGAGTTCGAACTTAACCAGCTAAAAGCTTGTTTTTTTGATACCATGTGACTAATGAAAATATTAGAAGAGATTCAAAAGTTTGAAAAAGATTTTATCGCTGCGGGCGAACTAGCTTCGAAGATGCACCAGACAACGGATAAGAGTTTAAAGACGAACACAGGTTTTTATGAATTAGATGTTGTGACTGCAGCAGATTTTGCTGTCCAGGAATATATTCTAGAGCGATTATCGCACTCCGAAATAATTAAAAAATGTGAACTACTTGCGGAAGAGGAAACCAAATATACGGATAAGTTTTCGAAAAAGTCCAAGTTGATATTAACGATTGACCCGATCGACGGAACTTATTTATATGCTCACGGCAAAAAAATGTGGAAAGTCATCATTGGCATCCATGACAGGAAGCGACCACTTTACACATTTTGCTATTTCCCAGAATATAAGTGGGGAGTGAAAATTGTCAAGGATAGATGCGAATACATCGGTGAACGACCACAGTTAAAATTAAAAAGTCACATTCTACCAAAGTCGATTGCTTATGGAATTTATGGAAAAGAGGTCAATCCTCAAAAATTGTTTACATCAAAATATAGAGAGTTAATAGGCCAGGGTTACCAATTTGTTGAACGAAAAGAAATCAGTGACGAGCCGTCAACTACAGGGCAATTTTTAATCTTGTCTGATGCATTTGATGGATTAATTATGGATGGCAAAATGGGTTCAGCGGTAGATATATTAGTCGGATTGCATTTTGGTCTTGCTAACGATTATATAGTCGATAATCATATGGACCTTTCCAGAAGGAATCGTTCTGCTAGTGCTGTGGGAAACTACGAAGGTTATTATTTGATACTAAAGAACAACTTTTAGACACTCACCGCCCAACTTTTAAAATCTCCAACCAAACTCTTCAGAATAAGTTCAATCTGAGCCCCATTAGCTTCTCCAGATAGAAAGTGGAGCTTCTGCTAAACGGAAATGATAGTAAAGAAGTAAGTAAAATCGAAAAAGACCTCAAAGGGTCTTTTTTGGTGCCAAATTTGCCTAATTTTTGAGTTAGCCCAAGTGTGGACGGTACTCTATCGAAGATACTGGTGATGCAAAAATTATGGAACTCTTAAGTAAAGTTTTTGCCTAGCTTTTCCCGAGCCTGTAATTGTGTGGTTTTTTTCATACTTGGAATTGAATAAATATGCATATTATGATACGGTCGTTTACTGGCGGATAGAGGAGTCCTTCGAAATAAAAACCGAGGGAGGTGTAGCTTGTGATAGAAATTCGGTTGTGTCAGCGCTGCGGATACTCGTCGAAGCTTCACTGTACCTACTGTAGCCGTTGCGGGAAACTGATGGGAATAATCGAGATCGACGAAGAGTTCTATTACAAGCACCTTTCAGAACTCAAAAGCGGGGATTTCCTTCAGAAGGCCATTGCTGATCATAAAGCAAGAGTGCCACGGCCACGCCTCTCTAGCCAGCAATAAACGTAGCTCGCACCTGCGTGATCTACCTTTTATCGGGGCCACTTAGTGCGAGCGTGGCCTCTTTCGTTTTAAATAGCAAATTACTGAGCAAAATCCCCACCAGGCCCTCCAAACAAAAACCCCGCAAACGTGGGATTTTTGTTTGGCTGTTATTAGCTTGGTAGTTATAGAAAACTAAAGGCAAGTGTGATACTTTGGTTAAAATGAAGATAAAGAACAAGGATATCTTGAGGGTTAAGTATGGTGAGTTTTGCCCTAATTGCTATTCGGATAAGATTAAGCATCGCGAGAATTCGTTTTTCTGCCCTCAGTGTAAAAAAACATCGTCTCGTTTGCTTATAATAGACGATAAAATAAATTATTGGGTGGATAAAGAAGATAACTATTGGCACGAGAGCGTTGGGGTAGTCATCCAGAATAAAAAGGAGGAAATACTGTTAATCAAACTAGATAAATTTCCATTTGGATATTCAATACCGGCCGGACATGTTAATAAAGGGGAGAACCCAAAGATTGCTGCAAAGCGCGAAGTACTAGAAGAAGTTGGATTAAATCTAGATAATCTTGCATTAGTGAAAAACGAGGATTTAACGAATGATTCGTGTAAAAGGGGCGCGGATCATCATAGGTGGCACCTATATAAGGCTAATATAGGTGATGAAACTGTTGAAGTTAACGAGGAGTCAAGTAGCTATGTCTGGATCAAGCTGGCAGAAGCATTGAAATTAAGGCTGACTTCTCCCGCAAGACATTTTTTAATAAGTTTAAGTTGAGACCCAGCTACTCTAGCTATATTTTGGACTTTTTCTATCGTCGACTATCTTGCTCGGCTTGACTGTATTTTTCCAAAAATCAATCCCCATATTACTTGCACCTTTTAGGCAAATGTCTATATAGCTTTGCAAGACAGGTAATCTGGCACAATTTTCTTTCGGCCATATAAAAGCATAATATCCTTTTCTTATTTCAACTAATTTAGAACCGCGCTCTCTTTCCCAAAACAGCTTTAATTCCTGATTCATCGCTTATGTAATCACCATCTATAAATACATAACCTTCGTCGGTGAGTTTTTTATAAATTTTAGGGTCTCTCTTCTCTGGTCCTAGTTTGGTTGGGCGGTTCCAGTATCCAATTACTTTCTCGGGCATTTTCGAAACAGTGCTGATAGTTGGTTTCTTTCCAAGATATTCTAAATCCTTGCCGACAATTTTAATACCCCAGTCTACCGCAGGATAGTAGCAAAAAGTGTAAATAGGTTTTTTCTTGTCGTGAATCGTAACGATGACAGAAAGCATATTTTGTCCTGTGGCGTAAAGCTTCGTGCCATCAATCGGATCCAGAGTCAGTACATACTTTGATTTCTTGGCAAATAATTTTGCGCTAGGAGTGTCTTCTTCGGCTATCAGTTCACAATTTTTTAACTCACTATGAGCCAAGCGCGACAAAACAAACTCTTGAAGTTCTAGGTTAGCTGATGTGACAATATCTATTTCGGCAAACCCAGTGCTAAATTTTGCTCTTGTTCAGCTTCCTTTCTTAGCTCGAGAGCTAATTTACCGGCATCGATAAAACCTTCTTTAAATTTTTGGATCTTATCTAAAATTTCCATACCTAAATCATAATGCAACGAGCTGGATTTTTGATATTTAGGCTTGATTTTTGTTGCAAAAAATGGATAATTAGAACCTTGGGCTGTTAGCTCAAGATAGCGATTGCGCCGGATAACCCATGACAGGAGGCGTTAGCATGCCCAGACACGATATGGATCGGTACGATTGTCCGGAGTATGCCGTAAGGGAGGTGGCGCGCATTCTTCTCGGGCTCATCGAGCAGCTCCGGTTGATGGCCACTGGCGGGAGCGTCGATACAACCCGTGTCGAAGTCGGCTACTATCTCGGCCACACTGGCGAAAGCATGGAGAGTGATGGCTGGCGTGTCCTCATGTCGGAAAAACTCCGTGTTCCGGGCTCTCTCGAGCCGTCTTACGTCCTGAACCTGGGCGATCCCGAGCTGGCAAGCTGGATCGAGGCAAACGCTGTTGCGGTTTGCCAACAGAGCAAAGCGGGCCGGAACAACAATAACCGCTCGCTCAACGGCGTTGGTCTGCAGTTCGCGGTGGAGGGCAATACACAGGTCCTTTTTCACAAGTGCAGATGGAACGCGCAATCGGGCTTCCTGGATTGGAGCATTTGAAGACCACGGCAGGCTTGAGTGTTCCGCTGTTCTCATCGGTGATTGTTGTATCATTCACGAGGCCGCTAGTGCGAAGCGGCCTCTTCGATTTTTGCAAATTAGTGATGAGAGATGGTTTCCTGCAAGCAATTTTTGCTATAACTAACATAGTTATAAAGTAAAAAAGGGAGGTAGAGATGGCTTGGTATTGGTGGGTGGTAATAGCCGTAGCCGTTATAGCTCTTGTCTGGTGGATGCTTTCTTCTTCTAGGAAATAAGAAGAAAACCCAGACTTTTTATAGGATTTTTGTCGCTTATTATCAGATATGATAATCTGGACTTGTGTTAGTTTTCAATATTATTTTTTTGATTTTTGCTCTGGTAATTCTGCTTTGGCAAGTTTCGCTGATTGTGGCGATAATTGCCGGAGCGCCAACGGTCTATTCGAGAGATAGAGTGATTATCGAAGCATTTAAGGGTGTCAGCTTGAAAAAGAACCAGCTGGTGGTGGATTTGGGATGTGGGAATGCCCGAAGTTTGGTTATTGCTTCCCGAAAATTCGGTGCCAAAGGAGTTGGAATCGAAATATCACCATTTTATTATTTATGGGCTAAAATAAATGTTCTAGCTCACGGCGAAGCGAAAAATATCAAAATTAAATTTGGAAATATTCGAAATAACAAAGAGGATATTAGAAACGCTGATGTCATCTATTTGTATCTTTTTGACAAAATATTGGGTGAAATAGAGCCGTGGATTTTCCGTTTAGCCAAACCTCATTCCAAGATTATTTCTCTTGCTTTTCCTTTCAAAAACCATCGGGCAAATATCGTAAAAACCAAGCCTCCGATTTATATTTATTGACCAAACGGAGGCACTAGAGACAAATGTTATATTTTATGGTATACTAGAGTAGTAAATTAGTATGAAGCAAATAGCGTAGTCGAACTATTCTTCATAAATCTAATTGCAAAAAGTAGTCAAATAATATATTCAAAATGCAACAGGGAACAATCAAGCGTCTTACAGACCGTGGATTTGGATTTATCGCCATAGAGGGTCAGGAGAAAGATTTATTCTTTCACTCCAATGAGCTCAAGGGCGTAACTTTTGAAGAACTCAAAGAGGGCGACAAAGTCCAATTTGAGGTTACTCAAAGTGAAAAAGGTCCAAACGCTACTAACGTGTCTCGCGCAACAGAATAAGACCGCAGTTACTTTAAGCTAAACGCCCTGCAAAACGGGGCGTTTGGTTTATTGTGCTTACCCTTATCTTCAGGTTGACTTTTCTGCTAATTTGGTGTATAGTTTACAGGTTATAAATAGATCGAGGGGCTTTTTTTATTTAGAAATTATTATGATAAGAAACATTGCGATTATAGCTCATGTAGATCATGGAAAAACTACTCTTGTTGATGGTCTGTTAAAACAGTCCAAAACTTTTCGTGAAAATGAGGCAGAATTTAGCCAAGATTTGATCATGGACTCCAATGATCAGGAGCGAGAGCGGGGGATTACTATCTTAGCTAAAAACACTGCTGTTGACTATAAAGGCACTAAAATTAATATTATCGATACTCCCGGGCATGCCGATTTTGGCGGAGAGGTTGAACGAACCTTAAATATGGCCGATGGAGCTATCTTAGTTATTGATGCTCAAGAGGGGCCAATGCCTCAAACCAAGTTTGTTCTGAAAAAAGCGCACGAAATAGGATTAAAAGTAATTGTTGTAATTAATAAAATTGACAAAAAAAATGCGCAAATTAAGGAAGTAGTTGAGCGTACGAACGACCTGTTTTTAGATCTTGCTCAAGAGGAATCGCATCTTGACTTCCCTGTTTTGTTTGCAATCGCAAAACAAGGTAAGGCCTGGGACAAAATCCCGCAGAATTTTGACGAGGTGGCCGATTTAACGGTGATTTTTGAAGCTATTATCAAATATATTCCCGAGCCAAAGGCCGATAAGAACGGTGATTTTCAAATGATTGTTTCCGCCCTCGATTGGGATAGTTATCAGGGAAAATATGCTATTGGAAAGGTTACTCGCGGAGAGGCCAAGTCTGGTATGAATGTTGCTATCATAAACGAAAATGGTATCAAAGAGAAAGCTAAAATCGACAAAGTTTTCGTAAGCTCTGGCTTGAAGCGGATCGAGGTTAGGGAAACTCTTTCCGGTGATATTATTGCCATAACCGGATTAAAAAATGCTTGTATTGGAGAGACGATTGCCGATTTGAAAAATCCTGAAGCTTTGCCTCCGATTAAAATCGAGGAACCGACTTTGTCGATGGCTATTTCAGCCAATACTTCGCCTTTTGCCGGCAGAGAAGGTCAGTTCGTTACCGGAAGACAGATTTTAGAAAGAATTGAAAAAGAGCTTGAGACTAATGTTTCGCTGAAACTGCGCACAAACGAACAGGGCGAATATATTTTGTCGGGGCGTGGGGAATTACACCTATCTGTTTTTATCGAAAATTTGCGTCGCGAAGGGTTTGAACTGCAAATCGGCAAGCCGAAAGTTATTACCAAGGAAATAGACGGTGTTTTGTGCGAGCCGATCGAAGAACTGACGGTTGATGTCGAGGAACAATTTGCCAATAGTGTTGTATCTGAAGTTATAAAACGAAAGGGAACTATGCGCTCCCAAACACCGATGCTTGATTCTACCTCGAGACTGGTGTTTGAAATTTCAACTAGGGGTTTACTGGGAATTAGAAACCAACTTCTGACTATATCTCGCGGGACGGCTGTTGCAAACTCCTTGTTTTTGGAATTTAGGCCCGTTGGCGCTGTTATTCCTCGTCTTCGAAACGGCGTTTTGATCGCTTCGGAAACGGGAAAAGCTGTTACATATGGTCTTGATATTGCCCAGGGGCGCGGTATCACTTTTATCCATCCTCAAACACAGGTTTATCGTGGCATGATTGTCGGATTGAATTCGCGCGAAAATGATATCGAAATAAACGTGGCCAAAGAGAAGCACCTGACCAATGTGCGGGCGGCCAGCTCGGATATCTCTACGATTTTGACCCCTCCGATGGTTTTGACGTTGGAACAATCTATCGATTTTCTAGAGGACGATGAACTACTAGAAGTAACGCCGGAGAGTTTGCGTCTTCGTAAAAAAATTCTCGATCCGGTTTTGCGTAATCGCGCTAGATCCAATAAGTATTAAGGCAGTTTTTTTTCCAACGGCAGGCCCCCTTGCGCGTAAGGGGGCCCTCTAATATGATAGATAGGATATGAAAAAAATAATTCTTATTTTATTTTTTCTTGTAGCTGTTTTGGTTCCTGGTTTTTCCAGTGCTCAAGAGACCAAGACTATTTATCATTTTTATTCTAAATACTGCCCGCATTGCGTTGACCAAAATATATTTTTAGAGGAGTTACCAAAGCAATATTCCGATATTACCATTTTGAATTTTGAGGTAACGTCCGATCCCAATTCGGCCGATCTTTTCAAAAAATTTGCCGATTTATCAGACAACACAAATCTATCGGTTCCGATAGTTTATATTGGGGAATATTTTGTTTTGGGATATGACGATGAATCCGGCAAAGGCAGGGATATAAAAGATATCCTTGATTATTATAAGAGTAAAGAATACAGAGATCCTCTACAAAAGGCCGAAGCAAGCGAGAGTTTTGCTACTTTCTCCAAACCCAAAGACGATAAAGACACGGTCAGAATTCCGATTGTTGGAGAGGTGTCGGTCAAAAATTTATCAATATTGCCGATGACTGTGGTTTTGGGATTGGCTGATGGTTTTAACCCTTGTGCGATGTGGGCTTTACTGGCTCTGCTTAGTCTTTTGGTTGCTCTTAATTCCCGCCGAAAAATTTTAATTGTCGGTGGTACTTTTTTAATTACCAGCTGGCTGATTTATTTTGTTTTTTTGGCGGCCTTTTTAAACGTGTTTAATTTTATCAAATTTGACTATATTATCCGTCCAGTGATTGCTTTGGTGGCGATTTATACATCTTGGCAGCTGTTGAGCTCGGCGAGAAAGCAGGATGAAGAATGCAAGGTGTCGTCCGGTAAGGCGCGGATTTATAGACAAATTAAAAAAATCTCCCAAACTACTTTTGTTCCTTTATTGATTTTGGGGGCAATCGCTTTAGCTTTTATGGTTAATCTGGTTGAGTTCATGTGTTCTGTTAGCTTACCCGTCATTTACACTAAAGTGCTTTCAGGAGCTGACTTGTCTTATCTGCACTACTATTTGTATTTAGCTCTTTATAATACCTTATACATGCTTGATGATATTATAATCTTTTTATTGGCTCTATTTAGTTTAAATTTCTTCTCGGGTATTAATAAAAAATATGCCCGTCTGTCAAAAATAATAGGTGGGGTGATTATTCTGGTGATAGGAGTATTGTTGCTGGTTTATCCGCAGGCGCTAAGTTTTTAAACAATTCTTCTTCTGGAACTGGTGAAGATAATCATGGCAATTGGAGCGATTAGCCAGAAAGTGTAAAAATCTTTCAAATAATGTACGAAACGAGTACTGGCAATAATCTGATCTTGGGTGCCGGGCGGCATATAGTTAAATACTGTTGCTGCAATAAGTATGGCCGTTATAAACGAATAAAGTATTGTTTCTATCGGAGCAAACATCGAGGATTCTTTGCCTAGAGCGATATCGGCTTTAGCAGCTACTAGGCCGACTATTATTAAAAATAGAATTATTTTGATGGTGGAGGGGGAGGCGTCGGACTGAATCCAAGTATTGGCAATTGTTGTTTTGCCCTCAAAAAAGGATTTGATTGGCTCTGCCCAGGTGTTGACGACTACCATTCCCATATAACAAGCAAGCATAGCGGTGATAATTTTTTCCCGCTGCATCATAAACCCGTATAAAACGGTAATAGCAACAATAATGCCCAAAAACAAATCCCAAGTAGGAACTGTTGGCGCGACTTCTATCATCCCTCCTTTTACTAAATCATTATAGCAAATTTATATAGAATCAACTATAACACGTTGGCTAATAGCTATCATTTGTAGCTATTCACTGTTATCTATCTCTGCCACCAAGAGCGTTTTTTTCCTTCAAGATCGCGGAGTTTCTCGTATAAATCTCTTTGCTCTTTTGTTATTCTGGATGGAATTTTGATTTTGATTATAAGTATCAAATCGCCTTTTTGTCCGCTTCTTGTTTTTCTGCCTTTTCCTCTAAGGCGAAATTGAGTCCCGTCTTGAGTTCCGGAAGGAATTTCAAGTTTAATTTTTTCACCGGCTATTTCTATTGCCAGTTCGTCTCCTAAAATAGCTTGAGCCGGAGTGATCTCGACTTGCGCTTGAATTGTTGAAAAAGCTTGTGAGAAAAAGTCTCCAAAGATATCGCCCAAACCTCCTCTGCCGAAATTGAATTCAAATCCGCTTCCGCCGAAATCAAATCCCTCAAAGCCACCGGTTTGTCCGCCATATCCTTGTCCTGAAAACCCCTGGGCTCCGGATTTGCCGAACTGGTCATATCGAGATCTCTTTTGGGGGTCTGACAATATCTGATAGGCCTCATTTACTTTTTTAAATTTATCCTGATCTCCCCCCTTATCGGGATGGTATTTCAAAGCCAGCTTCCGGTACGCTCGTTTTATCTCGTCCTGTGAAGCTGTTTTTGATAAGCCTAAAATTTCATAATAATCTTCTGGCATCTTGTGTATTATAACCTTAAGATCGCCTTTAGTAAAGTCTTCCTTACATCATTCGACCTAAATATCTAGGTGGCGGGGGCGGGTGTGGTGGAGGTGGTGGCAGCTGGTGTTGCACCTTCGGTTTCTGACAGAATTGCCTCTCCCGAAGTGTTAAATAGTTCTATTTTCCATACTTTATCGACCAATGTC
>Ga0265294_10008411_pt1 | contig 12055 bp, 12 predicted proteins | sample MunlanPumphouse3_FD_192504 | JGI IMG/M metagenome (GOLD analysis project Ga0265294, IMG submission 192504) | Groundwater microbial communities from a municipal landfill in Southern Ontario, Canada - Pumphouse #3 | ecosystem: Environmental > Aquatic > Deep subsurface > Groundwater | place... | reverse complement strand
GGAGAGATCGCGGTCTTCCATGACGTCCCTGATCCGTTCCAGAAACGGGTCGAGCGTGGTGTCTCTCTGCTGCTCGATCACGTGGCGGTACTCACGGAGTGTCGAGGGGCTTATATCGAGTTCCTCGCTGATCTCCTTCATGGTCTTTCCCGAATCAAGAAGTTCCGTCATCGCCGCCTGGTCGAACGGCATCTTGAAATCGAGCTCCCGGAAGAGTTTGAGGCGGACCCGGGCACGCGCCACGGTCTTGCTCAGCTTCTCATCGCCGAGCGCCCTCGCGATCTCGGTGTCGTTCTTACCGTCGTAGTACGCGACCACAAGTTTCGCGAGCTGCCGCGGGGCGAGTTTGGTCTTGAAATACCCCCGATCGAGGATCTCCCGCATGATCAGGGCAATCTCGCGCTCCACAGCGTCGCGATCCCGGAGCGTACCGTGAACCTTTCTCATCGGTTCGACGATCGTCTTCTTGTTCGTGATGGTCGTGAACAGCTCGAGGAGCTGCTGCTTGCGGGTATCTTCTGCCATGTCCGTCTCTCTCAGTTCTGTATTCCACCGTCTGGTTCTGAGGGTCACCCATGACGACCCTTTATATAAAGGTTTTCCCCGGGCCGGGGCGTAACGTTCCCTACATTACAACTGCTAACATTTAAACATTACCATATAAACTCTCAAAACAGAAGGATCGTTTCAGTGGATGTAACCATATCTTCCGGGATATTCCCCGCCGTGAAAAAAACCTTTGTCACATCGCCCATTTCTCGAAGGATCGTGATCCCGCGCGAGGTGAGGACTATTCTTTATTAGCACCGCCGCTCAACTGTACTGCAAGACTATGGCCGAGACGAGCGATATTTACGAAAAAGTCATGGAAGTAGCCAGAAGACGTGGTTTCGTCTGGCCCTCATCCGAGATATACGGGTCGATCGCCGGGTTCATCGACTACGGCCCGCTCGGAGCGATGCTGAAGCGAAACGTCGAGAATCTCTGGCGGTCGTTCTACGTCTTCCAGGAAGGTTACTACGAGATCGAGTGCCCCACCGTCGGGAATGAAGCAATCTTCGTCGCATCCGGTCATGTGAAAGAGTTTGCCGACAAGATGGTGCAGTGCCCGCACTGCGGCGAGTATCTCCGCGCCGATCACATCGCGGAGGAGAACGGCATCCACAACGCGGGCACGCTTTCGGCGGAAGCGCTTCAGGCGGCGCTCTATCAACTCCCCTGCCCGTCGTGCAAGGAACCCCTGGGCGAAACGGGCGTCTTTGCGTTCAACCTGATGTTCGAGACGACCATCGGCCCCGGCTCGCAGCGGAAAGGTTACCTGCGGCCAGAGACCGCCCAGGGCATCTTCACCGACTTCTCCCGGCTCCTGCGCTTTTACCGGGACAAACTTCCCTTCGGCGCCGTCCAGATCGGGAAGTCCTACAGAAACGAGATCTCTCCTCGCCAGGGCATGATCCGGTTGCGGGAGTTCTCCCAGGCGGAAGCCGAGATCTTCGTACATCCGGAGTGTAAGGATCACCCTGCCTTCCACCGCTACGCGGACTACATGGCACCCCTCCTCACCATCGCGCGGCAGCTCGACGGCCAGGAGCCGGCCGCAATCACGATGCGCGAGGCCGTGGACGAGGGCCTCGTCGCGAACGAGTATGTCGCCTACTACATCGCGCTCACGCACCAGATCCTGACCGGCATCGGTGTCGACCCGGCAAAACTCCGGTTCCGCCAGCACCTGATCGATGAGCGGGCACATTATGCGGCCGACTGCTGGGACGCCGAGGTCTCCTCCGGCCGGTTCGGATGGGTCGAGATCGTCGGCATCGCCGACCGCACCAACTATGACCTGCGCTCGCACGCCGGGCATTCCGGCACCTCGATGACGGTCTTCATCCCCTACGACGAGCCGAAACGGGTCGTAAAGCGGCGGATCGTGGCCGACATGGGCGTGCTCGGCCCCCGGTATCGCGGCAAGGCGAAGGCAATCGCGGACGCTCTCGCCGCCTCTGAGCCGGGAGAGGACGGTGCGCGGGTCACCGTCGACGGCGAGGAGTTCTTCATCCCCGCCGATCTCTACCAGATCCGGGAAGAGGAGGTCGAAGTTCGCGGCGAAGAGGTGATGCCTCACGTCATCGAACCGTCATACGGCATCGACCGGATGATCTACGTTGCGCTGGAGCACAGCTACGCCGAAGAGGAGGTCGAAGGCGAGATCCGGAAGGTTCTCCGGCTCCCGCCGGCGGTCGCACCGATCCAGGTCGCCGTCTTCCCGCTGATGAACCGGGACGGCCTCGATACCGTCGCGCAGACGATCACGGAGAGGCTCACGCAGTGCCGCATCCTCGCCCAGTATGACGACTCCGGCGCCATCGGCAGGCGTTACCGGAGACAGGACGAGATCGGGACACCCTTTGCCGTCACTGTCGACTACGATACGCTCGAAGACAACACCGTGACCGTGAGAGACCGCGACAGCATGGAGCAGGTTCGGGTACCGATAGAGCGGCTGTCCGAGATCCTCTCCGCACTCATCTCCGGCACCACCACGTTTCGTGAACTCAGGGCATGAACTACGTCTCCCACCCGCTGATCCGGCCAGAGAGCATCGAGGAACGGCGGTACCAACTCTCCATCGCGCTCCGGGCGCTTGATGCGAACACGATGGTCGTCCTCCCGACGGGGCTCGGGAAGACGGCCGTTGCGCTCATCGTTGCAGCGTCCCGCCTCTATTCTCACCCCGGGAGAGTCCTCGTGCTTGCGCCCACAAAGCCCCTGGTCGAGCAGCACCTTCGTTTCTTCAAACAGTTCCTGCTCATCCGGGACGGCTCCGAGCCGAATGAGTCCGATTTTGTCATGTTCACCGGCGACACCTCCCCGGAGGAGCGGGCGCGGGCCTGGGAGGCGTGCCGGATCTGTTTCGCCACTCCGCAGGTGATCAAGAACGACTGCCTGGCAGGAAGGTACAGCCTTGCCGACGTCGTGCTGCTGGTCGTGGACGAGTGCCACCGGGGGGTGGGGAACTACGCCTACGTCTTCCTTGCCGGGCACTACTGCACCGCGGCAAAAGATCCCCTGCTGCTCGCGATGACCGCCTCGCCCGGCGGGGATCCGGTGAAGGTGCAGGAGGTCTGCAACAACCTGCAGATCGAGGCGGTCGAGACGAGGGTGGAGACCGACGAGGACGTCCGCCCCTACATTCACGAGCGCGATATCCAGTACGTCGACGTCTACCTGCCCGAAGAACTGCAGGCGGCCCTCGTCGTCCTCCGGGGGCTCGTGGAGTCGCGTCTTGGCCGGCTCGCGAAACTCAACTTCCGCGTCCCGAAACCCGACAAGCTCTCGATGAAGGCGCTTAATGCCTTAAATGCCCAGATCCAGCAGCGTATACGGACGCGCGATCCCTCGGCATTCATCGCGGCATCCCTGCACGCCGAGTGCATGAAACTCCGGCACGCCATATCGCTTGCCGAGACGCAAGGAAGCGAGGCGCTCAAACTCTACCTCGCCCGGCTCGGCGCAGAAGGAGCCTCGAGCTCGGGGAGCAAGGCGAGCAAGCGCCTCGTCGCCGATCCCGCTTACATAAGCCTCGTCGAGGCCGCCGCCGGCTGGAAGGAGGAACTGCACCCCAAGGCTTCGATCGTCCGCGAACTGGTGCGGGCGCAGCTTGCGGCGCACCCCGAGAGCCGGATCATCGTCTTCGCCACCTACCGCGACACCGTCCAGACGCTCGTGGATACGCTCACCGCTGCCGGCATCGCCTGCGAGCGGTTTGTCGGCCAGGCGTCCCGGGACGCGGAGCGGGGTCTCTCGCAGAAGGAGCAGATCGCGAGCCTCGCCCGATTCCGGGAGGGCGAGTTCAAGTGCCTGATCGCGACCTCTGTTGGCGAGGAGGGGCTCGACGTCCCCTCGACGGATATGGTGATCTTTTACGAGTCGGTCCCCTCGGAGATCCGGAGCATCCAGCGGAAGGGACGGACGGGAAGGAGCGGCAGCGGCACGATCGTCGTGCTGGTGACGAAAGGCACGTCCGATGAGACGTTCCGGTATGTGAGCCAGAGCCGGGAGCGGGCGATGGTGACGGGGATCAAAGGGATGAGCACTGCACCCACGCCCCCACCCGATCCCGCACCTGCCCCGTCCGCTCCGTCCGTCACCAGGCAGGCGGACATTCTCTCGTTTGCCCCTGCGGGGCCGGCGATCACCGTTGATGACCGTGAGACGTCGTCGAGGGTCGTCGGGCGCCTGTACGAACTCGGGACGGCGATCACCCTCGAACGCCTCGAGGTCGGCGACTACGCCGTCGGCGACCGCATCCTCGTGGAGAGGAAGACCGTGCAGGACTTCATGAACACCCTCGTCGAGCGCGACCTCTTCGGGCAGATCAAGGCGATGGCCGACGCGGTGCTGCGTCCCGTCCTGATCATCGAGGGGGAGGACGACCTCTATTCGGTGAGGAATATCCATCCGAACGCTATCCGGGGCACGCTCGCGGCCATCACGGTCGATATGGGTGTCGCGCTGATACGCACGCGGGATGCGGACGACACCGCCGAGACGCTCTATGTGCTTGCACAGCGAGAGGGGAGCGAGCGGGGAGAGCGGAAGGTGCACCCGAAGAAGTCGTACCGCTCGGTCCGCGAGGAGCAGGAGTACGCGCTTTCTGCGTTCCCGAACGTCGGTCTGAAAAGCGCCCGGCTCCTCCTCGAACACTTCGGGTCGCTCAAGGCGATCGTCGATGCCGAACCGGAGGAGCTCTCTGCGGTGCACGGGATCGGGGAGAAGACCGCCCGTGCGATATGGGATCTGGCCCGGAGATCTTACCGCTGACCCAGTCGTGCGAGGGCTCTCGCGCCCCGCTCGACCGCCTTCATCAGGGTCAGGCACTCGTCGGGCCTCTGTTCTTCCCTGATCCGCTCACAGAGGTGGACGATCGTCCGCTCGATCTCGGCGGCGGCCTCGCCCTGCACCTTCCGTGCGGCCGGCGCAGAGGACTGCCCGGACTCCGGTGCGGGTGCAGGAGGCTCCGCTTCGGGAAGAGGCTCTTTTTGCGCAGCAAGCGGGCAGACGACGCACTGTGTCTCTCCCTTATACTCAAACAGGGGATAGCCGCAGACCTTACAGGATTTAGCGAGCATCTTTCCTCCCTTGAGGAGATACTCGGCCATGACTTCGTCAGCCTGATCAGCCGTCATTTCGTTGAACTCCCTTAATGAACTTATATATGTCTGGATGCCATTAATAATAGAGGGGTAATTCTAATGGCAAGTCCAGAAGAAACAATACGGATCTGCATCCAGATGCTGCAGAATATCAGTGAGGATTCCACCATTCCAAGAAATATCAGGCGCGTCGCAGACTCGACCAGATCGGTTCTCCAGGACGAATCGAGAAGCATCGGTCTTCGCGCCGCAACCGCAATCTCTATGATCGACGAGATCAGCAACGATCCGAACATGCCGGTTCATGCACGGACCCGCATCTGGGAGCTGGTATCGCAACTCGAGACGGTACCTCTCGACTAAATCACTCATTCTTCCCGAGCGATTCCGGTGAAGACCGGGAAGCAGGGCGATACTATCCGGGTTACCGGCCCGATCACCGACCCCTTTTACCCGTCGTGCGGCAACCGGGCCGAACGTCTCAGCCCATGACGGTGACGTATACCGTCCGCTCACGTCTCGATCGAACGTCGAGTTCCAGGAGGACGATCTGCTGCCAGGTGCCGCACGCGAGCGCACCGGCGATGACCGGGACCGAGAGCGACGGGCCGACGATCGCCGCCCTGACGTGTGAGCGGCCGTTGCCGTCGCCCCACGCCGCATCGTGGGCGTAGGGGATATCGGCCGGGGCGATGACCGAGAGCGCCCGGGAGAGATCTGAGAGGACGCCGGGCTCGTACTCGATGGTGGTGACGGCGGCGGTCGAGCCCGCGACGAAGACGTTCGCGAGCCCTTCCCGAACACCGCTCTCGGCGACCGCCTGTGCTATTTGGGGCGTGAGGTCGATGATCTCCCCCTCCCCGTGCGTATCTACCCGGATTGTCGTACGAAACATTATGGACACCTCGTCTGAACGTCGTGTTGTCGCCCGGCCGGATAAAACCCGCGGAAAAGATGGTGGTACGGGGTGCCGGATCCGGCACGTTACGGGGACGGTTCTCGGGAGCGGAGCGGACGGCGGGAGTTTGAGCACCGCAGGTGCGGGGAACGACTGTTGGAACAGCAGGAGTTTAAGCACTGCAGGTGCGGAGGAGGAGGCCGGAGGCCAGGAGAATGATGAGCACCACGCCCGGCTTCTCCAGCCAGGAGGGGGCTCCGGTCATCGGATATCCTCCCGCATGAACCGGACCCATGCCAGCCCGAAGAAGGCCGCCGGCATCGCGAGCAGGGCGATGATGTTGCAGGCGAGGGCGCCGAGGAGGTTTCCGAGCCCCGGGTCGTTGTCGCCTGCGGGCTGCGATACGGCGCCGAGAATCGTCTGGTAGTTGCCGGTCGGCGAGACGAGCGTGACGATATCGGTGATTGTCCGTTTCTGGTTCATATATTCTCTCGATGCCCGCTCGTACTCCGCGAGGGCTTCCGGGTCTACGGCATCGTCGGATTTGTATGCAACCGCGACCGATGTCACAGTATAGGCCGAAGAACTCTGCTGGTAGGAGTAGGTGGACATGCCCGGCGGGGTGGGGGCGTCGCCGAAGACGGCCGAGTATACCGGGGTGTACGCGAAGATCGGGACGAACGAAGAGAGGACGATCATCACGATCAGGGAGTACAGCAGGGCGCTCCCGCTGTCTTTCGAGACCGTCGACATCAGGAGGGCGAGGGCAAAGAACGTGAAGACGAGGAGGAACGACGTCACCCCGAAGACCAGGATGCGTACCAGTTCGTCGAGGTTCGGGACGATGCCGAACAGGGCCATGATCGCAACGGAGACGACCAGGACGGCCCCCATCGCGAGCGCGATTGCGCCGACGCCCCCGAGGGCTTTTCCGTTGATCACCTCGTCGCGGAATACCGGGTAGGCGAGCAGGCTTTTGAGGGATTTACTCTCTTTCTCCCGGGTCACCAGGTCGAACCCCATCGCGATCCCGAGCACCACGCCGATACCGGCCATCAGCATTCCCATCTGGGAGTATGCCGAGAGGACGGAGGGTTTCATCCCGGCAAGGTTGCCGGCGAGCGTCGGGTCGTCGTCACCCTCCGCGATCATCTGGACCGCGTTGTAGTCGGAGAGGTCTTTCGAGTACTGGACCGCTCCGTGATCATGCCGACGGCGGCGACGACGGCCAGGATCGCGAAGAGGAGGTGGAACCGCCTGCTCCGGAGATGGTCGGAGAACTCCTTGCCCGCGATGATACGCAAGGCCGCCTGCGTCATGCGGTCCCCTCCGCGTAATACGAGAGCAGGATATCCTCCATGTCGGGCATCTCGACCGCCAGCCGCCGGGGGAGGATGCCTTCGGCATACAGGGTCTCTGCGATGAAACCGCTGATATCATGCTTCGCGACGATCCGGGCGGAACAGGCGTCCTGCGAATACTCCGCAGAGAGGATCTCCGGGTTCGTGAGCCGGGGCATCGGGGTCATGGTGTCGACGTCGATCGTCACCCGGTCCTGTAGCGCGGCGCGCGAGAGCATCTCCCGGTCGCCGGACGCGATGAGTCTTCCGCGTGCGAGGATCCCGACGGAGGTGCAGACTTTGCTCACCTCCGAGAGGATGTGCGAGGAGACGAGGACGGTCGTTCCCCGGTCGGCAAGTTCCCTGACGATCCGGCGGTAGTCCAGCACCCCCCGGGGGTCGAGGTTTGCTGTGGGCTCGTCGAGGATAACGACGGCGGGATCGTTGACGAGGGCCCGGGCGAGGCCGAGCCGCTGCCGCATCCCTTTCGAGTAGCCGCCGACCTTCGTCCCGACACCGTCCAGCCCGACGAGGGCGAGGAGGTCGTCGACCCGCCGTTTCCGCTCGGCCTCGCTGAGCCCGTAGATCCTCGCCGCGTAGTCGAGGTTCTCTTCTGCGGTGAGGTCGGCGTAGAACCCGACGTCTTCGGGCATGTACCCGATCTTCTTCTTCACCTCGATCGGGTGGGCGGCGACCTCGGTCCCGTCGATGAAGCACGCGCCCGAGGTCGGCTGGATGAGCCCGACGAGCATCAGGATGGTGGTGCTCTTGCCGGCGCCGTTCGGGCCGAGCAGCCCGAAGACCTCGCCTGCGGGGATCTCAAGGCAGAGGTCGTCCACGGCAGCGATGCCGTTGTAGACTTTGGTCAGGCGGTCGCAGCGGATCATCGCCCGGCCTCCGCATCCTCGTCGTCCTCGAAGCAGAAGACCTCCTCGATGGTGACGTTAAAGGTCTTCGCGATCCTGTAGGCGACCTCGATGGAGGGGTTGTATTTCCCCCGCTCGATGGAGTTGATCGTCCGCCGGGTGACCCGGATCGCATCGGCAAGTTCTTCCTGGGTCATGTCCCGCATCGCGCGAAAGACCTTGATCTTGTTTTTCATCGGTTCTACGTCCCATACCTTCTGTTGTAGTACCACAAAAACGCACCATACAGTGCAGTCAGCAGCACCGTGACCACGCCGAGCGCTGCACCGAACGCGCGGGTCGTATCCCGGATGCGGTGACCTTCCGCAAAGAGATCGTCGAGGGCGACGATATCGTCTATGGTCAGGTTCGCCGGGTCGGGGATGAGGTAGGTGTTCTTGTAGAGAAACTCCGGGTCCGGAGGAGCGGTGAGTACGCCGTAGACGACCACGATCGACCCGTTCTCGCATCTGGACAGGGTCGAACCAGTCCCGCCGGTGAACGAGAAGATCATCAGCACGGCAAACCCGATCGCAGTGACCAGGATGGTCACCTCGAGCGCGCTGAGCGCCGCCTTTCCGTGCAGGACCGTCGAGAGTTCGTCTTCCGTGACCTCGGTCACGCTGCGGCGGCAGAGAGCCAGGATACCGATACCGACGACGACGGCGATGACCGGGATGATCATGTTTGCGGATGTCAGGCCGTACCCGAGAGCGAGGATCAGGCCGATTGCCACCAGGACGACGCAGATGAGATAGGTTCGTTGCTTCATGCTTCCACTATGTAACGAGTACTTCTCTTATTGTGTAAATAACTTCCCATATGGTGCGACACGCTTCTCTATGGGGGCCGGTATGTTCCGGGCATCAAAGCAGCCAGTCCTGAGGCTGAAGGACACGCAGAGATCCGAAAAAATGGTGTAAAAAGAGGAGAGGACGGGCGCTTACGCCTCTTCCCCCTCTTCCTCGGAATCCAGGATCGTGAACCCGATGACCCGGTCGCCGTCGTCGAGCCGCATGATCCGGACACCGCGGGTGCCCCGCTTCTGGATCGAGATCTCGGAAACTTTCGTCCGGATCACGATGCCCGACGCGCTCATCACGATGATCTCGTCGTCGTCGGAGACCGCCATCGACCCGACGACGTTGCCTGCCCGGGCGTCGACGACGATGTTCCGGACGCCGAGCGTGCCCCTGCCGTGTCCGCGGAACTCATCGAACTCCGTCCGCTTCCCGTAGCCCTGTTCCGTGAGGGTGAGGAGATGATCCTCCTCGACCACCGATACCGCCTGGAGCGCATCGGCGTGGCGGAGCTTGATCCCCCGCACGCCCATGGCGTTGCGGTGAACCGGGCGGACGGCCTCCTCGTGGAACCGGAGGCTCTGCCCGAACTTCGTCGTCAGGATCAGCTCCTGGTTGCCGTCGGTCGCCTTCACGTCCACCAGCGCATCGCCGTCGCGGAGGTTGATGGCGTTGATCCCGGTCTGCCGTGGCCGCGAGAACTCGTCGAGCGCCACCTTCGCGACCGTCCCGGCCCTCGTCGCGAAGAAGAGGTAGTGGTCGGGCCTGTACTCCCACACAGGGATCACCGTGGTCACGCGCTCTTCGCCGTCGAGGTTTAAGAGGTTGACAAGGGCCTTGCCCTTGCTTGCCCGCTGCCCTTCGGGGAGGTCGTAGACCTTCAGCCAGTACAGCCTCCCTTTGTCGGTGAAACAGAGGAGGTTGTCGTGCATGTTCGCGACGAAGACCTTCTCGACCCCGTCGTCGTCTTTCGTTGCCATGCCGATGACGCCGCGGCCCCCGCGCCGCTGGTTCCGGTAAGTGTCGAGATCGATCCTTTTTACGTAATTCGAGGAGGTGAGCGAGACCAGCATCGGTTTGTCCTCGATGAGGTCCTCTCTGTCGAACGCCTCGGCTGCCTGCGCAATCCGGGTTCTCCGCTCGTCGCCGAAGCGCGCACTGATATCGACGAGTTCCTTCCTGATCTCGGCGAGAATGCTTGCCTCGCTTGCGATGATCGCGGACAACCGCTCGATCTCCGCCGCAATTGCATCGCGCTCGTCGAGAATCTTCTGCTGTTCGAGCGCCGCAAGCCGCCGAAGCTGCATCTTTAAGATTGCGTCCGCCTGCACCTCATCGAGCGCAAACTTCGCTACCAGAGCCTTCAGGGCCTCTTCGGTCGTCCCGGAACCCCGGATCGTCGCGATGACCGCGTCGATGTTGTCGAGCGCGACGAGGAGGCCGCGGAGGATGTGCATCCGCTCCTCGTTCTTCGTGAGATCGAACTCGGTCCTCCGGCGAACCACGTCCACCCGGTGCTTGAGGAACTCGTGGACGATCTCCTTGAGGTTCAGGGTTCGGGGCTGGCGGTCGACGATCGCGAGGTTGATGATGCCGAAGGATGACTCGAGCGCCGTGTGCTTGTAGAGGAAGTTCAGTATCACCTGGGGCGCGGCGCCTTTCTTCAAGTCGATCACGACCCGCATGCCGTCGCGATCGGACTCGTCGCGGATATCGCCGATCCCCTCGATCCTCTTCTCGCGAACAAGGCTCGCGATATGCTCGATCAGGCGCGCCTTGTTCACCTGGTAGGGGATCTCGGTGATGATGATCTGCGGTGTCCGCCCCTCTTCCTCGATCTCCGCGACGCCCCTGACAACGCACTTCCCGCGCCCGGTCAGGTAGGCATCGCGGATGCCTGCGTTGCCCATCATGATCCCGCCGGTCGGGAAGTCCGGTCCGGGCATGACCTGCATCAGTTCCTCGGTTGAGATGCCGGGTTCGTCGATGACGCGGCAGGTCGCCTCGCAGACCTCTCTGAGGTTGTGAGGCGGCATGTTCGTCGCCATGCCGACGGCAATCCCGCTTGAGCCGTTGACGAGGAGGTTTGGAACCCGTGCCGGAAGAACGTTGGGCTCCTGGAGCGATTCGTCGAAGTTCGGGACGAAGTCGACCGTCTTCTTGTCGATGTCGGCGAGCAGTTCCTCCGAGATCTTCGTGAGCCGGGCCTCCGTGTAACGCATGGCGGCAGCGGAGTCCCCGTCGATCGAACCGAAGTTCCCCTGGCCGTCCACCAGCGTGTGGCGGTAGGAGAAGGGCTGGGCCATCTTCACCATCGTATCGTAGATGGCCGAATCGCCGTGAGGGTGGTACTTACCCATCACGTCTCCGACAACACGGGCGCTCTTCTTGTAGGGCTTGTCGCTCGTGTTGCCCATCTCCCACATCGCGAAGAGGGTGCGGCGGTGAACCGGTTTCAAACCGTCCCTCGCGTCGGGGATGGCACGCCCGATGATCACGCTCATCGCGTAGTCGATGTAGCATGATTTCATCTCCTCTTCGATGTTGATCGGGACGACGCCTTCAGATGTCAAGGTTGCTCACCTCCTTTGCATGCCTGCGGATGAAATCTCTCCGGGCGTCCACGTTCTCTCCCATAAGTTTCTCGAATATCTCGTTTGCATAAATCGCGTCCTCGATCTTGACCTGTTTGAGGATCCGGTTGGCCGGATCCATCGTGGTGCTCCAGAGCTGGCCGGCGTTCATCTCACCAAGACCCTTGTAGCGCTGGATCGAGACGCCCTTCTCGCCCCACTCGGCGATGATCTCCCGCATCTCTTCCTCACGGTAGACGTACCGCTCCTGTTTGCCCCTGGCGACCCGGAAGAGAGGCGGCTGAGCGATATAGATGTAGCCGTGCTCGACGAGCCCCGTCATGTAGCGGTAGAAGAACGTGAGGAGGAGCGTCCGGATGTAGGCT
>Ga0265294_10008409_pt1 | contig 12056 bp, 7 predicted proteins | sample MunlanPumphouse3_FD_192504 | JGI IMG/M metagenome (GOLD analysis project Ga0265294, IMG submission 192504) | Groundwater microbial communities from a municipal landfill in Southern Ontario, Canada - Pumphouse #3 | ecosystem: Environmental > Aquatic > Deep subsurface > Groundwater | place... | reverse complement strand
AACCAAGGTGAAGATATGCCATTTTGATTAATTTTATAAGAATAATAATATTTTGATATAAACAAATGTAGTCTATTTTCTGTATTTTGTGAGGTATTTGATATTTTTTCCTCATATTTTACTATTCTATCTGTATTAATTCTCAATAATTAACCACACTTAACGCGTTTTTTTGTCGACAAATAAAACTTTGAGATTAACTTTGCTCCCGAAATGAAGTGCCACTCAAATATATTATTTCTGTTGATGCTCATATTGTTCAATGCAACTTGTTTTGCTCAGGCTCAACACACTCCGATTACAAATAATGTGACGGGAAACACCACTGTGCCAAATACTTCTAATATTTATCCGGCTACTATTATTGATGGTGATACTGTTGCCATGATTTACTATGGTAACTATATCAAATTCCCTCCTGCAAGTTTTCCAACTACTAGAGAACAAACATATTACAGCAAACTTGTACGTGATGTCAAAAAGACATTACCCTACGCAAAAGAAATATCTGCTATTCTTATGGAGACTTACGAATATATCGAGACTCTACCTAATGATAAAGCACGACAGAAACATCTTAATCTAATGAAAGATCATCTTGTTGAAGTTTATACTCCTAAAATGAAGAAACTGACCAAATCGCAAGGACAATTGCTTATTAAATTAGTTGACAGGGAAACAAATTCTACTTCATATGACATTATTGATGCAATTTTAGGGAGTTTTACTGCATGGACAGCAAATGTTTTTGCCGGTGTTTTTGGAAATTCACTTAAAGCTGAATATGATCCTAATGGCGAAGATCAGTTAACTGAACGCATTGTTCTACTGGTTGAACAGGGATATCTATAATCTGACTTTTAAATTTCTAACTTGTCTTTCTTCTATTCTTATTTCAATTTTATTACTGTCGAATAAACACTCAATGTTAACCAAAGTTAAAGTTGTAAAATAACAAACTTTTCACGCAACGTTTTCAATCTTTCAGCATCTACTAAGTAAGTATTAATTCTGATAAATATTTTTTAGTATATGAAAAAACAGTTACTTTTAATAGGGTTACCTCTTTTGATTATTTTATTTTCTGCGTTTTCGTGTGATGATAGCGACAGCAATTCATTGGGGGATTTTCAAATTAGAATCGCAACGGTTGTAAGTGAAAATGATAATAAGTTTTCTTTGATTTTGGACAGTGGCATAAAATTAATGCCAAAAAATACTGAAATTGGATATAAACCTATCGATGGACAACGTGTTTTCGTAAACTTTACAATTCTTGGTGATGATGATAATGGGTACATTTACTTTATTAAAATAAATGATATCTGGAATATTCTTACAAAAAATACTATTATCCTGAATGAAAATAATGCTGATAGTATTGGTAACGACCCGGTGGCTATAGAAGATATATGGATCGGAAGCGACTATCTAAATGTGGACTTCTTGTTCAATTATGGGGGAATCAAACCGCATGCTATCAATTTAGTAAAAAACACGCTTGCATCTCAATCTGATGACGGAAAGGTACACTTGGAATTCAGACATAATTCATACTTTAGTGGTTCATCTCAATTATATAACGGACTGGTTTGTTTTAATCTGAAACCGTTCCGCACAAATGATGCCGACTCAGTAGCAATTTCTGTTAAGGTGCAGGAATGGGGTGGCTCAAGAACTTATAATTTGACATACAAATATAATGATGCTGCACTTCAAAATGTTGTTTCAAGAACAACAATTCCGAATGTTTCATCAAATGAATACTATTAATAAAAACCAAAACACTTTTATTAGTTCTATTTCTTATATGACTTTTTGATTTTCCACGATCGGAAGCCTTCTGCGAAGATAGCTTCCGATCTTTTTTTATTGTTGATCTAATCTTTTATGATCTGAATTGCCTATCTCCTACTCCTAAGTCTATGGTTCTTATTTTTTACTTACTTTTTATTAGCATTTTAATAAAATGGACAAGAATTGCGTATTTCTTCCTCTCACCTTCCTCTCACGCTCCTCTCACCATGCTCTCACTATGTTTTGATTGTAATGGATGTCCTTTTTATGCAATTTTATAGGACAACCTGCGACTTCTCATTATTTACTTATAACGCTTTGTTTAATGGCTATCTAATTGTCATAAGTACACTTAACGCAAAAAATGCAATCGTTTGCACAGTGTAAATACGCAATTAACAGTTTTTTTGCTTATATAGCAAGGTTTAAAATCTAATTTTGTGTTGAAGAGTAAATAAATAGTACTGAATGAAAGCCATTTAAACTTTTAACAGGGTACGTGATTATTTAAATCTGATCGAAAAGAAATATAATAATTAATCAGTTAATCTAATTAGCAAATGTATTTAAAATCAAAATCAAGCATGAGTGCTTTCCTGATAACATTATTGTCGGGATTGCTATGGATTATGTCGGTTAGTGCCCAAACGGGCTCGCCGATAAATGTGCGTGGTACTGTAAAAGATATTGCCGGCGAACCAATAATCGGCGTCAATATCTTATTGAAGGGTACCACAACGGGAACGGTTACCGATTATGATGGTAACTTTGTAATACAGGCTCCCTCAAACGGGGTTCTGGAGTTGAGTTACATCGGATATAAGTCGCAAACTATTCCTATTAACAACCAAACTTCAATACAAATCATTATAGAAGAGGACGTTGAGTTATTGGATGAGCTTGTAGTAATTGGCTACGGAACAATTCGAAAAGATGATGCTACTGGTTCTGTGGTTGCAGTAGATGCTACCAGACTAAACAGAGGCTTAGCTACATCTCCATCAGATCTATTGGCAGGTCAAGTGGCTGGTTTGAGCGTGACTTCTGCTGGCGGAGCACCGGGTTCTTCTGCTAATATTCGAATACGTGGCGGATCTTCTATGTCGGCCAGTAACGATCCATTGATAGTAATCGATGGCGTGCCTGTGGATAACACCTCAGGTGTAAGCGGAATGTCAAATCCGTTAAGTACCATCAATTCAAATGACATTGAATCCTTTACAGTGTTGAAAGATGCGTCAGCAACTGCTATTTACGGATCACGTGCCTCTAACGGGGTAATTATTATTACAACTAAGAAGGGACAAATCGGAAAGATGAAATTGTCTTATAATGGTAATTTCTCTGTAAGTAGTCGTACTGGATCAGTAGATGTTATGGACGCTCCTACTTTTAGAAACTATGTGATCAATTCTTTTGGCGAAGATAGCCAACAAGCAGCTGCTTTGGGCAACACTGTTACAAATTGGCAGAATCAAATCTTTAGAGTATCTGCCAGTACAGATCACAATTTAAGTGCTTCTGGTAGCGTGGGAGAAATACTTCCTTATCGCGTATCGGCAGGATATACAAACGAAAATGGTATCCTCAAAACATCAAATCTGGAAAGATTCACAGGGAGCGTAAATCTTAATCCTTCCTTTTTCGAGAATCAACTAAAGGTACAATTGAATGCAAAAGGTATGTACATAACTAACCGTTTTGCTGATCAGGGGGCAATCAATTCGGCGACTCAATTTGACCCGACAATGCCTGTGTATTCACAAACTGATTCTCCTTATGGAAATGGATATCATATGACGCTCAGACCGGCTGGAACACCAATCGATATCGCATTGGCTAACCCACTGGCAATACTGGAACAGAAACACGACAATTCCAAAGTATACAGAAGCATAGGAAATCTTCAACTCGATTACTATCTGCCTTTCCTCGAAGGACTTAGAGCTAACCTCAACATGGGTTATGACTTATCTAAGAGCAATGGGGATGTGATTATTGAAGATAACTCTCCAATGAGCTACACTTGGGGAAATTACAAATCAGGCTGGGGTGATAACTCAACTTACAGCCAGTTTAAAAGTAATACATTACTCGATTTTTACTTGAATTACGTTAAAGAGGCTGGGGTTCATCGCTTTGACGCAATGGGAGGTTATTCTTGGCAACGATTCTACAACGAAACTGAAAATACTTATCCATACTCGGCTGCAAAAGCTACTGAGACTGGTAATGAATTCTATAAAGATGGTAACGACTACTCCACAGAAAGCTTCGTGATCTCTTTCTTCGGACGTTTTAACTACTCATTGTTGGATCGTTATTTGTTGACACTCACATTACGTAACGACGGATCATCTCGATTCAGCCCGGACAACAAATGGGGACTTTTCCCATCGGCTGCCTTCGCTTGGAAAATTATCAATGAGCCTTTTATGGCGGGTGCTGACAATGTGATGTCTGACCTAAAACTGAGATTGGGTTATGGTGTTACCGGACAACAGAACTTAGGTAGTGGCGACTATCCATGGATGGGACGCTATAGCTACAGCCAGGCTGGTGCAAATTATTTCTTCGGTGACCAAATGGTACCATTGATTCGACCATTGGCTTATGATGAAAATCTTAAATGGGAAGAAACGGCTACATATAACGCCGGTCTTGATTATGGGTTCCTTAATAACCGTATCACTGGTGCTGTTGATGTTTATTATCGCAAAACATCCGACTTGTTAAATACTGTAGGAATTGCTGCTGGAACCAATTTCAGCAACCAACTTCTTACCAATGTTGGAGAACTTGAGAACAAAGGTGCTGAATTCACCATCACCGGTAGACCAGTTGTAACCAAGGACTGGAACTGGAACCTGAGTTATAACGTTACATACAATCAGAACCGTATTACCAAACTGACTATCAATGACGACCCAAGTTATGTGGGTGTTCGTTTTGGTGGAATCGATGGTGGAACGGGTAACAATATCGCTATCCATAGCGTAAACTACCCGGCTAACTCATTCTATGTTTACGAACAGGTATACAACGAGGCTGGCAAACCACTTGATGGCGTTTATGTGGATCAAAATGCTGACGGATCAATCAACGAACAGGATCTTATCGTTTATAAAAACTCTGCACCGGATGTATTCATGGGATTATCTTCCCAATTATCTTACAAAAGAGTAGATTTCAATTTCTCTTTGAGGGCAAACATTGGAAATTATGCATATAACAATATCCAATCTAACCGTGAATCAAAGAATACAACATACGATCCTTCAGGATGGTTGAAGAATAGAGTAAACAGTGCTACATACACCAATTTTGATGCAGTGCAATATCAATCAAGCCATTATATTCAGAATGCCTCTTTCGTGAAGATGGATAATATTTCTATAGGGTATAATTTTACCCATATACTGAATAATAATCAGTCTGGAAGAATCCATTTTACAGTGCAGAATCCGTTTGTTATTACAAAGTACGCAGGACTTGATCCTGAGTTTACAAACAACGGTATTGACAATAATATCTATCCACACCCACGCGTTTTCATCTTGGGGCTTAATTTAAATTTTTAATACTTGACAATTATGAAGACAGTTAAAACATATACAGTTTTATTTATCGTCGCATTCAGCTTGTTGGTCACTGGACTCACTTCCTGCCTCGACGATTTGAATACTATCCCTCTCGATCCTGAGGAGTTGGTATCAGAGGTGGTTTTCGGTGATGAAATAGGACCTTACCAGGAACTGTTGGCCAAAATCTATGCAGGTATGGCTATCAGCGGTAACAGCGGAGGCGATGGCGATCCCGATGTTGCAGGTGTGGATGGCGGTAGCCAGGCATCTTTCCTTAGAGGACTGTGGAATCTTCAACAATTACCTACCGACGAAACACTCAGCTCTTGGAATGATGTGGGTATCCCAGACCTGAATTACATTACATGGACTTCAAGTAATGTTTTCATTAAAGGGTTTTATTATCGTCTCTATTACCAGATAAACCTGGCAAATGCACTACTCAGAGAGACTACCCAAGAAAAGTTAACAACCAGAGGAGTAAGCCAATCCGATCAAGATAAAATTAAAAGCTTTCGTGCTGAAGCTCGCTTCATGCGTGCACTATCTTACTATTATCTTCTCGATATGTTCAGAAATGTTCCTTTTGTGAACGAAGATAGTCCCGTTGGTAGTACACTACCTCCACAGATAATGGCAGTCGATCTTTTCGACTATATTGAAAAAGAACTTATTGAGTGTGAGACAGATATGCTTGACCCAATAGTTGGATATGATACATCTAATTACGGACGTGCACATAAAGCAGCAAATTGGTCGCTTCTCTCACGTTTATATCTGAATTCAGAGATTTATACAGGAGTGAAAAAGTATACCGAGAGCATTACTTACAGCAAAAAAGTGATTGCGGAAAGCTATCAACTTGATCCTGTATATGCCAATGTTTTTAAGGCTGACAATCACAAATCACTTGAAATGATTTTCCCTATCCGTTATGAAGGAGAAGACACTCAAACTTGGGGTGGAATGACATTTCTCCTAAGTAGTACAGAACCTTCCGATTTGCAAGCTGAAGTGAATGCTGTTGGTGCATGGCAGGGTAACCGCGCCACTAGTGCATTACTTAAGACCTTTGAAAGGGAATATAAACATGAAACTGACAGCCGTTTCTCCATGGTTCGTATCGACAAAACGGATAATTATGAAATTACTGATCCTTCACTATTTACCAACAATGGAATTCCAGTGGTTAAATACTACAATAGAAATAGTGATGGTACCTTACCTCCCAACGAAAGTAACATTGCTTATACCGACTTTCCACTCTTCAGATTGGGTGAAATCTATCTTAATTATGCAGAAGCGGTCTTAAGAGGAGGTACTGGAGGTGATGCTGCGACAGCTTTACAGCTTGTGAACAACCTGCGAAAGCGTGCATATACTAATGATAATTCCGCAACAATAACAACAGGTGAACTTACATTGAATTATATATTGGATGAAAGAGGACGTGAATTTTTCTATGAGGCTCAACGTCGTACCGATCTAGTTCGATTTGGAAAACTTACGGGTTCATCATATCTCTGGCCATGGAAAGGTAATATAGCAGATGGTAAATCCGTTGCTGAGCACTTTAATATATTTCCGATACCGGCCGATGATTTGGGTGCGAATGAGAATCTAACGCAAAATATAGGATATTGATTGGTCATAAATGAATTTATTAAAAAGAATGATGATGAAAACATATAAAATCATAGTATTACTAGCTTTTCTCGGTCTCTTTTGGTCATGCCAAGAAGATGAGAAAGTTGTATTACAACAACCGGATAGTTTTGTATTAAACGTGCCGAAATATACATCCGGGATATACGACTTAAAAAATACAGAAACAATCGAGTTTATAACCTCTCAACCAGATTATGGGTATACAGCTGTTGCAAATTATAGCGTAGAAATTTCACTTAATCAGGACTTTTCTGAGGCAGTAACTCTTCCGGGATCTTATACTACAGCAAAATTCAATATCAATGCTGCCGATCTAGCGCTGGCATTAGTAGGAATACTAGGTATTACTGATGAAAACGATTATCCTACTGATCCGCATCCACTCTATGTGAGACTTTCTTCTGAACTCAATGCAAAGCACGACGGAGCAGTAAAATCGAATATTATTACCCTTCCTAAGGTTAAAGGTTATTTTGCACTCGACCCGATGGTGATGCCTGAAAACATGTACATTATTGGCAACGTTGCTGGCAATTGGAGTTGGGACGGTGCCACAAAGATGATACCAGTATATGGAACCCCGGGTAAATTCTGGGCAATACAATATCTTGGACAGACAGATGGTGGTGAGAATGCACAGATCAAGTTCAACATAGCGAAATCATGGGATGGTAATGAATTTGGCTTCGCACAAACAGCTATCAATGCAAATGGTACAGCAGATCCGGCTGCATCCGATTCAGGAGGTAATATTGGCATCGGTAACCCAGGTTGGTATATCGTGGTTGTTACCTCTACCATAAATGGACGATCCTATGAATACGCGGTTGATTTCTTCCCACCACACGTACAACTACAGGGACAAACTGCCGGAGGCAACTTGGATACATCTGATGAAAAATATCGTTTTACGATACCAGCTCTCTCCTTAGGTGCAGATGCATCATTTGTGTCTCCAGCTTTCACGAATACAGGTGAAGTTCGTGCAAGCATTAAGTTGCCTGGACAAGAGTGGTGGCATACAGAATTCCTGGTTTTCGATGGAATATTTGTACCTCGCGCCACAGGTGGTGACCAAGATAGGATAACTGGAAATGCTGGTCAAAAACTTTACATTAACTTTACCAAAAACACTGGTAAAATAGAATAATTGCCCTAACCAGGAAACCTCTTTCAACAGAGAGAGGTTTCCCTTATAAAAAATCAATATGAATCATAAAATATATCTTTTTATAACGCTGCTCACAGTTTTATTCTTTGGCGCATGTGAAGATGTCTACGACCATGTAGCTGCTCCACCACAAGCATACGATCAGGAGGCAGAACAATCAGTAAACGGTTTTACCTTTACTTTAGGATCAGGACTAAGTTCAGCAGTAGTTTTATCAGAAGAAAATCTGGAGAATGAAACTAAATTTGAGGCCATTAAAACAACTGCTACACCAGCATTGGCCGAAGGTGCAACCGTGAAATTCATTATCGAAGCTTCCAAAACAGCCGACTTCGCATCAACAGTAGCATTATCTTCAGTTAGCAATCAAAATATTGCATCAGTTAGTGCTGTTGATTTGAATGAGATTGTAAAAAGCCTATACGGAAAAGCACCAAATGCAAGAACAATCCATTTACGTGCTACTTATTATATTGTTGACGGCACATCATCTTCTCTAATGCCCGATCCAGTAGCATTTGGTCCTATTACCGTGACACCAGTTGGTCCTGTAATCGAGACAGAGTATTATATAATTGGGGATATCAATGGATGGAACATTGAAAATCTTGATGCTTATAAATTCAACCACAGTGGAAAAGATGTCTATGAAGATCCGTACTTCACTATTTTGGTAGAGAACGTCAACGGATATTTCAAGATTGTACCAAAATCAAGTAAAGAAGCCGCTTCTTGGGATGGTGTATTAGGTAACCCAATCGATGGAAATACTGAATTGTCCGGCAACATCATGCTTAAAGATGCGCAAGCAATGCGTGTTACAGAACCAGGATGGGTAAAAATAACCCTTAACATGATGGAGTATACCTATTCTATTGAAATCATTGGCGAGATGAATCTAACACTCTATGTTCCAGGAGGTCACCAAGGATGGAGTCCTGCAACAGCCCCCACACTCTACAGTCGCAATTTCGACTTCATTTATGATGGATATGTGTACTTTAGCGCCGCAGGCACTGAATTCAAGTTCACATCTGAACCCAGTTGGGACGGTACAAATTATGGTGACGCCGGTGAAGGAACCCTCTCTACGGATGGTGGTAACATGAAGGTTAACGAAGCTGGTTACTACAAATTAACTGCAGATCTCTCAGGTGCACCATACAAATATACAATGGTGAAAACCGAATGGGGATTGATTGGTAACGCAACAACCGGCGGTTGGGACACCTCCACCCCTATGAGCTTTGATACGGCAACAGGCCTATGGTCTGTCACAACATCACTATCGGTCGGTGAATTTAAATTCCGCGCCAATAACGGTTGGGATATCAATCTTGGCGGAGCCCTGAGTAATCTTGGTTACGGTGGAGACAATGTCTCTATTACTGAGGCGGGTACTTACAAGATTACCCTAGATTTATCTGACGCTAAACAGTTTAAGGCAACAATGGTAAAACAATAAAACCTCACATAAAAAAGCGCGGCCATACAGCTGTGCTTTTTTGACTCTTTTTAGCTTTGAAAAGTATCAACGATGAAAAAAACAATCATTATCAGTCTATCTCTCATAACGATCTTCCTACTCTTATGTCAGCAAGTACAAGAAGAAAAGAAGGTCGATAATTCATTTGCTCGTGGTGCAGATATAAGTTGGCTTCCTCAGATGGAGGCCGAAGGTTATATCTTTTACAACGACAATGGGGAGACAGAAGATTGTTTCAAGATACTCAAAGATCACGGTATCAACGCCATACGGCTACGCACATGGGTAAATCCATCAACTGATCCTCAAAGTGGGCACTGCAGCAAAGAAGAGACCGTTGCGATGGCCAAACGAGCAAAAAATTGGGGAATGCAAGTAATGATCAACTTTCATTACAGCGATAGTTGGGCAGATCCAGGCAAACAGAACAAACCCAAAGATTGGGAAGGCTTTGACTTCAACCAATTAAAAAATGCTATATACTATTACACCAAAGGAGTAATGATCGCATTGAAGGATGCAGGTGTTACATCCGAATGGGTACAGATAGGAAATGAGATTCCTTCAGGGATGATTTATCCCGAAGGACACACCGACAACTGGCCACAGTTGGCACAACTTATTAATCAGGGGTATGATGCTGTAAAGGGAGTTAATCCCGATACAAAAGTGATACTTCATGTGGATCAAGGCAATAACAACGACCGTTTTCGCTGGTGGTTTGATAATGCAGAGTTGTACGGTGTAAAATATGATATCATCGGAATGTCTTTTTATCCCTATTGGTTAGAAGGAAAACCCGATTACAAAGAAATAATTGACGACCTGGGCTTTAATCTGAAAAATATGGCCAGTCGTTACAAAAAAGAAGTAATGGTAGTAGAAATAGGAGGTGAAGACAACAAACCTCAAAACACCTATGATATGCTACTCGCAGTCATTCAAAAAGTAAAAGATGTTCCCAAAAGTGACGGACTAGGTGTATTTTACTGGGAACCACAGGGAGCCCGCTCCTGGAGTCATTATTCTCTCAGTGCATGGGGTGATGACGGTCGCCCGATCAAAGCACTGGATGCTTTTATAGATTAAAATTGTGAGACATGATTTAAATTATGTTTCGTACTTTCTATCGGTTGATGTGTTCATATATGAATCCAATATGAGATATAATGTTCAGGAGGTTTCGCATTGACTCGTTACATCATTGGATCATTAGAAAATAAAGTTAGTATTTGTGAATTAGGCAAGTTTCGTATCGACTTATTCATCATAGAATTATTAGATAAAGAAGTTGGTAATTATGGCTTAGACAAGTTTGAGACCGACTTGTTCATCATAGGATAACAAATTAGATAAAAACAAAATGAATAAACTTATTACACTCTTATTCTTTACATTAGCCTCAATATGGGCAATGCAAGCTCAGCAAATAAATGTCGACCCTACTTTCTGGTGGAGTGGAATGGAAGAAACAGAATTGCAATTAATGGTTCATGGTGAAAACATTGCCGAGTTCACACCCACCCTTTCGACAAAAGATATAACGATAAAAGAAGTAGTACGACTGACCAGTCCGAACTACCAACTTATCTATCTGGACATTGCAAGCGGTAAACCCGGGATGTTTGATATTGTGTTCACCAACGGAAAGAAAAAGATAACCTATAATTATGAGCTAAAATCACGCGATCCTAAAAGAAAAAACATTCAAGGTTTTGACTCATCAGACGTGCTTTATCTGATAATGCCCGACCGCTTTGCGAATGGTGATCCATCTAATGATCAGATAGATATGAACATGCCTTACAAAGTAGACAGAGAAAACCCTAACGCCCGTCACGGTGGAGATCTGAAAGGAATATCCGATCATCTTGACTATCTTTCTGATCTGGGAGTCACAGCAATCTGGTTGAATCCCGTTCTGGAAAACGATATGAAAGATGATTCATACCACGGTTATGCAACCACAAACTATTACCGCGTTGATCCACGTTTCGGTACAAACCAAGACTACGCTAAACTGATTGAGCAGTCACATGAAAAAGGGTTGAAAGTCGTAATGGATATGATCTTCAACCATTGTGGGAGTGATCATCCCTGGATGAAAGATGTACCATCAAAAGGTTGGTTCAACAACCTCGATAAATATGTTCAAACTTCACATATGAAAGAAATGTATTTTGATCCATATGCATCAGAATACGATAAGAAAAAAATGACCGATGGCTGGTTTGTTCCCACTATGCCCGACTTGAATCAGCGTAACCGTCACGTAGCTAAATACCTTATCCAGAACAGTATTTGGTGGATAGAATATTCAGGTGTCGACGGTATCCGTCAAGACACCTAT
>Ga0265294_10008408_pt1 | contig 12060 bp, 11 predicted proteins | sample MunlanPumphouse3_FD_192504 | JGI IMG/M metagenome (GOLD analysis project Ga0265294, IMG submission 192504) | Groundwater microbial communities from a municipal landfill in Southern Ontario, Canada - Pumphouse #3 | ecosystem: Environmental > Aquatic > Deep subsurface > Groundwater | place... | reverse complement strand
TCATCATTTTCCTTATCCTTTGATTCCTTATCATTATCTTGGTCTGATTTTAGTATCGCTCCGGTAATAGCATCAACCTTTACATCCTGAACGACGTTTTCTGTTTTTATTTCAACATCATATACGATTGTGCCATTTTCATCTTCTAATTCGCTTGCTATAACAACACCGCCTGGAATTGATGCCTGTGCTTTCTGTTCTGCTGTAGTCTGATCTATTCCACCAGCTGGCAATGTAACATTTTCATCCTGTGCTTCAGCTTCTGTAGCTTGTTCTTCCGTCATTGCCTTTGGACTATCTTGTGAAGCTGCATTTACAGTTGTCACAAAAGCTGTTGCTGTTCCTCCAAGTGCAAGTACGCCAACTAAAGCTAGTATCGCGATTTTTTTCCTATCCATTTTATACATCTCCTTAATCAATTATTTAAATTATTTGTTTAACTGTTTTCATCTTATCGATTCAATTACTTCACCTCCTATGCTCTTATAATACATCCCGAAGATGAGATTACAATAAAATGAATCTGAGAATTAGCTGAAAGAAATAAGAAGTAGATATGGATTATGATTCCTGTGGCAGTTTAACCGTCATTTTTGTCCCTTTTCCGATTTTACTTTCTGCCACGATGGTTCCTTTGTGAATATCTACAACCCATTTTACAAGTGACAAGCCAAGACCTGATCCACCTATTGATCTTGACCTAGCTTTGTCTACCCTGTAAAAACGGCCAAAAATGTTAACAAGGTCTTCTTTTGGTATTCCAATACCTTTGTCTGTTATCTCAATAACAGCCTTACTATCTACTGCTCTATATTCTATATTTATTTTTGTATTTTCAGGCGAATACTTAATGCTGTTGTCCACAATCGCTCTTAGCATTTGCTTGATTAACCTTCGGTCGCCTTCAATTTCAAATTGCGGATATGCGCTACAAACGATATTATGCTTTTCATTTATAAGATTGCTCTCTTTAATAAGCTCTTTTATTAAATCATTTAGCCAGAATTTTGTTTTTTCCATTTTATAAATTTCATTATCGCCTTTTGACAAAAAAAGCAGCATATCAAGAAGGCCAGTCATATTTGACAATTCAACTTTTATTGATGAGATACTTTCAATTAATACTTCCTTATCATCCTTACCCCAACGATCTAGCACATCAATATAGCCTTTAATTACCGCTAGCGGGGTAGCAAGTTCATGTGAAGCATCAAGGGTAAAGCGGTTTTGCTTTTCATAAGAATATTGTATTCTGGCAATCAAGTCATTAAAAGTATCCGAAAGCCTTTTTAGTTCATCATCCGGCCCATCTATATGAATTCTTGCAGAAAGATCGCTGGCGCTAATCTGTTTCGCCTGATTTGTTATCTTATCAATAGGACTTAATGCTTTCAAGCTTATCACATACCCAACAATTATTGCTAAAAAGAAAACAAATCCATCAATAAAAAGCATAATCCCAGCAAGAGCATGGAAAAAATCTTCTTCATTATCCATATTCTTTACGATTTGAATTACGATTTTCTCACCATCGCTCAAGGTATGGGTATCATTCAAATACATGATTTTATTTTCACCTGACTCACCTTTTAGAGTCTTACCAATTGTGGTGCTATTTGCATTAAGCAAATCATAACGCTCGCCAGTATTATAGATGCTCCTGTTGTTATATAAAAAATTAATATCTATGTTTTCAGCTATCTGAGAAAGATTTTTTAAATCAATATTAGGGATATCATTTAATGTTTTTACCTCTGACATAATAGCTTGATCAACTCGCATAAGTTGTTGAGCAGCAGTTTGATTTATATAGTAATAAATGCTGAATAACGTCACAGCATTCACTAATGCAAGTGAAACAAAAAATAACATTGCATAAATAATCGTCAATCTATGCGATATTTTTGTCGGCTTAGTTTTAATCATCTTTCCTCTACTCCTTAAGTGTATAGCCCACTCCTCGAACTGTATGAATCAGTTTCATTTCATATGGGTAATCAATCTTATTTCTCAGATATCGGATGTAGACGTCGAGTACATTGCTGTCCCCGACAAAATCATAGCCCCAAACATGTTCAATGATTTGATCCCTTGTCAATACAATCCCTTTATTTTTAAGCAGATATTCTAACAAATCATACTCTGTTTTGGTTAGGTCGATATGATCCCCTTGCTTTATGACCTCCCTAGTTAAGATATTCATACTGAGATCAGCGAGTTCCAACAATTTAAGTTCTCCAGTCTTTGTCTTTCCTCTTCTAAGACCTGCCCTGATTCTTGCCAATAGTTCTTCCATTTCAAAAGGCTTAGTCACATAATCATCTGCACCAAGATCCAGACCAATTACCTTGTCAGTGATATCACGTCTTGCTGTCAGCATAATAATTGGTATGCTTGATATCTTGCGGACTTTTCTACAAACCTCCATGCCACTAATTTCAGGTAACATTAAATCAAGTAAAATAAGATCATAGTGACTATTCTGAAATCTTTCGAGCCCTTCTTTTCCATCCATTGCTATATCAAAGGTATACCCCTCATGCTTGAATTCCAGTTCCAGCACCCTTGTAATCCCTTTATCATCCTCAATTATAAGGATATCTTTACTTTTCAAATTTATCACCCCATTTACAAAGGAATTAGAGCATTAAATACCTTGATTCCAAATTAAAGCTTTTTGTTTATAGTAAACACTTATATATAATATATCCTTTTTTCTCATTTATTTTAAACCTTTTAATCTACTACTTATGCAATACCTTTTGCGTGAACCTGGATATTGAAGGTCAACCAATCTTTTTAGTTCTTCCATAAAGTTCGTTCATATTCATGTAATAATGTCCTAATTCTAAAAATTTATTACTGAAATGGATAGTTTTTTCTCCTGCATTCAACGGTAAACCTTTAAGCACCTGGTAATAGGTTCCCTGGGTTTTATCAACCTTATCAGTTATTGTATATAACTATAGCGTTGTATCTATAGGTCTTATAAATTAAACATATAATTTTCTCAATTCTTTTTAAAACGTCGTTTGAAAAATATTACCATAAAAAACAAAACGACAATTCCCATAACCGCAATGGCGAAAGTGGAATAAACTCCTACAATGCTCACAATCTTTCCCCAAGATTCCCCAGCAAAAACTCCAAGCCACACTAGTAGTGTGTTCCACATTGCGGTTCCTAATGTCGTCAGAAGTAAAAACATGCCTAAGTTCATATTTGCAGTTCCAGCAGGTATTGAAATCAAGCTACGTACGATAGGTACAAATCGACAGAAAAACACAGTGATATTACCTCTCTTAGCAAACCAACCACCAGCTTTTCTGATATCATTTGGTCTTAAACGTAGTGATTGTCCAACTTTCCCATCAAGTAGTTTTTTTAAATATTCAATAGGAACCATTTTCCCGATTAAATATAGGAGAAGAGCACCAACTAAAGATCCAATCGTAGCAGACAGTATGACTCCCCAAATCTTCATACTCGATTTAGTTGTCATAAAGCCACTGAATGTCAAAATTATTTCCGAAGGAATTGGAGGAAATATATTTTCGATTGCCATAAGCAACCCAACACCAAAATATCCGTGCTGATTCAAAAATCCAATAATAAATTCTTGCATTTTTACCATCCTTAACTCTTCTATTAATCAATAGCTATTTCTATCAATACTCATTTCATAAGTCATAAAAAAATATTAAAAATTGGTACACTCACGTCACTCTCTCATTGATTATAAATATGAAATATGAGAAATAAATTAATTCAATCTGAGAAAATTCTAATAAACAATAGAGCGTGTTCATGGAATAGTTTATTCCTGAGTAACGATTTTTTAATACGATTATTATATTACAAAATATAACCATAAACTTGCTATTGACAATCATTTACAGATCATCAAGTTTTTTAAAATTACTCACTCATTTTATTAGCAAAACTAAAGTTCCAGGTACAATTAGTATCAAACCTCTTAAAGATTTATAGGTAAGCTTATCATTGAAATGAAATAGGAAGAGCCAGCAGAGTAGTAGAACAAACCACATCTGCCGGCAACCCTTTTTATTTTTCTTGACATCAATAAGTATAATCAGATTTTTTATAAGTGTTCTTGAGGTCAGATGTGCTGAGCCCATGATAAAAAATCCCTGGATAAATGTCTTTATTTTAATGTATAAATTTCATACTCTTTTGCAGTCATCAAGTTATAGTAGCAATGGGATTATGAAACAACTGCTACAACATTTTCTTTCCGCAATTTCTACAATACTTATCTTCCGTATTAATTCTTGCACCACAATCTGGACATTGTCTTAACAGCTCTGTTCCACAGTTTTTACAGTAATTTGTATTACTTGACTGCATTTTACCACAGACTGGACAAATTGTATGAAAAGCGATATAAATCCACAATAAGAAGACTCCACCTATATTTAAGAATAATGTTAGCCATCCAAATATCTTTTGGTTAGCACCTACTTTTGCAGACTTTGAAATTGCATAAGCTACCATCCATAACCAATAGGTGATTACAAGAAGCACACCAAACGTACCGATAATTCCAAGGAATACATAATCACTCGTAGTAAAATTCATAACTTCTTCCCATTCTACATCATCTTCTTGATAATAATCACTTTGCTCAATTTCCTTATATAATCCATCATGATTCTGCTCCATCTGCTGTTCCAGTACCTCATGCTTTTGCTCGATATCTGAAATTCGATTGCCAAACTTTACTCCTACCCCAATTCCTGCAATCATGCAGAATAAAACTGTTGCTACCATAATTTTGATAATGCCTTTCTTAGCATCCATTTTTAAAATCTTATCATATAACTTTTTCATGATTTATCCATCCTTTCTTTTTTATTCTTAGATCTAAATATACTATTAAATCATAAACATCAAAGTGAAATAATCTAAACATTTTCTAAACAATTATTATTCTCGTATACTTTTAGAGCTTCTTTGTAAGCAACGTATAGTTGTTTCCCTACTTTTTCGATTGCTCTTTCTTTCACAACTTCATATCCTTTTTCTGTAAGGTTGTCGCATTCTCCTTCTAATATCTGTTTTGATATCTGTTCAAAAGAATCTATATTATCTGCCTTATAGACCTGCTCTTTATCATAAAGCCAATCCTCATATACAGGTATATTTCTTAGTAAAACAGGAATTTTCATAGCCAGTGCTTCTAATACTACGATTCCTTCTGTTTCTTCCTTTGATGGAAACAAAAACAAATCACATTCCCTATAAGCATTTCTTAATTCCTTTTTCTGAGCATAACCTGCAAATTTGAGATTTGGCAACTTCGAATGTACCGCTTTTCGAATTTTCACTGGAACCGTATATAAATTTGTTTCACCAAACCAGATAAACTGATACTCTGGCATTCTTCTTGCTAATTCCACAAAATCCAAAATACCTTTGCGCTCTATGGTAAGTCCTACTGACATAATGACTTTATCTGTTTCTCTAAATCCATATTTTTTACGAAATTCTCCCGGCTTCACATTCTCTTTGTTGTAATATTCCAAATCAATTCCATTGGAGATAACCTCTATCTTCTTATTAATTCCATATGATTCTAATAGGTCTTTTGAATACATACTAGGCGTTACAATTACATCTCCACAATTGTAACAAAGCTTTATCCACTTTCCAAACAAACCATCGAATAAATTTGATCCAAGATAAGAATTTTTAAAATCTTCTTTTGTGGAATGTGCATGATACACTACCGGAATACCATGTCTATGCGCCAGATGTGCCACATACAGGGACTTAGGAAATACTGTGTTTATATGCACTATGTCAGCATCTACGATATTAGATGCAACCCCAATACCATTTATTTTTGCAGCAGATTTCTGGTGATAAATTGCCCTTCCCACACCACTTTTTTCTATCATATTTTGCATTCCTGAATACAAAAATACCTTCATTTCTTCATCCATTCCTTTTAATTATTGTTGGTTTTTATCTAATCATTTGCAATGTTGCCTGAAATACCTGGTTTAATCCAAGACTATATAACATAATTGCTGCTGGTTTTCCAAGTAGTATTATGGTTGTAAATTTTTTTAGCGACATCCTGCTGATTCCCGCCAGATAACATAGGAAATCATCTGGTGCAACAGGTAAAAAAATAAGTAATGCAAATATTTTTTCAAACTGATTTTCTTTCATCAAATATTTATTGTACTTTTCAAAAAATTTTTTACTCGTCATCTTTCGAACAAATTCCTGACCAAAGTTTCTCGCAAGCAAAAATGCTAAAATAGATCCAATACAGATTCCAATATAATTGAAGACAAATCCTTTTATGGTACCAAAGAATATAACTCCAAACAGACATCCCACCGCTCCCGGCAAAATTGGAACCACAACCTGTACTGCCTGAATAAGTATGAACAAGAGTGGTGCCATGATTCCACTTTGAGACAGAAATGTATCCATTTTATTCTGATCCGTAAATATTCCTGTGGAATATCCATAGACTGTACCTATAACTAATGCTATCGTACAGAGAATTAATATGATATTCTTCTTATCATCCAACCATTTGATTAATTGGCTCACTTTTGCCACCTTCCTTAATCTGTAACGTATGATTATACACTACCTGCTGATAAGCACGCTCTATTCTTTGTGCAAATACATCAAGTGTAAACTGAAACGAAGAAGCTCTTGCTGCTAACGCCATGCTTTCCCTATTATTTTTATCGTACAACTTTTTATATTGCTTTATGAATTCATTTTCAGATACATAGCTATATCCGTTCATTCCCTCCTGTAAAATACCTTTTAGGCATTCATCTCTACGAACCAGTAATGGTTTCCCAGATGCTAATGCCTCAATATAAGTCAGCCCCTGCGTCTCACTGGTAGATCCACAAACAAATACATCTCCTATACCATAATAATTTTGTATGGTTTTCCATTCCACCTCACCAGTAAAGATAACATTGCTATTTAGGCCTTCTCTTTCAACCTGTTCCATCAATTTCAGTTTCTCCGGGCCATCCCCTACAATTAATAATTTTACATTCTTATCTGTCCTATGAATTATTTCTACGAATTCAATGAGTTCTTGAATGTTCTTCTCTTTTGATAATCTTCCAATAAACAGCAATATATGATCTGTTGGTTTCAAACCATATTGTGTCTTTAACTCTTGGACCATCTTGTTTTCCAGCAACGCAAATTTTGAAGTATCAACCCCTGTCGGCTGAACCACAATCTCTTTTTCAACTCCATAATCTTTAAGAATTTTTTTTACTTTTTCTGTTGGAACGATTACAAGTTCTGCCTTATTACAGCAATTTCTACTCCAAATACGAACTATTTCCTTTATTTTCAGGTTTTCAGGCATATGCAAATAGTGCGTATAATCCTCATATATTGTATGATAAGTATGAACCAAAGGAATGCCTAAATACTTTGCAAGTTTTCTTCCCATATGACCAAGACAAAATTCAGTTTGTGTATGAATAACGTCTAAATGCAGCGCCTCTACTGTTTTTATCCATGATTTTGTTAAAAAAAAGCTAAATCTTCTATCCCTCATCAAGATAAATGGTATACTATGCATTCGATATATATTGTTCTCTTTTTCTTTTATATTTGGATTTGCCGCAGTAAACACATAAACATTGTGTCCCCTATGTTCCAGTTCATTTTTTAACTGATATGCAGAATTTGCGACTCCATTTATCTCTGGATAGTACGTATCTGTAAATATTCCAATATTCACACTAAGCACCTCTTTCATTTGTTCTGTATCTAATATATATAATGCAGATAAACAACGAAGAGGTATTTTCTAAACATTTTCTAAACAACACTTATGCGATCCTTCCTTATCCTAAAATCCAGACTTTTTCTTCTCCTACGAAATATTCCATCACCATACAAACGGTCTGCATTATGTAACTGCAATCCAATGAAAAACCTTTTTCTTCTTGCAAGTACTTCTGATGCATTAAACAAATTTTTTGAATCAATACATCTGAAGTGATGTTTACTTTTACCTTAACATTTTCATCTTCTAAGAATTTCATCACATATAAATGTAAAGTGGATTCATAATTACAATGTTCCAACAAACCACCTGTAAATTCTTTATTATGTGGAAAGGTAAATGCATCAGCCACATAATGCGTTAATTTACCAAGTAAATAAAAATCTCGCATCCTCGTACATCCATGCAATTGAATACGCCTTACTAGTTTCACAATGCTTTCATATGAATTATCAAAATTATGACCTCTAAGCATCTGATTTTTGATGCTACCACGCAAATATGTAAATGGATTTCTATCTGGTTCAATATTTCCTAGAATAAATGCAGCTTTTAATGATTTTGCTATATAAATATCTGCACAATTCAGCAAATGTTTTGCCATAATCTTATGATCTTTTGTCTTCATTTTCCAAACACCTCCACTACTGTTCCATTTAATCGTTCTACTAGTGAAAAGTATAAAAAGAACGTCTAAACACTGACATACAATTTTCTAAACATTCTCTAAACAATAAGTTATGCTACTGTATAATGGATTTCAGTTTTTTAAATATACATTATCTGCAAAAAAAGAGTAACTCCATCTGTTACGATGTAGTCACTCTATCTAAAACAATATTATAAGTTTAAACGGTAGCCTGCTCCCCACACAGTATCAATGATCTGGGGATTCTTACTATCTTCCTCGATTTTTTCTCTGATTCTGTTTATATGCACGGTTACTGTTGCGCTGTCTCCCACGTAATCAAAACCCCATATTTTTTCAAACAATGTTTCCTTTGAAAACACAATGTTAGGATTTAATGCAAGAAATTTTAGCAATTCGAACTCCCGGTGTGGAAACTTGATTTCTTCTTCTCCCTTAAACACCTTCCAGCTTTTTGTCATTATCCGAACGTTTCCTACTGTTATGGTATGTTCAGATACTCTGTTTTCTTCTTGCTCTGTTTCCTGATTTAGATGTGTCAACCTATCAAATCGATTAAGATGAGATTTCACCCTTGCTACAAGCTCTGCTGGATCAAACGGTTTTGCTATATAATCATCTGCACCAAGACCTAATCCTCTGATTTTATCTATGGTTTCCGTTTTAGCAGTAACCATTAAAATTGGTATGTTAATCTTGTCTCTGATTTCTCTGCATATGTCATAACCACTTATTCCAGGGAGCATAAGATCTAGTATTAGCAAGTCAAACTTTTCTTTCAATAAAAGCTCTGCTACATTTCTCCCATCATTTTTTACCTCTACTTCATATCCACTAATCTCAAGATAATCTCTTTCAATTAATGCTATTTCTTCATCATCTTCTATAATCAAAATTTTAGTCATATAATTCCTCGCTTTCTATTGGCATCTGAGCATGTTTAGGAAGTTCAATTAAAATCGATAGTCCTCCTTGATTCATTGCCTCTATTTTACCCCCATGCTTTTCTATAATATATTTACACACATAAAGTCCTAATCCACTTCCATCATTTTTACTGTTTCTTGACTCGTCACCCCGATAAAACTGCTCAAATAAATGTGGTAACTTTTCTTTTTCAACACCTCGTCCATTATCTGTGATGCAGATACACTCGCTATTGTTCTTCTTAGAAATTTTCATTTGAATTACAAGATGATCTATGTCTGCATATTTCATGCTATTTTCTATTATATTATCAAAAACACGTTTCATCTGTTCTATATCTATATTTACAACGTGTTCCAGCTTATCACTGTCAAACTGAACCGTTACTTTTTTCTCCTGTAATTCACTTTGCTTTTCTTTCGCATAATTTTCCACTAATTTACCCAGTTCTATTCTCTGCTTAAAAAAAGGCATATTCCCAGTTTCTAACTTTGAAAAGAAGAATAACTTTTGTAACAAAATTTCCATATCACAAGCTTTTTTATAAGAAATCTCTAGATACTGTTTTTGTTTTTCTGGTGTAGTTGCAACACCATCTAACATTCCTTTAATAAATCCTTTTACAGAAGTTAGGGGTGTTCTTAAATCATGGGAAATTCCAGATATCATTTCTGTACGCGCTTTTTCATATGCAGCATTTCGCTCCAGGCCGTCTTTTAAATGCACCTGCATGGAGTCAAATGTCTCACATACTTCATAAAATTCATCCTTATTCTTATACCCTATCTTTTTTTCTAAATCACCATTATTAATTCTCTTAGCTGCAAGATTTAGTTCTTCTATCGGTTGCATTATTTTTTTGATTAGAAGTTTTGTAAGTAACTGACTACAAAATAGCAATGCAGTAATTGCAAGAATCCCCGTGATAATAAAGACAATAAGAAACATCTCAAACATACCTCGGTCCATGCCCATAAATGACAACTCACCCGGGTAATAAGCAGCATATACATTATAATCTATATCACCATGGGTTATTCTGCACTTGGCAATTGTAACATTTTCCATATTGTATAGAATTACTTTATCAGACACAAATTCAGAATCTTCTAGTTCTTCGATGCTCTCCCATTCGCTATCTCTTACATTCGAATATTGTTGGTTTCCATTGTTATCCGAAACATATAGTTCAAAGTTGTAGGTCCCTAAATTTTCACTTAACTTTTCCCAATTTATATCCTGCTTTTTTGCCGTAAGTAAAAGTCCTTGGACCTCATAAGTGTTTTCTGCTAATTGAGAATTTTGCTCTATGATTTTCATAAATTCATTGTTAAATAACTCAACAATAGTTCCACCTATGCCAAGTAATATTAACAAGGATATTAATACCATTCCTGTATTCGCTATAAAAATTCTTTTTTTTATTGTCATAGTGCATATCCTCCTATTTCACAATAATTATTTTCCACTATTATCAAATAGCAAATAGTAAACTTTATTTACCAATATCGCTATCAATGTTCCAATAATTGCACCACCTAAAACGTCAGACGGATAATGCACTGCCAGATATAATCTTGAAAATCCGATTAAAGTAGCTAATCCAATCAATGGTATTCCATATTTTTTAGGTAATTCTTTATATAATATTACAGCTGAAGCAAAGGAGCTTCCTGTATGCCCTGAAGGGAAAGAAAAATCATTTTGTTTTCCAATTAGAAGTTGTAATCCCTGGACCACTTCATAAGGCCTAGTTCTAGCTACTAAATTTTTTAGTATTATGTTATCTATTATAAACGAGCCCATCAGTGCAAGCAACGACAGGATCCCTATTCTTCTCGTTTTTTTTGGAATCAATAGTATTACTGACAGTGATATCCAAATTGTTCCGCCGTTTCCGATTCTTGTTATAATGATAAAAAATGGCGTCAAAATATCACTTCTTAGCACATCCTGTATCCATAATAACATATTTCTATCTAATTCAAGCAAAAAAGCAAGCATACTTCATCCTCCTATATTCTTTGTTGAAAGCATACTAATTAGATATAAATTTGAGCATGAAAAGTTATAAATATTTTCTAAACTATTTTTTTACCAGCATCTACCTAGAGCAAAGTAGAGGGATATCCCATAGTTTCTCTGGCTTTATGCTATCAAAAATTGTCAATAAAAACCTTTTCCACATTTACTTTCTCTTTACATATATCTTGAAGTAAGATTGATACCCGTAAGGTGGACTGTTAATATTTTTTGTATGATATTACTATCTAAGTCTTAACTCGTGTGTCTTATAAAAATTCTTTGCTTTCTTAAATATTAATTCTGCGATTTTTTGTAATGGTACCTAAATGATAAAATATTATTAATATAATTGTATATTCTTTCCTAATGTTTTACAACTGTAAAACATCGTTCATAACTTCTTCCTATACGAAACCAGCTCCAGTCAAAATAATATAACTCCTGTATTGCTTCATTACTCATTTCTATTTTTGTATTATTCAACTAATTCTTCCCATACACTATCAAATATGATCCAGATTGACTTGGCAAAAGAAATCGGTGTTTCGCTACGCACAATTATTAGCTATGAAAATAGTAACAGCTATCCAAAGAAACGAGAAGTTTATTCCAAATTAGCTACACTTTTTAATGTCGATATTAATTA
>Ga0265294_10008406_pt1 | contig 12060 bp, 5 predicted proteins | sample MunlanPumphouse3_FD_192504 | JGI IMG/M metagenome (GOLD analysis project Ga0265294, IMG submission 192504) | Groundwater microbial communities from a municipal landfill in Southern Ontario, Canada - Pumphouse #3 | ecosystem: Environmental > Aquatic > Deep subsurface > Groundwater | place... | reverse complement strand
GTAATGATATATGCAATATACCAGTACGTGTTTCGTTAGGTAGTATTTAGAGTCTTGGATTTGTATCTATTTTGGAATTTGCAGTTTTCGGTGACCCAATTTGCAGATTTCAGTGACTCTTTTCAATGACCTTAAGGATTTTGAACAGTCTCAATTTCGCTATTGATCAACAACGAAAAATTATACTTGACGCATTTGTAAAAGCACAATTACTGCCTCTCAATTAAAATAAATTATTCTCGGTATATCAACTCCTTAAGGGAGTGACTGCCAACGCAAGGAGCGTTTATGAACAGACGTTTATTGGCTCTGATGGTTCTGCTTTTAGCTATTTTTAGCTTGTTTGCAGAACGGATCAGCCTCAACTCTCAGGAGAATCAATTACAAGTTATTCAATCTTCTCCAAACGAAACAATCCTTCAATACACTATCAGTAAATTCGACACCAAAGAAACCAATATCAATAACCAGAAGTGGTTTCATCTCTCGCTACCCGGAGAGGGAGTCACTCAGGTCAAAGGTATGCCCGAGCTTCCCGTCTTCAACCGAAGCATCATCATCGATAACAGCGCTCGTATGCGGCTGGAAATTTTTGATGTTCAATATACTGATCTAAGATTGCCGGTTGCGCCTTCCAAAGGTGTGATCACTCGTGACATTGATCCCAAAACCGTAGCGTACACATTTAGTGACGTTTATGATAGAAGCGATTTTTACCCTGCCCAGATAGCAGAACTCTCCGAACCCTACATAATGCGTGATTTTCGTGGTATTACGATCATCACCACACCTTTCGCCTATCGTCCAGATACCAAAACCCTGCGAGTGTATCACTCTTATAAGATCCGTGTCTATCAGGAAGGCATAGATACCAGAAACGTACTACAACAAACCAGGAGCAACATCTCCCGCTCATTCGCGGACTTATACCAGAACCACTTTGTAAACTGGAACAGCTATCGTTATACTCCATTGGACGATAGCTATGGTAAACTTTTGGTGGTGTGCCACTCTAGCTTTATGAGCACCATCCAGCCTTGGGTGAATTGGAAACGCCAAATGGGTGTGGAAACAGAACTGGTGGAATGGTCCACAATCGGCAACACAGCCGCACAGTTACAAAGCTATATCCAAACCAGATACAATCAGGATAACAGCCTCACCTACGTGCAAATCGTGGGCGATGCGCCGCAGATTCCTACCCTCTCTTCTGGAGGCGGTGGCAGTGACCCAACCTTTTCCTTGGTTGCTGGCAGCGACAACTATCCGGATATCTTTATCGGCAGGTTTTCTGCCGGATCAGTCTCTGAACTCTCCCCCCAGATCAACCGCAGCATCTATTATGAACGGGATGCATCAACCTCAGATACTTGGCTTTCACGCGCCACGGGCATCGCCTCCGCTGAAGGAGGCGGAACTCAGGGAGATAATGGAGAATCTGATATCCAGCATATGAACAACATCCGCACCAAGCTGCTCAACTATGGTTATTCAACTGTTGATCAAGTTTACGATCCGGGTGCTTCAGCTTCCACCGTAAGCACCAATGTAAATGCTGGACGTGGCTTTATCAATTATGTGGGACACGGATCAGACACCAGCTGGGTCACCACCGGCTTCAGCAATTCACATGCTCTGGCACTAACAAACGGTAACAAAGCGCCCTTCATAGTCGATGTAGCCTGTGTAAATGGTAATTTTGTTTCGAGGACCTGTTTCGCAGAAGCATGGATGCGCAACCCCAATGGCGGTGCCATCACCATCTACGCCAGCACCATCAATCAAAGCTGGAATTCCCCGATGCGAGCTCAGGATGAAATCACAGACCTATGGACTGTTGATGCCAAGAAATCCGCTGGTGGATACTACTATAGTGGTTCCTGCAAGATGATGGATACATATGGCAATACTACTGGTTCGGATGGAGTTAACATGTTCAAAACTTGGCATATCTTTGGCGATGCCTCGTTGATGCCGCGTAGCAAAACTCCTCTTCCGATGACAGTTACTCATCCAGAACAGATCATCATCGGAGCAGGTTTCATGGAGATCTCCACCGGAGTTGCCAATGCTTTGGTATCTCTCACCTACGATAATCAGATATATGCTCGGGGCTTCACCAATAGCTCCGGTACCCTTGCATTACCCTTAAATGATCTACCTGCCGGAAGCTTAGATTATTTCCTCACTGTAACTGCAGGCAACCGCGTTACTTACATCGGATCCGTGCAATCAATCCCTGGCACCGGTCCCTATATCGTAGCACAAAACATTTCTTATAGTGATGCCTACAACAATAGCCCAGAATATGGAGATAGAGGAAGCTTCCAACTTACTTTCCAGAATATCGGCGCAGCCGCTGCCAGTGGAGTTTCCGCACACCTTTCCTGCAGCACTCCCGGAATCACCCTCTTAGATTCCTCTGAACCCTTGGGGCATCTTTCTGCCGGTGAAAGCATCGTCCATACCGGTGCTTATGTCTTCGATATTGCCAACAGTATCGCCGATGGAACTATCGCAGAGTTCACTATCAATATTGTAAGCGAAAGCGAAAGCGATAGCTGGCAACAATACTTCACTCTTCCCATCCATGCTCCATCACTAGCTTTTGGAGATCTCACCATAACTGATCCCAGCGGCAATAACAACGGCAACCTGGATCCCGGAGAGACGGTTACATTCACCGTCCCCATCCATAATGTAGGAGGAGCTACTAGTCCTTCCGGAACGGCTAATTTAAGTTGCTTTACTTTGGGTATAATTGTAGATTCAGGTTCCGCCAGCTTCTCCCCCATCCCCGCCGGTGGAAGTATCGATGTGAACTTCGAGGTAACTGCCCATTCAACCCTTAATCAGGGTACTTTCGCGAATTTGAACTTCTCTGCGAGTGCCGGAGCTTACACCGTGGCAGAAAGCACAGTTCTGGAAATCGGTGCTCCTGCAGAAGTAACCATAGGAAGCGGAACATCCAGCCAAACCTATCCGCTGGATCGGTATTATACCTACTCTAGCCACGAAGCGATTTATCTGGCAAGTGAGATTGCTACTCCCGGTACGATAAAATCCATGGCTTATTATAAAGCCAGTGGAAGTGATGAAAACCCCATCCTGGATACCGACATTTACATGAAACACACTACTGCTACCAGCCTCAGTACTGGTAGCTACAGCCTTGCGGGTTACTCCCTGGTTTATTCAGGTAACTTCCCCAACAACGCGACCAGCGGCTGGATGGAAATAGAACTGGATACTCGTTTCTTGTATGATGGTATTTCGAACCTCTCGGTTTTAGTGATAAAAGGTGAGCAAGCATGGATATCAGATTTTCCCAATTGGACTTACAGTTCAACAGCTACTGCCCGGGCAAGGCAAAACCGCAGCGATTCTTCTCAACCTACATCTCTTACTTCCAGCACAAATCTACCGAATCTGAAGCTAAAGATATTCGCTACCGACCCCGAGGATATCTTCCTCCCTCCGCAAATTCTAAGTGCTTATACCAGCCACCAATCCGTTGCTCTCAGCTGGGAAGCTCCCGTATCTGGGACACCCACAGGTTATAAAGTGTACAGGAATTCCACCCTGCTCACCACGGTAAGCTCCCTGAGTTACAGCGATACTGCCGTAACCAACGGAACTACATACAGTTACTACGTAACAGCAAGGTACAGCGGCGGTGAATCTGATGCTTCCAACACAGTGAATGCCTCTCCAAACTCCTTTGCTCCCAGTAATCTCGAGGCTGTAGCTGGCAATGGCTATGTTAGCCTGAGTTGGGACGCAGCTTCAGGACGCATTGCAGATGTCCTCCAGAGCAGGAATTCTAGTAGCCGCGCCATTAATGGATACAGAATTTACCGCGATGGTAATGCCCTGACCACCGTCTCCGGAACCAACTATATTGATAACACGGTAGCAAACGAAACTATATACAGCTATTATGTTACAACTATCTATACCAACCCAACTGGAGAATCTGCACCCTCAAATACAGTTCAAGCGATTCCAACTGCGATAATCCCCTCCGAAGCGATTTTGGGTAATGGCACAGCTTCCACCACAACTAGTGATATGTCTCCCATTAACGTATGGTACAAGAGTTTACATGGACAATCCGTTTATACTGCCGCCGAACTTAATGCTGCCGGAATCAGCGGCCCCGTGGAAATATCGCATCTTGGCTTCAACATCACTGCTCTACCGGCTTTAGCCATGCCCAATTTCGTAGTGAGGATGAAACACACAACAGCAGTTAACGTGGCTAATTGGGTTGACGCTACGAATCTTAGCACCGTTTACTCGAACTCCAGCTACCTACCTACCCAGACCGGTTGGAATTTATTTACTCTATCAACTCCCTTCATGTGGAATGGAACTGATAACATCTTGATAGACACTGCATTCGGATTAATGCCCGAGTACAACCAGTCCGGGACAGTGCAATACACTACTGTCTCAAACGGTTACCGATGCACCAGAAACGACAGCTCAAATCAAACAAACACGTTCACGGGTGGCTCAGTATCTACAAAGCGTCCCAACCTGAAGATTATTTTCAACCAATCTAGCGAAAATCAACCCTCCATTGCGGTTTCTCCAGCTTCAATCACTGAAACGGTAAATACAGGAGAAAGCATTTCCCGCAATATCACCATCAGCAATTCCGGATCCGCAGATCTGGTTTGGAGCATTCCAGTTCGAAACGCGGCTACAAGAAACATGACCGGATCCACTCTGACCAGCGATGCAAACTCCTACATCCCAGGCAGTAATGCCACTTGGGTATTTACAGTAACTAACAACAGCCAAGATTACGAATGGATACAAGACATCGATATTACATTCCCGGAAACCGTAACCGTGAACAGCGTTACCAGCTTTATCGGAGGGGAATATCCGTTGACTGCCAGCCCGCAAAGCGGAACCGGAATCTCAATCAATTGGCATTTCTCAGACGCTGATGATTATGGTGGCATTTATCCAAACCAAACTGCCACAGCCACAATCAACGTGACTATCTCAGCTTCAGCTAGCGGTACCCTGAGCCTACCTTGGACCATCACCGGAGACGAGTATGGTGCTGATCCCCATAGTGTTTCTGGCACACTGATGTTCTCTCAGAACGGAGAGCCAGAGCCTGTGGATTGGTTCACTATAAATGCACATAGCGGAAGCATCGCTCCCGGCACAAGCACTGTGATCTCCGTCACTCTGGATACCAATGACCTGCCAGATGGAACCTATACCAGTAGCTTCACCATCAATTCCAATGCTCAAAACAATCCAGCTCTTATAGTACCCTTGAGCTTAGCTGTAGAAACACCGGAAAACCCCTTCCCGATCGAACCCCGTTTTGTGGCGGAATGGGAACCAGCAACCGGCGCAATCGTACGCTATCCCTTTGGTCAGCCCTACAGCCTCCTGCGTGATCTATCTCAGGATGCACTGCTTTATGTAATAGTTACATCCGCCAACCAGTCTACCGCCAATAGCAGCTTGCAATCCAACGGCGTAACCATGGCAAATGTACGCTACATCAATGCCGCATCAGATTCTTACTGGGTGCGCGATTACGGCGCTTGGACCATCTTTGATGCAGACCACAATATGCACCTGGTGGATTTCGCATACAATCGCCCCCGCCCAAACGACGACATCATCCCCATTGCGGTCGCAGACTACCTGGGTAAGGAAATCTACGATCTGAATATGAACCACACCGGTGGCAACATGATTACCGATGGGATGGGCAAGGCGATGAGTACCGAACTGGTGCTTTCCGAAAACATCAGCCTGAGTCAAACCCAGATCAACCAACGCTTCAGTGACATCCTTGGAGTATCCGAGTACCAGATCTACACAGATCCCACCGATACTTACATCGATCATATCGACTGTTGGGCGAAGCTCCTAGATGTGGACAAAGTGATAATCCGCAGAGTACCCACAGGCCATCCCCAATACGCCGCCATCGAAGCATCTGTTGCCCAATGGCAGGCAAAGACTAGCTCTTATGGTACACCCTACCGTATCTACAGGGTTGATACTCCAAACGACGAACCTTATACAAATTCCTTCATCATGAACGGGAATATCTACGTACCGCAAATGGGCACTACCAATGATCCCCTCGCTCTGGCGACGTATCGGACTGCCATGCCGGGATTCACGGTTCGAGGATATAGCTATAGTAGTTATGAATCCACCGATGCGCTACACTGCCGTGTAAACACCATCTTCGACGACCAGATGATAGCTGTGCGCCACATTCCATCCTCAAGTCTGCTGGCTTATGCTAATTATAACATCAGCGTGGAAGTGGATCATGCCAATCCTCTTGACCCTATCGGTACCTACATCCATTGGAGTACTTCACCCACCGGACCCTGGCAGCAAGCATCACTAAGTAGTATTGATGCCGATACTTGGACTGCATCAATCTCAATTCCCGCCGTTGATAATATCTATTATTACGTCCGGGCACAGGATTCCAGCGGAAGAGTTACCAAATTACCGCTTTGTGCAGAACTGGACCCCTTTGTGATAGCTGTCCAGACCGATACGGCTCTACCGGAGTGGACACCAGTTACCTACTCCAATCCCCCCGTAACCGTTCACGCAGTAGTGAATGTAATGGGCATTCCCGCTCAAGTGGGGGATTTGGTAGGAGCTTTTGTGGGTGAAGAATGCCGCGGAACCGGTCTAGTTTACTCGAGCCGTACAACAATGGTTAGCATGCAGATCCAGCTGGCTGAACCCGAAGAAACCGTGATGTTCAGAGTATTCAGTCAAGCCGATGGCATGATCTTCGATGCGGATATTCAGATAAACCCATCCTTCGGAGATACTATCGGTGGCGATTTGCCCATCGAGATTATTTGCGCTCTCGCCCAACCCAATGTGGTCATTGGAATTCAGGAAGGAAATTTCTCTCTGAGCTGGAATGAAATCCTAAACGCTACAGCCTATAAAATTCTGGCATCGGACAATCCCTACGCCGGCTTTGCTCCCCTCTTGCAAACCTCGAACACCAGCATCAGCCTTCCGATGGATACTGCGCGCCGCTTCTTCAAAGTGGTTGCAGTAAAAGAAATTCCCGCAAAACGGAACTAATACCAAAGACTATCGATCAGGGCCGGATTCATTTCCGCCCTTTTTCTTACCCATCCAATTGTATGCTTGATTCAGCTGTCACATACATCTTAAGAATTGCCCCACTTGTGTGTCATCTTTGCTAATTGGTTATCATAGCGAAGATCAAGATAATCTTGTCCGGAGTTCAGTATACTCTTTGCAGAACAGCTTCAACTCCCATATATCCATAGAGCTTAGGATCTATCCCACCCCACGCAAGGTTCCAGACTGTTCACCACTCAAGGACATCTTGAAGAGTTCCCAAGCCGGGCTAAGGAACACTTCGGGAGGTTTATGAGATGTGGTCAAACAACAAAAGAGCTGAAAAGAGTCTGTGAGACTTGCATTTCGGGTTATAGATATTTGTAAATGCCTAAACCTTTACAATCTAATCTCCAGAATACTATCTTGCAAAATCCATATCGCTGTACTTAGTATGAAGCGGAAGAGTCTGACAACCACTTGGAAATAATGTAGTGTCCGAATTGAAGTTTTATAATCAAATCATTGAAACATACTGAAACAAAGTACATTGGTTTTTCTGCAAATGCTTTTCAGATATTCTTTACTCTCATCGACTTAACTTGTCCAAGTGATCATTGTTTGCAGAGTTATGTTACTCTTTATAAGCAGCACGTAGATTAAGCTGAGAGAAAGAGATTGACAAGAAAGGTACATTGGTTAAATTGCTCATATTTGAAAAGAGAGGCGGCACAATGAAAAAGATGACACATTTTTTGGTTCTTACTTTTATGATAGCGATATGGTCAGTAGTCTCCATGCAGAGCTTGAATGCTATTGATAACCATAGAACAAATTCAGTTTCTGGAGTGGTCTTTAATGATCTTAACCATAACGGCACCAAAGAAGCTGATGAACCCTATCTCGATTTTTTAGTTACCTTAACAGGACCCTCAACCCACAGCACTGTTCCAGATATCAACGGGTTTTATAGCTTTACTGGCATTACTCCAGGGACTTACCAGTTAACAGTTCAAATCCCCAGCCATTGGACATTTATAAACACAGATTATACTGGGTATGTGCTTGTTGATGTATCAGCAGAGAGTGTTCATTCGAACATCAATTTTGCGGCATTCAATCTGGTGCGCCCTACTTCTGATCCGGAAAACATCACATTAAATGGGATGCCTACTGGTTTAGACAATACTGTACGTCCCGGATCTCCTGGTGCCCCTCAACAAACCGCACCGGTATCGCCTAATAGTAGATTATTCAATTCTATTTACATCACCGCGGCATTAGGCAACTTCGCTCCCGATACATTGTATGTTCGTAAGAACCAAGTAATACCTATGTATATGACTTCAGTTGATAATATGACCCATGTGCTCTTGTTTAGTGATCCGGAGCTAAGTGCGATTGCAATCGGAGTAGGACCAGGAGAAACTCGGGCAATCACATGGAAGGCTTACAATTTGGTTCCGGGACAAACATATCCCTTTGTTTGTGACGTTCCAGGTCATCTATCACAGGGAGAAAGAGGAGCACTTGTGGTATTAAGTGACGAATATCCAACGGTTGACCTCACTTACCCCACGGGTTTTGAAGAATTATACATTGGAAACCAGTATCAGATAACTTGGACGAGTAGCGGCTCTGCAGAACTTGATATCCAACTCTCAACAAATAATGGAGTTACATGGTCTTCTCTGAATGATGAACCTGTAGAAGCAAATCTTCAGCAATTTACTTTCACTGTACCAAATACGATATCCAACCAATGTTTAATCCGTCTAATTGATGTAGATTATCTACATATCTATGATGTGATGGATAATCCATTCATGATATCACCAGAGTTCTTCTTGCCAGAAATCTCTGTTACTCCAAATTCCATTCAATTTGATACCGTATATCTTTCAGATACCACTCCCAGCATAAACATGCAAATCCAGAATGTAGGTTATCTTCCATTACGAATAACTTCTTGGTCGATTAGCAACCATGCATCCCAATACAATGTGACCTACAATTGGCTTAATACCAGTATCTACCCAGGTAATTTTCATAATCTCTTGATTGATTTTACCCCAGCTAACCCTGGTGTATATCGGGACACCTTATGGCTATATAGTAACGCGCATTTAGCCCCAGTATATGCGGTAGAACTACAGGGTACATGTCTTTATGTGCCGCCCACAGAGCCAATGGACCTAACCGTTAATCTTGATGGGTTTGATATGCTATTGAATTGGACACCAGTTACTCAAGATATTTACAACAATCCGATATCTGTCTCATACTACTTCTTGTATGGGAGTAACGTTCCCGATCCAGAGCCCATAAATCAAGTGTTTCTAGGTTATAGCACAAGTAATTCTTTCCGTCATCTCGGGGTCAACCTACCCGGCACAAACGTGATTCCTCCTCGGAATATGTTCTATACTGTTACTGCTGTTGTGTGGTATCCTGATCGACAGCGGTTAATGAATCTATCAAAATGGGTAGGCACAAAGGACCGACTCTTTATAGAAGACTATCTGAAACCATAAAATTATCTGCGTGAAAAGAGTTAGAGAAATATGCAATTTGGGTAACCGAAATCTGCAAATGCCAAAGCCAATAAAATTCTGGCATCGGACAATCCCTACGCCGGCTTTGCTCCCCTCTTGCAAACCTCGAACACCAGCATCAGCCTTCCGATGGATGCCGCGCGCCGCTTCTTCAAAGTGGTCGCGGTAAAAGAAAATCCCGCAAAAAGAAACTAATACCAAAGACTATCTGCCAGGGCGGATTCATTTCCGCCCTTTTTAATTCACACACCCATTCCTCGAAGCAATCGCCAAGCTGAGCCGAAGCAGTGAGCACTGCACAAAGTCTGCTTTGCAACAGCTTCGCCAAATGGGCTTGAGTTTTCAGAGGTCTCAGAAACTTGCAGACATGGGCTTCATACCGTCCACTGTCGCCACCGGACGGCCTGAATGCCGGAGAGATATTCCCAGTAACTCCTCAATCCCCCTCACGAGGGATAAAGAACCTGTCAAAGCGCTTCACCAGATAGAGCCGGATCGCCAGATAATCTGTCAGGCAGACTCCCGAAAAGATGGCGATCATGATCATCATCTGATATTTGATTGCGACCAAAGGGCTGGCTCCTCCCAAGATCTGCCCCGTCATCATCCCGGGAAGACTCACCACTCCCATGGATGCGACACTAAGCAGCTGAGGCAGAAGCGAAGCATACATGGCTTTCCGGAATGTGGGCAGTGCCGCTTCCCAGAGATTAGCCCCCAGGCTGATGCGCGTGTAATACGCCCGCCAATTGTCACTCAAGCCATTCTCAAAGCGTTCCAACGCCAAGGCACAGCTATTCATGCTGTTGCCTAGCACCATGCCATAGATTGGAATCGCATACATCGGTGCAAAAAGCGGATCCGGCTTGATGATCATGATCAATATCCACGGCATGATGATCAAGCTGGTGGAAAAAAGTGCCATCGTGAGGATGGGCATAAGGATCTTGCGCTGAAATCCGAGCCGACCCTTCAGGGTGAAGATGGCATTTGTGATCATTACCAGCATCCACAAAAGAGTCAGCCAACCGCTTTCCTGATTGAAAAGAAATTGGAGCCAGACCCCCATCAGGCTGAGCTGTAAGATCATCCTAGCAAAGGAGATAAATAGCTGTTTGGAAAGCTTTAGCTTAAGATGCGAAAAGATCAAGAGCGGATAGAGCAACAAAAGCAGGGCAAGTGCGAGACTGAGATAACTGATATCCATTAGTTCTGCTCCTTATTGTCGATTACTCTGCCGCCTTCCAATCTCCATGATCTGCTCCAATGCTTTTGCCATAGCGGATCGTGGGAGATGGCGATGACTGTGCCGGGGAAATTGTCAAAGATACATTTGGAAATAATCCCTGAGGTTTCTTGGTCCAAAGCAGAACTGATTTCATCCAATAACAAGATCTGTGGCCTCAAAAGTAGCACACGAATGAGAGCAACGCGCTGTTTTTCGCCACCTGAGAGCAGATCAGCCTTCTTGTCGAGATACTTGATCGGCAATTGAAAGCTCTCAAAAAGTGAGGCAGTTCTTAGGTCTCGATCTTCATGGTCATAGGATTTTATCGCAGCGTAAGTTAGGGGCTCATTAAGCACCTCCTGCACCGTCCCTTCACCCAGAAAAGGTTCTTGCATCACCATGCAGATCCGAGTCCTGAGAACCTGCGGCGGACAGGCTTGAAGGGGAATGCCCTCAAAAAGGATCTCACCATCATAGCTTTGATTCATCAGATTAAAAGTATTTAGCAGCGAACTTTTGCCGCCTCCTGTGGGTCCGATGATGATGATCCTTTCATCGCTTTGGACGCGAAGCGATAGATCCCTCATCAGAGTTAGATCCTTGTGATACAATCTTTTGATGTCTATAGAAAGCAGATTTTGCATTGTCTCTCCTATGCTAAAATGAAGATAAATCTTATGATTCATAAATTAAGATTCTGCTCTGCCTTTTTTGTCAAGCCAATACTTGGCATGACGATTAAGCGTATTGCCGACATAGATGAATACTATAAAGAGTCACTTAAATCTGCAATAGCGATCAATGGACAAAATAGATAAGTCGATGATAGAAAAACATATCCAAACAGCATTTGAAGAAAAAACACCTGGACATTTTTTTAATAAATTTCACTGCTTTGTCCAAGTGGTTGTCACTAAATTCAGCTTCAAATCAAAATTCAGTACCCGTAATGATATCTGCTATATACCAATATGTGTTCGTCAGGTCACATTTATGGTATTGGATTTATATCTGTTTTGGCATTTGCAGATTTCGTATAAAGAGTCACTGAAATCTGCAAATAGCGATCACTTGGACAAAATAGGTAAGTCTAAGAGAGAATAGGATATCCGAAAAGCATTTGCAGAAAACCACTTGGACATAGTTTTAGTAAATTTCATT
>Ga0265294_10008405_pt1 | contig 12060 bp, 8 predicted proteins | sample MunlanPumphouse3_FD_192504 | JGI IMG/M metagenome (GOLD analysis project Ga0265294, IMG submission 192504) | Groundwater microbial communities from a municipal landfill in Southern Ontario, Canada - Pumphouse #3 | ecosystem: Environmental > Aquatic > Deep subsurface > Groundwater | place... | reverse complement strand
GGAAATAATCATATCCGGACTGCGGTGGCAATGATGATTTGAGAAACCAAGTTGTTTTTATCCGCCTATTCATCTATAATAGAAACAAGAGGAGACGAACTGATGCCTGGTTCTTTTTTCGGCGATGCCAGAAGCGAGCTTGAATTTGATGCGAACCACTGGCTTAGAAAGCTTGGTTCACTGATTTCCTCTGTCGGCACTTCTTCTCTGCTATTCTGGGGCAACAAATACTATCTGGACAGCCTGACTGATGAGAATGATTGCGATTTCCAGCTTTTCATCATAACTTTCCTCAATGCTTACGTCCGCTCTTCAAGTTATTTCCCAAGGAAGAACGGCCTTGTCACCGACAAGACCGAGGCTGTGCTTCTTGATGCTTTTGCAAGATACTATTCCTCGGTGAGAAAGCTCCGTGAGATAGAGCAGAGCCTTGATGATTCTTCGGTTCATATTCCTGCGGTTATTCATTCTGATGATATCGCTTCAATGGCTGATTTCTTCAGATCAGAGCTTTCGCCGTTTGCATCTCTTATGGAGGGATCGGTCGGATGCGGGCCTGATGCAGTAGTTGATGCCTTTTCGGCTCTTGCTTCCAATTCTCTGAATCGCAAGGTTCCATTGAAGCTAAGCTCGCTCATGATCCGTCCCGAGATGAATATCCCAAGGCTGTTTCTTGAAATGACTTCATCACGTCTTTCCGAAGGTCCGGCCTTGAATGACAGCTCGTTCTGCTGGGCGGAGCAGTTGTTCCCGATCAGGCCGGTTCTTAAGCTTGACGGAAGCTGGTTCTGCTTCGCTCCTCAGGTTGCGTTTCCGCAGCTTCTCAAAATGGTGAAATCAGCAGTAGGCGAGGCAGATGATGACGGGGCTGCTGCTTGGCGCGAGGTTGAGCATTATCAGGAAATGACGAAGATGGCAAAGCGTGACGATGCTTATTATGGCAATCCATACGATGAGGAGCCTGATTATCCAGAGCCCGAAGAGCCCGATGAGGAGCCTGATTATCCAGAGCCCGAAGAGCCCGAAGAGGAGCCTGATTATCCAGAGCCTGAAGAGCCCGATGAGGAGCCTGATTATCCAGAGCCTGAAGAGCCCGATGAGGAGCCTGATTATCCAGAGCCCGAAGAGCCCGAAGAGGAGCCTGATTATCCAGAGCCCGAAGAGCCCGATGAGGAGCCTGAAGAGCCTGACGATGATGAGCTGGCTCAGGAATCGATCTTTTCTGATGATGACGAGCCGGAAGATTCCGATGATGATGAACCTGGGGTAGGCTCTAAGCTCAATGATGGGCTTGATGAAGATCCCTATGACTATTCACAAGAGGAATCCGAAGAGTTCGACGACTACTCTCATGACGGGAAGGATGATGAGCCTGAGCAAGAGGATATCTATTCGATTCTTGATGAAGAACAGGAAAAAGCCGAAGAGAAAGAAGAAGCCGAGGAGGAAGAGGCTGTGCCTGAATCGGTTCAGCCTAGCCTGTTCGGCGACATCGTCGTCTCTGACGGCAAGGAGACGATAGTAAGCAGTCCTGTTGAAGCGGATAAGCCTGATTCAGCAAGCAAGATCGATGTCCTGAAAGAAGCAGTCATGGATGAAATTGAGAACGAAAAGCCGCAAGAGGCTTCTGAAGTTCTTCCGATGGCTCCGATCAAGCTTGGCCAGAAGCAGGCGGGAGCAGGGGCTGCAATCCTTGAAAGAGCAGAAGTTGAAGCAGGCTCTTCACCTGTGGTGAGCACCTATCTTTCTGCTCTTTCAGCAGAAGAGAAGGCGGATCTTCAGAAGAAGATCGACGATGCAGTGGCGGCCAACATTGCAGACGGCAAGGACAAGATGTTCAGCATCAGCGAGCAGGCTCTGTCGTTCTGCGTTGTAAGCGCGGCGCAGGATTCTTTTGCCAGGATGGAAATGGAGAACAGCATTGCGGCAGTGATGCTGGTCAATGAGAAAACAGCATGGAATGCATTTGTGATCAAGCCGCTTGGCGAAGAACAGGGGTTTGGCCTGAAGCTTGTACCGATAAGGAAAGCCGAGTTCCAGCCACGAAGATGGCGCCTCGTGCAGCAGCTTGGATGGAAGCTTTACATGCAGATGAAGAAGGGTGGAAACGAATGAAATACGGTCTTGTCCTCTTTGATTTCGACGGGACTGTCATGGATACGTCGGCGGGGATTTTCTACAGTGCAAGAAGCACGATGGCTGAGCTTGGGCTTCCTGTCAAGCCGGATGTTAACATGAATCTTTTCGTGGGGCCTCCTCTCGGGGATTGCTTCCGCCTGACTTTCGGGCTTGAAGAGAAGTATGTTGGCAAGGCTTGCGAGATATACCGCAGGTACTATGCCAGCACAGGACGCTACAGGGCTTCGTTCTATCCGAACGTGCAGCAGTCGCTTGAGAAGCTGAACTCGATGGAAATGCCGATGTGCATAACAACGATGAAGTCTTCAGCGCTTGCTCAGAGCATGATTGACCATTTCGGGCTTTCCAAGTACTTCGGACGCGTGATCGGTGCTGATCTTGCAGGAGTACGGACAAAGGCGGACCTCGTCAATGAGGCTGTCAGCGAGCATTGCATGGAAGGTTCAAGAGACAGGGTGCTGCTTGTAGGTGATACGATGCTTGATGCTGACGGCGCAAAGGCTGCAGGGACTGATTTCCTCGGTGTGAGCTTCGGCTTCGGGCAGTTCACTGATGAGCAGAAGAGAGCTTTCAGGCATCCGCTGATGGACGACTGGAGCGAGCTTGCTGGCTTTGTGTCATGAAAACGCTTCACTCGCGAGTGAAAAAGAAGTATGCTTTCAAATGCCCTATTGCGGCGAAGAGGTGACAAAATGGAGAAAACAACGCCTTTGTATCAGGAATACAAGGATTACGACGGAGTGAAGATGATTGACTTCGGCGGATGGCTTCTTCCTGTTAATTTTGAGGAAGGTATCATTGCAGAGCACATGGCTGTGAGAGAGGACGTGGGAATGTTCGATGTCTCCCATATGGGCGAATGCCTTGTTTCAGGTCCTGGCGCAGCTGAATTCCTTGACAGTATTGCAACAAACGACGTGAAGCCGCTGGAAGCGAACCACGTCGTGTACACTATGATGTGCTACCCGAACGGGACTGTGGTGGATGATCTTCTGATCTATTGCCTCAAGCCCGGCGACCTCTATTTCGTCGTGATGAATGCGGCAAACGTTGAAAAGGATCTTGCATGGCTTTCCGAGCATTGCCCTCAGAACGCAAAGATCGAGGACCTCAGCGCAAAGGCAACCCAGATAGCCCTTCAGGGGCCGAATGCCGAGATGGTCCTTTCCAAGCTTTACAGCGGTGCCTCTTCCATGGGGACTTTCTGCTTTGACTTCAAGGCTCAGATTGAAGGCTATCCTTGCCTGGTTTCACGCACAGGCTATACCGGAGAAGACGGGTTCGAGATCTACAGCAGCGAAGAAGGCGGACGGAAGATCTGGAATGCGCTTTTCGACCTGGGTGTTCTTCCATGCGGGCTTGGATCTCGCGATTCGCTTCGGCTTGAGGCAAAGCTTCCTCTGTACGGTCATGAGATTTCGGACAGCATCACTCCGCTTGAAGCGAACCTTCAGGTGTTCGTGGATCTGGACAAGCCTTTCATAGGGCGGGATGCTCTGGCTGCTCAGAAGGAAAACGGGATCCCACGGTCCCTGCGCGGATTCGAGATGGTTGATCCTGGCGTCGCAAGGGCGGGCTATGAGGTTTTCTGCAAAGGAAGCAAGATCGGATACGTCACAAGCGGCACTAAGAGCCCTTCTCTTGACAAGTTCGTAGGCTATGCTATGGTTGATCGCAATACAGGGCTCAAGTTCGGGGACCTGATTCAGATAGACATCCATGGAAAGCTCAAGAACGCGAAACTGGTCAAAACACCGTTCTGCAAGCATGGAAAGAAAACTGAAGCATAGCAGCAAGCACCGGATTCCAGCCGAGGCGGCAGACTATATTGCTCTGGACAATTCCTCGATCATCTATCCTCCTACAGAGGCCAAGTTCAATTCCAATGTCTTCAGGATCTCGGCGGAGCTTAAGGAGACAGTGAAGCCTCGTGTGCTTGAGTCTGCTCTTTGCGATGTGCTGGACAGGCTCCCGTACTTCCGCACCAGGCTCCGCGAGGGTTTCTTCTGGTATTACCTTGCCTCCAATCCAGCCAAGCCGCATGTATTCGAGGACGGGCCCAGGCCCTGTGCAAGGATCCTGCATGACCGCAGCCTTGACGGATATCTTTTCCGTGTCTCGTACTTTGCGAACAGGGTTGCTGTTGATTTCTTCCATGCCCTTACCGACGGCGGTGGAGGAAAGACATTCCTGCTGAGCCTTCTTGCCAGGTACTTCGAGCTGCAAGGCTATGTCATCGACGCAGATCCGGGAATCATTCAATGCCGGTCCAAGCCTCAGAAATGGGAGACCGAGGACCTGTTTCACAAGCTTTACAGGAAATTGCCATTCCCTGATCCTATCCGTGGCTCATACCATCTTAAGGGTGTGCTTGCCGACAATACGCATTTCATATCCGCCGAGCTTGGGCTTGAGTCGCTCAAGGCGGCAAGCCATAGATTCGGCTGTACGATCAATGAGCTTTTCGCATCGGTGCTGGTGAAGGTTCTTCTTGAGCGTGAAGAGAAGGAGAGACGCCGGTCCCCTGTCCAGATTTCTGTTCCGATGGGCCTTAGGCCGATCTACAAGCTTGATACGCTTCGGAATTTCTCTCTGTTTGCAGTTGTGAGCATCGACCCTAGGCTTGGCCCGTATACGCTTGAAGAGATAATCAGGACGGTGCATCTTCAGATGCAGATTCAGCTTGATACCAAGGAGCTTGACCGGATGGTTTCACGCAACGTCACCGGCGAAAGGCTTGTCGGTGCGGTTCCGAACTTCATCAAGAAGCCGTTTTTCAAGATTCTCACAGACAGGCTTGGTGACAATCAGTACACTGCGACGCTTTCGAATCTGGGAAGCATCAGGATTCCTGCGGGCATGGCCGCTCTAATTGAAAGGTTCGATTTCTTCCTCGCTCCGAACAAGAAGAACATCCTTGAATGTGCTGCTGCGGGTTTCAATGATAAAGTGACTTTCAACTTCAACAGCTATCTTAGCTCTGATGTGTCAGTGGAGCGTGGATTCTTCTGTGCTCTTGTCCAGATGGGCGTGCCGGTGAAGGTATGCTCGAACCGAGGAGGTTTTTGATGGCATATTGTGTAAAATGCGGTGTCAAGCTCCAGGACGGAGCCAAGGTCTGTCCGCTGTGCGGCACCAAGGTGGTTCTTCCTGAAGGCATGCAGGAGAAGCCAGAGAAGCCGCTGTTTTCTAAGGACACTGTGCACTCATATGAAAGAGGTCTTGACCGGACCCGCAAGGCGCTGTTCGAGATTGCTGCGATAATCACAGTTGTCGCCGAGGTGGTCGTCGGGTTCTCGATTCTCCCTGACCCTGATGCATTCCTTCCGATGATCGGAATTCTCTATGCGGCAGTTGTTTTCCTCATTCCAGTGCTTGTCGAGAAGCCTTCCTATGTGACAATCGGTTCGCTTGAGATGGTTGCCACTGCAATCCTTCTTGTGCTTGTGAACCTTTATCTGTCCTCTGACCTGACATGGTCGCTTGTAGCTTCCGGGAGCCTCGCCCTGATCTGGGTGCTTTCGGTTCCGCCGATCCTTCTGAAGAAGCACACTTGGATCGCCATCCTGATTCAGATAGTCGGGGTGTGCGGATTCCTGTTCCTGATTGATGGCCTGTATCCGCCGTTTGGGTGGACTTTGAAGGTCGGGTTGCCGACATTTGCCTTCATGCTGGCAATGGTCGGGCTGTTCCTTATCAGGCTCAGGCTGAAGATATTCACTAAGGCATCGGTTGTGGATTACGTATTCTCGGGCTTCAGCATCATCTGCCTTTCCATAGGATTCGGCGACCTTGCGTTTCATCAGTTCAATGGTATTTCATGGTCAGAACCCCTGTGGATATGCGGGATCACGCTGTTCGTCCTTGAGCTGCTGATTGCTGGCGTGCGGAAGATACGCACATTCTTCAATGCAAGAAACGGAAGGCAGGGTTGATGGCTGATTTGGTCACATATAACAAGGCGGTATTTGGTTCAAAAACTGTTGAGCTTTTGATTTAAGGTGTGCTAGACTGTTAGAAATTGACTTAACGTCTAATCCATGGAGGACTTGATGCGCAACTCAAGAAAACCTAGGTTCATTTTATTGGCGCTTCTCATGGCAATGATCGTTGCTCTGCCTGCAGCGGCCGTCGATGGGAATCTGATGTACCAGTCTCCGCTTTACAGCAGCTCAGCCTCTTACCCAATAGCTTCATTTCTAGAACAGAACAGATACACATCCGAGAGCTTCGCATCCCAGATGGGACTGACTCCAGAAGAGATGGTCCGCATTGCATCCAACTCCAGCTCGTACCGGATTGTGCCTGGCGACAGTTTTACGCTTTCCTATTATTCCGGAAACGAGGTCGTAACCAGTTCATTCCAGGTCAGTTCGTCAATGACTGTCGATATTCCTGAAGTCGGGACATTCGACTGCCGGGGAATGTCTTTTGCCCAGCTTCGCGAAGACATCAAGGAGATGGTTCTTCAGGCACGGCCGTATTCTTCTCCGCATGTGGATCTCGTAGCCTGCGGGTTCTTTGAAGTTCCTGTTGTGGGCGAGGTCTCAAGCAGCGTCCCTGTCCGATGCTGGGGCGGAAGCACCCTGCGCTGCACCATGGCAAATGCAAGCAGCTACGCTTCCAGCAGAAGCGTTCAGGTCAAGAGGGCGGACGGCACATCGCTGAACTATGATCTTTACAAGGGCATAAGCACAGGTGACATGGTCAATGACCCGAATCTCAGGCCTGGAGACACGGTGTGCTATTCAAAGGCGACATGCATAGTCGTGCTTGCTGGAGCTGTGTACAGTCCTGGAACGTACCAGCTGCTTCCTGGCGAGAAGCTCGGTGATCTGATCCGCAGCTATGGAAACGGGCTTCTGCCTTCGGCTGATTCTTCGGCAATAAGCGTAGAGCATGTATCGGGCGGGAAAGCCGTCTCGACGCTTGCTTCTGACACTGAGAATTCCCTGCTGTCCAACATGGACCGCGTGACTGTCGTGGAGACTAATCCAGCGGCTTCGTATGTCACTGTGGAAGGTGCTGTGGCACCTGTCCAGACTTCTTCGGATTCCGCTGTGAAGATGACTTCGGCGAGCAAGCTGATGTACAGCTTCCTTCCGGGCGAGAAGGTGTCGCAGATGCTCAAGGCGATCAGCGGCGCATTCGTCTCTCAGAGCGATCTGGATAACATCTATATCATCCGCGGCTCCCAGAAGATCATGCTCGAGTCCGGCAAGCTGCTTTCAGGGCAGTCTGCGGCGGATCCTGTTCTTGAAGCAGGTGACAAGATAGTGGTTCCGTTCGTGCAGACGTTCGTCACTGTCAATGGATCGGTCAATGCTCCTGGGCGCATCGCCTATGTGCCGGACAAGGATGCAAGCTACTACATAGGCCTGTCCGGAGGGTATTCTAATACTGCATCCGGGGTGGGCAGCTACAAGGTCACTGATTCGGCTGGAAAGAAGATTGACAAGGATGGTCTTGTCCCGAATGGGGCTGTGATCAGCGTGAATACGAATAACATAAGCAGGGATGTGACTCTGGTTGCGGCTGTTGTTGCAGTTGCCGCCAGCATTGCAAGCTTGCTAGTTGATATCAATTCTTTAATTAAATAGGGATGATGCAGATGGATAACAAAGAGAAGGCCAATGAGCAGGTTCAGGAAGAAGACGGCATGACATTGATGCAGCTTCTTCATATCGTGAAGATGCGCTTCTGGATCGTGATCCTCTGCGTGATCGTGGCAATAGGCTGCGCCTGTGCATATCTGTATGTCACAGTCCCTACCTATGAATCAAGCGCTTCGGCGCTTGTTTCGCCGATTCAGAATGCGACTTCGCTTGATTCGCTTCTCGGCTCCAGCTCTTCTTCAAGCAAGATCCAGACGGAAGTGTCGCTGATCTCTTCGGAGAAGAATGTGGACAAGGCGCTTGCGCTTCTCAACCTTCATGATTACATGAATGAGGATGGGGTGCATTACGATGAGTTTGAGCATCCGATCACTGGCCGCAGCCTGGTGAAGGGCAGCAAGGTGACAGTGTCCACTGTGAAAGACACCAATGTCGTCAGCATCACAGTGTCCGACAGCAGCCCGGAGTTCTGCCAGGATCTTGCAAATGCGCTGGTCCAGTCCTTTTCCGAGGTTCTTACCACGATTGCCAAGAACTCCAAGACAGCACAGAGGGTGTTCCTTGAAGAGCAGATTCCGCTGAACGAAGCCAGTCTGGCTGAGGCTACCAAGAAGCTTGCGGACTTCAAGCAGAAGAGCGGAATACTTCAGATTTCAGAGAAGAACAAGCTTCTTTCATCGAACGTATCGACGCTGCAGCTCCAGGAAGAGCCGCTGATGCACCAGCAGGTTGAGCAGAAATCACTTTATGAAGGCTACAGGAACGAACTTGCTGCAAATGGCTTCAAGATAAGCAGCATCGAGGATTTCTCAGGAGACGAGATGATAGTATCCACGCTTGAGAAGATCTTCGGATGGTACCAGGAAGTGCTGATGTACCAGGCTCTTGGGCTTTCCGATGAAGGCTCGTCTTCTTCATCAAGGTTATATGTTCTTCAGAGTTCGATATCAAATGGACAGAAGGACATTCTTTCGGCTGTCTCATCGGTTCTCAAGACGCAGGTCGTTTCGTCCGATTCCGTGACTGTTCAGCTGAGGAATCTCTATGCCCAGTCGATAGTCCAGCTGCTGATGATTCAGAAGAATCTAGAATCTATAGACGACACAAAGACATACTATATGAACGAGCTGTCACAGTATCCTGAACTTGAGCGTCAGGCAGAAGAGCTTTCACGTACTGTTAATGTCTATCAGACTTTGGGCGTGAAGCTCAGGGAAATGTACGAAGAGACCAAGCTTCTGGAAGCAGCGATTTCCGGCTATGTCACTCCAATTGACAGCGCCAATCTTCCTGCAAGGCCTGTGAGCCCGAACAAGCTGCTCATTCTTGCTGTGTCAGTGCTGCTCGGCGGATGCCTTGGCGTGCTGATTGTTCTTTATGTTAACCACAGGGACATCGCAATCCATGATTCTTCTGAAGCAAAGGAAATCCTCGGACCGCATGTGCCAGAGCTTGGCTGGATACCTCTGCTCAACCAGAGCTACCGTGACAAGTATGGATCGCAGCTTGTGACGCTGTGCGCTCCTAATTCGTTTGCATCGGAACGGGTAAGCGTCATTGCAAGCAATACTATCTATTCCACGGATCCTTCCAAAATGAAGATCATCGGAGTGAACTCTTCATCAAAAGGCGAAGGAAAGACTTCTCTTGTGTGCAACCTTGCAGTGGCATATGCAGAAATGGGAAAGAAAGTCCTTCTGATTGACGGCGATCTGCGCAGGCCCTCAACGGAAAGAGCGTTTGGCCTGAAGAAAGCCGAAAGAGGCGTTTCGGACCTGGTGATAAGCAATGCTGACCTGGTGGAAGTGCTGATAAGGCCGGTAAAAGGTCTTGAGAACCTGCATATGCTCTGCTCTGGGCATGTGACGCGCAATCCTGCCGTGATCTTCAACTCTCAGGCGTTCAAGAATTTCCTTCTTGCTTCCCGCGATAACTATGACATTGTGCTTGTGGATTCGCCGCCTGTTTTGGTTTCTCCTGAGTTTGCATCGATTGTAAGCTATTTCGATGGAATCATCATGAACATCAGAGCTGGAATTACGACGAAGCCCGATCTTGAGCTTCTGGTCGATAACCTCCATCTGATTGACTCTACAATCATCGGGTTCGTCTACAACGGCGTCATTGCAAGCGGAAAGAGAACTTCGTATTCATACAGCGGCACAGGGCGCTACAGCTATGACAAGTCCAACTACAATGGCAAGCGACGTTCTTCCGATCTGAAGATGCTGGTCAGGGCCAAGCGTGTAAACCGTACCTATCGCAAGGTCTATGAGAAGGAGCTCAAAAGCAGGGATGAAGTCTTCAATGCAGATAAGCTTGAGGATCCAGTATATCTCGAGGACCTGATTGCAGGTGCTGATCAGCCAGATCAGCAGGAGCCAATTGATTCTGTTGCAGTGCAGGAGCCACTTGCGGAGCATGATCCGCTTGCGGACATCGAGAACGACAGCGAGGCCTCAGGCAAGGCACCTGAGGAGAAATGATTTTTCAAAGGGATCGCATTGACGGTCCCTTTTTTTCAACAGGAGGTTATCTGCATGGATAGCAACGTATTCAAGGGGAGGTCGCTCTGCACTATTGACGATTTCTCAATCGAGGAGAGGAAGTACCTGTTTTCTCAGGTCAGGAAGCTCAAGGCTGCAATTCTCTCCGATGACACGGCTCTGATGGATTCTTTCCGGATCAATGACCCGGATTTCGGAATCTATGAGGTGTTTCTCGAAGACAGCACCAGAACCAAGGAATCGTTCCGCAATGCGGCGAACTTCCATCATGTGAAGCTCACTGAGATGAGCTCCCAGAGCTCGTCTTTCAACAAGGGGGAGAGCTACGCCGACACTTTCAATACTCTCACAGGCTATGAGAACCAGGTGTTCATCATCCGCAGCAAGGTCGAGGGCGTGTGCCGCTACCTTGAAGGCGAATGCAGCGAGTATGCCCGGCGCAATGGCCTTCCATACAGGCCTGTCTTCATCAACGCAGGCGACGGGAAGCATGAGCACCCGACTCAGGAGCTTCTGGATGAATACTCTTTCTTTGAGGACAATGCTTTCTCTACGGATTCAATCCATCTGGCTCTGGTTGGCGACCTGTTCCACGGACGCACTGTGCATTCTAAGGCGAACGGGCTTAAGGTGTTTGACCATGTCAAGGTGGATCTGATTGCACCGAAGGACCTTGCGATGCCTGAGACATATCTTGAGATCATGAAGGACAACGGCTACGAGATCAGGGCTTTCGGGTCGATCGAGGAATACCTTTCCCAGAATGACATCGCGACCAAATGGTACTTCACGCGGCCTCAGCTTGAGCGCATGGGCGAGCGTATCCTGGAACGGGCCGATGAGCTTCGTTCCTGCATAACTTTCCGAGAGGAGTTCCTTTCCAGGCTGCCTGAGGGGACGATCTTCTACCATCCGCTTCCGCGTCACAAGGAGCATCCGGTAATTCCTGTTTTCCTGGACAATCTTCCGATCAACGGCTGGGAGAGGCAGTCAATAAACGGCATGTACTGCAGGATCGTCCTGCTGGCTCTTGTCTCAGGCAGGATCGGAAGCGATTTCATTCCATCCGATCCCAAGCCCAGTATTCCTGAAGAGGATTATATTCATCAGGTTCCTGATGATGTCCTGTCGAGGAAGAAGGAGAAAGTCGTATCGGAAGGGGTGCGGCCGATTGACGAAGGATTGGTGATTGACCATATAAGCCGGGGCAAGACACCAGAAGAGATCCGTGAGCACATGCGGCTGATCTGCAAAGTGATGGGCCTGGACTCGCTCAAGGGCGGTGAATGGGTCTCCACGGGATCGGACGGCGTGACGTGGAAGGGAATAATCTTCCGGCCGGGGCACATGGAGCTTGACCGCAAGAGCCTTAAGCGCCTTGCTGCCGTTGCTCCTGGGTGCACGCTGAACTTCATCAAGGGCGGGCGCGTCGTGGCCAAGTACCGTGCCTCGATGCCGCCTAGGATCTACAACTTCTCCGATCTGATGTGCACAAACGAGGCTTGCATCTCAAATGCGCTTCAGAGCGAGAACGCCCCTGCTATGTTCGTAAGGACCGAGGAGAACAAGTACCGCTGCGCTTACTGCGACAAAGACCATTCATTCAGTGAAATATTCAGGAAATAAGGAGAATTCATGAACCTTCAGGATTATGCCGGCGCTATAGCCTCTGAGGCACTAAAGCTCGGTGCAATAAGGCTTTCGCCACAGAAGCCGTTCAAGTGGGCTTCGGGCTATTACATGCCCATATACAATGACAACAGGAGCCTTCTGGCTGACTGGAAGACACGCAGGATGAT
>Ga0265294_10008404_pt1 | contig 12061 bp, 13 predicted proteins | sample MunlanPumphouse3_FD_192504 | JGI IMG/M metagenome (GOLD analysis project Ga0265294, IMG submission 192504) | Groundwater microbial communities from a municipal landfill in Southern Ontario, Canada - Pumphouse #3 | ecosystem: Environmental > Aquatic > Deep subsurface > Groundwater | place... | reverse complement strand
ATCTCGGCGTACTCCCCTATTTCCCGTTGCTATCTGCTCCGGAGGCCCACTTTGTATATAAGGCATACCTTCTGATCCAAACCCCAATGATCAACTATGGTATAAACATCACCAGGGGCAAAAACCTGGCAAAACTGCCCCTGGTGGGTACGTTTCAAGCCTGACCAGGGGCAAAAACCCCAGCAAAGTGCCCCTGGTCATAATCTTCAAAGAACAGGCATTTCGTCAAAAGCTTCATATAGAGCACCTTATGAAATCTCCCCTTGCGCAGTCAGATGCACCAGGGGCAAAAACCCCACAAAACTGCCCCTGGTGGGTACGTTTCAGGGCTGACCAGGGGCAAAAACCCCGCAAAACTGCCCCTGGTGGGCAAGTTTCAGGGCTGACCAGGGGCAAAATGCCCGGAAACCCTCCCTCCGGACTGGGCGGTAGCCTCGGGGATGCACAACGCACCGAACAACGTTCGGAAGACTTGCACGCGGGTGACAACGCCCCAAACTCGGCAAAAACGTTACTACCCGACCCCCAACTCGGCAAAAACCCCTATCTTTATCTACACGTTTTTTCCTATGGCCATGTATAAAAACCAACCGGAAGCCGTCATTTACATTGCACCCGGCAACGAGAACCCGGGCTACAAGAACCCGGGCAACAAGAACGTTACTGCCCATTACCGGCTTATTTCAGAACGTTTTCAGGACGCGGGGATTCCTTTTTTCTATCTGCCCGACCTGCTGACTGACAAACATTTTGCCCGGATCATGGACTATCACCATCCGTACCTGGGGAATGACTTTTTGCAAAAAAACCTCACCCGCACTGCCAAAAATCCCGTTTTGCTATATGCATCTGCCGAGTTGGATGCAGTTCGCCCTTTTGAACTGTCCTGCTCTTTGGAAGAGATAACCAAAGAACAGCTGTCAAAAGAAATAGACAATATTTTGGACAGCATTGTTTCACAAAAAAGCGAGATACACTATCGGGTACAGAGTCATGCCATAAGGTTTGAGATCATTGACGAACCCTTAGCAATCTATGGAGATGCAAAAGCCCGTGAAGCTGACAGAAATTTCCATCAAGAAGCGTTCAGATTACCTGAAAAACTCACCCAAAGCATTGAAGAAATTGCCGAGGCCGGGTATTTGCGCAAATTGATTGAATACCTGGAAGAAATTGAGAAGAAGAACCGGAAATTCAGCAGGCTGAAAATAACATCGGACTATAGGATCTACCTGATGGACTATGGGTTGAAAGAAGTAACCATGAGTCCGTTGCCTAAGGCATTGTACCTGTTATTTCTGCATCACCCGGAAGGGATCCTGTTTAAAGAACTGCCCCGTTACCGCACCGAGCTGATGAACATTTACCGACAGCTGTCCATGCATGAGAATCCCGATAAGGCGGCGGAAAGCATCAGAAGGATGACCGATCCTTACGACAACTCGGTGAATGAGAAATGCTCCCTGATCAGGGCCGCGTTCCTGAAAGTAATTGCCGATGACCTTGCCGCCCAGTATTATATAACCGGGTATCGGGGCGAACCAAAAAGAATCCTCCTGAACAGAGAGCTGGTGATACAGGAACAATGATCCGCGACCCTGTGATCCGGAATCCTGTGCTCCGGGCCGCAAGGCTTGTGAAACTCCTCTGAACATACGCTGTAACCCTAATTTTGTACCACGAACAATTAAAGGGTTACTACTATGAAAGAAAATTATCTGAAAATCATTTTTGTAATTGACGAGAGCGGATCCATGCAAGGCACGGAATCCGATGTTGTCGGGGGTTTCAACCATTTTATTGAAGAGCAAAAGAAGGCGGAATTTGGAAAGATCACCGTCTCGCTGTACAAGTTCAACAGCCAATGGAGCCGGGTTGTGAACGATCTCCCGATAGATGAAATCAGGCCGCTGACAAGCGACGACTACACTCCCGGCGGACTCACTGCTCTGTACGACACCATCGGGAACGCCATCGTGGATATTCAAAACCAAACGCATTATACGGATCCGGCACATCAGGCATCCATGGTGATTATGGTCGTCATCACCGACGGGCAGGAAAATGCATCGGTCGAATACGACTCCCGGAAAGTCAAAGAGATGATCGGGGAATTGGAGCAAAGCAAAAACTGGCAGTTCATCTACCTCGGCGCCGATCTGAAAAATTTTGCCGATGCCGAGACGCTGGGCCTCAATTATAAAGTATCTTCCCGCAAATCTGACCTGAAACAGAAATTCGATGTGATCGCGGAACACTCGGTAAAAATTATGATGGCAGAACCTGATGAAGACAAGTACAAAATGATGAAAGACTTCGTTGATGATCTAGGAAAAGAGGCAGATTGACCAATCCCGGGAGATAGATTATTGGGTTATGTAGTAATCTGATTGATTTGAATCTGACCACCTAAGGCTCTTAATATTTTAATAATTGTATTAAATTGGGGTTTTGAGCCTTCTGATAAAGCTTTATATAAACTTGGTCTGCTTAATCCTGTTTCCTGGGCTATTTTTGTCATACCAATTGATTTTGCAATATGGCCAATTGCAGCAATCATTGCTGATTCATCACCATCTGCTAATACAGTATTAAGATATTCAGCAATCATTTCATTGTTATCTAAGTAGTCTGATATATTAAATCTTGAAATTCCCATGTGGCTATTTTTTTATTTTACTTAAAATATATTTTGCCTTTTCAATGTCTTTTTGCTGAGTTGATTTATCTCCTCCTATGAGTAGAAAAATTATTTTTCCATCTAATTCTTTGAAATAAACTCTGTATCCCTTGGCATAATCAATTCTTAATTCACGAATCCCATACCCCACAGATTCACAATCTCCAAAATGTTCGTCATCCTCGATCTTCTGAAGTCTAAATAGAATTTTTGCTTTAGCTCTAAAATCTTTTAATCTTTTTAGCCATTTGTCAAATTCAGTAGTTTTTTCCAGTATGTACATAAGCAAAAATGTGTACTCATTTGGATACAAATTTATAGTATTAATATCAATTAGCAAAAAAATCGACATAAATGCTTATCAATATCTCCGGGTCAGATGGCATAAGGGAAATCTCGGCGTGTTTCCATATTTCCCGTTGCTATCTGCTCCTGAGGTTTGTCAATGATTCTGTAAACAACTCTCCCTCAGCACATAATAGGACTATCTGATATATAATCAATTCGTTGTAACCGAGCTGGTTTTACCCCCTATTACGTCTTGATAAAAAATAATTGTCAAAATATTTGGTTAATTAATTTAACTACTTTACATTTGTGTTAATTTAATATCATTAACACTTAAAATATGAATGAAAAAAATTTTACACCCGAAGAAAGTCTCTTAATAATTTCTAAGACAATTGAAGAGACCAAGAAAAAGATCCAGGAGAACGGCCACATAATTGTTTTGTGGGGCAGTTTGATCTTTCTTGTGATTTTTAGTCAGTATGTTCTGGAACTGTTAGGATTACACAAGAAATTTGATATTGTCTGGACATGTATTTTATTCCCGTTGGGGGCAATCTATACATTCTTTTACATTAGGAGAAAAACCAAAAAGAATAATATTCCTAAAACAGTTTTAGGAACAGTCATAGGAGCCATGGGTTGGCTTTTTGGATTGAATGTATTTTTATTAGCTGCCGTTTTTGGCGATCATATTGGTAATGCCCTGGCCCCTGTCATGATGATTTTACTTGCCATAACTATTATGGTGATAGGATTATCAATCAAATATAAACCGCTTATAATTGGAGGAATTGCGTTGAATTTACTGGCATTCGGCACCTTCCTGGTTGATCCTAAATATTATGGCTTCAGCATAATGTTAGGGGCAGTGATCGGATTAATCATACCGGGAATAATACTTAATATTGCTAAAAAAAGGGAAAATGTTTAGCGATTTAGACCCAATATTGCATTCACAACTTCGCTTGTCAATAATATCTATACTAATGACAGTTGAAGAAACCAATTTCAGCTTCATAAAAGACACTACCAAAGCTGCTGCTGGCAATGTAAGTATTCAGATTAACAAACTACAGGAGGCCGGTTATATTCAAGTGAAAAAGACATTTAAAAACAACTATCCCAACACTACAGTTTCCTTAACAGACAAAGGCAGAAATGCTTTTGAAGAATATGTAAAAAACCTTCAGAAATACATTCATCCCAAATAGTAAGTTTTTTAGATGTTTGTAGTTCCGAAACAGCTGTTTCCGAAATGGCTGTTTAGGAACTGATCGTTAGTTATGGAAATGCTCCCATCTGGAGCATGGGAACTGGCCTGCGCATCAGAAACGGCGTGGAAACTTATTATGAGATGTGTTTCAATTCGGATTTTATTGTAAATTTGCAATAAACTCCGAATTGGAATATATACTAATATGATTATGAATAATTTGATTGAACGACCGGTTTATCTCCAGAAACTGATAGACAGACGTGGAAATGGAGAAGTGAAGATTGTCACCGGCTCTCGCCGTTGCGGCAAATCGTGGCTTTTATCAAAGATTTACAAAAAATGGCTCATAGAACAAGGCGTCAAACAGGAGAACATCATTTCGGTTTCCTTCGATATGGAAGATGATAAAATGGATGAAAAACTACTCGATCCTCAAGTTCTAAAACAATATATTTTTGATCGGATTACCGACGACAATGAAGAGTATTATGTGTTCCTTGATGAGGTTCAGGAAGTATATAATTTCGAGAAAATTGTTAACGGAATTAATTCACACGAGAATTTAGATGTATACATAACCGGAAGCAACTCTAAATTTCTTTCCAGTGAGATCAAAACCATATTCAGGGGAAGAGGTGACGAAATTCGTGTATTTCCGCTTTCATTCAAAGAATTCTGCTCGGCAAGCACAGAAGACAAACGTGATCTCTGGAAAGAATACTATACCTATGGTGGAATGCCTGGTATCCTCAAACAGAAGACAAGGGAACAAAAAGTGAGCTACCTGCAAAGATTATGGAACCAAACTTACATTGATGATGTTGTAGATCGTAATAATGTGAAAAATCGACGGGCATTGGAGTCGCTTGTAGATGCATTATGTTCTTCAATAGGTTCACTTACTAACCCGAGTCGGGTAAAAAAAGTGCTAAAGAGTATCCAACACACCGATATCGATGAAGAAACCGTTAATTCATACATAGGTTATCTGGTCGATGCCTTCCTGTTTGAAGGTGCTAAGCGTTATAATATCAAAGGCAACAAATACTACGAATCACTCTGCAAATATTACTCAGTCGATGTTGGGCTTCGCAATGCCCGCCTTAACTTTCGTCAACAGGAGCCGAATCATATTATGGAGAATGTAATATACAATGAGCTCAGGTTAAGGAATTATCTGGTGGATGTAGGAGTTGTAGAATGTCGCAAAATGGTAAATGGTAAATCTGAATATATTCAGTATGAAGTTGATTTCATTGCCACCAATGGAATCGACAAATACTATATTCAGTCTGCATATTCAATTCCCAATGAAGACAAGAATGAGCAGGAGACTTCTTCACTAAGAAAGATTGATAACTCCTTCCGAAAGATTGTGATTGTAGGAGACGATATAGAAATGTATACCAATGACAATGGAATAGTATATATGGGTCTGATGCAGTTCCTGATGAATGGAGTGCTCCCATAAGAAGCATGGGAGCTAAGCCTGCGCATCAGAAACAGCCTGATCAGAATCGGCTTGGGAACACGTGAAAAGGTACCATCTTATGTTCATTGACATAGGCACAATTACTTTTAGTTGTGTCATCCAAGTAATTATGTCATCCATGGCCCCGTCTCACAGAAGTACCAACTAATTGTCAACATTATAACTATATATGGAACAGAATATTAAACTAAATTTATTGAAAAGCATTTGAAAAGTCTATGATCAGGCCAAGGGTTGCAAGCTGGAGGAATCTTCCCTGGAAAAGGTCGGTCCGGATCTGAAGCCTGTGTCGGATTACTTCAATGTCCCGCAAAAACAGGCGCTCATTGTATCGTTGGTCTTTGCCCTCAATTATGACAGTTACAGTGTGGATATCCGGAACCTGAGCGCCTACCTGGAATGCACGCCCATGAAATTGCTGGAATACAGCGAGGATTTTGACGAATTGTTCAATAAAGGGATCCTGAATGGACAGGATGAGTCAGAAAAAGGTATGTGCATGCTGTCAAACAGCGGCATTACCATCAATGAAAAAATATTGGAAGCCATCATGAAAAACAAGCCCATGCCGTCATTCGGGAAAGAGAAGCCGAGCAGTGTGATAAAACTTCTGTACATTCAGCGGGATGGCTTTGGAACAGTATTTCCGCAATATCCTCATTGAGCAGAAGCAATTCATCCGGATCGGGGGTTGGTGGAACAGAAAGGGCGGGTATGAGATAGACATAGTAGCAGAAAACGAACTGTCAAACACAGCTGTTTTCTATGAGTTGAAGCGCAAGGCTCAGAATAATAATATGGATACCCTGAAAGTAAAAGCCGCCCACTTCATTAAATCGACGGGCAAATTTCAGGACTACAACATTTCATACCACGGGTTATCGATGGAAGACATGTAAGCTGCAAGCAGTTTGTTAAATTATTTATATACCCTAAACAATTATAGACAAGAGTCTTCATATAAAGCGAGGAGTTTTTTTATATAACTAATCTTGTTTTCACCATATCGCCATGCAGATGGATGGTGACCATTTATTACAAATATATTCTTTCTCCATGATTCAATTGTACTAGAGGGGAGGTATCTTCCACTACCCTGTAGAACAATAATATCTGGAGCGTAAATATCAATTTCATCTTCTAATAATTTAAATTCGATGTTTTTATTAATCCACCTCCGATTTCTACTACCGGTTCTATCGGAACGATTTACTGATACGAACTTGAATAAATTTGTTAGTCCTATATATTCAATAATTTCCACTGGCAATTCATTGTGGTTATTATTAATTGCCTTTTTAACCGAAATATTCACATCAGAAGAAAGACGAACCCATGCATCCTGCCATCCATATAGGTCTCTAAGAATTGCAAGAGTAAGAGCATACGTACCTGATATGTGGGGATTATAGGGATTATTCGAAAATCCAGTCGGGACACTGCTAAAATGAGCAATACTGTTCCTGCGCTCTTCTAAAGTATGGTATGAATTATTCCTTCCATTCTCATCAGCACCAATGTCTAAACCTACAAATAGTATCTTTCTTTGTGCTGTAGCATATTTGGATCCAACATAAGGATAACCTCCAAAGCGAATTATATCGCCCTTAGTATCAAAAGTAATTCCAGGCTCGACTATGCCCGTATTGGCATTTATTGACATTTCGCTAATGAATTTGGAGTAAATTTCTGAAATAGATATTTCTAGATTTGACATATTACTTGATAACTTTATGATTGATTATTAAATTATGCCATAAAAGATAATGGTTATATAAATTTAGTTCTTATTTATTCATTATCAAATTTTTTCGATGAAGAATTGTAGTTAATACTATACAAATTTAGTCGCTCAGCACGCCAAACTGTGTCGCATTCCCTAAAAATTTGCATCTGAGGGGACCTCTCGCCTCGGCATTCAAAAAAAATCAGATCGTGTGTACTGCGACACATCTTGTCGCATCTAGGCCATATCTTTGCGCCGGAATAAGAGATCAGGGAGCCAAAAAATCATCTCACGTTCCTTGACATAGACACAATTACTTTTAGTTGTGTCACCCATCACCGGATCCGACGGCCCGAGCCCGATCTCTCAGGAATTCCGATGAATTACATACTTAAATTGTAATATGAAACAAAACAGTAAACAACGATTATTGAAATGCATTGGAAAGGTCTATGAACAGGCCAAAGAATGTAAGCTCGAAGAAGCTTTTTTTAAACAAGCTGCCAGAGAACTGAACGTAATATCCGATTACTTTCACACCTCCTCAAAACAATCACTGATAGTGGCTTTGGTCTTTGCCCTCAATTACGACCAATCCTGCAGCAATCTGCAGGCCCTGATCAAATACCTGGGTTGCAACCCAATGAAATTTCTGGAATACGGCGACGAAATGGAGGACCTGTTCACCAAAGAGATCATTCAAAAACAGGACACTTCAGAAAAAGGTTTGATTATGTTATCTTCCACCGTGGACATTATCCTCAATCAAAAAATACTGGAGGCGATTATGAAAAACGAGTCCATGCCGTCTCTCAAAAAAGAGAAGCCGAAGAACCAGCTGGAGGTTCTGGAAGCTTTTTATCTTCTGGTCGAGCAACGGGACGAGGAGGAAATATCTTCCATCGATCTGTTTGTGGAGACTGAGCGTCTCTTCCACTCGTCGCTGTACTACCCTCTGTTCAAAAGGATCAATGAACAAAATCTTGACATGGAAGATCTGACCATTTACCTGTATGTGATCTGGAGAACGATTATTGGCGATGACAAAACCGATCTTGAGCGTGCTTTGCGGGGTATTTTTGATAACACGCCGCAAAGGATAGTATATCTCCATGCAATCCTGAAAAGAAACAATGCGATCATCTACAATAATCTGGTAGAGATCACGGAAGGCGATTTCCTGAACAATGCAGCGCTGAAACTTACCGATTATTCTTTGACCCTGCTTCAGGAATCGGATATCCTACTGTTCCAGCATAAGAAAAACCGGGACACCATTGACCCCTCAAAAATCAAACCTGTGACCCTGTTCTTTAATGAATCGGAACAAAGGCAACTGGAATTACTTAAGTCTCTGCTGCAGGAAGAGCATTTTTCCGAGACTCAGAAAAGGCTGCAAAAAAAAGGAATGCCCAAAGGGATCACCATATTGTTCCACGGTTTGCCGGGCACCGGGAAAACAGAGACAGTCTATCAGTTTGCCAAAGATACCGGCAGGGAAATATTCAAAGTGGACATGAGTCAGTTGAAATCCAAGTGGTTTGGGGATAGCGAGAAGATTGTAAAACGCATCTTCACCGATTACAGAGAATGTGCAAAAAACTATGAACGCACGCCGGTCCTGCTTTTTAACGAGGCCGATGCCATCATTTCAAAACGCCGGGATAACAGTAGTTCCAACGTGGCGCAAACAGAGAACACCATTCAAAATATTTTACTTGAAGAACTGGAGAATTTTGAAGGTATATTATTTGCCACCACCAACCTGGTGAGTAACCTGGACGCGGCATTTGAAAGACGGTTTTTATTCAAGGTCGGGTTTCAAAAACCCGGCATTTCGGTTAAGGCAAAAATCTGGAACTCAAAACTGCCCAACCTTTCCAAAGAGGAATGTGAAGCCCTGGCAACCCAATTTGATTTTTCGGGAGGCCAGATAAACAATATTGTGAGAAAACACGAAATCCATGAGATCGTTTACGGATTATCCGTCGATTTTAATAATATTGTTGATTATTGTAAAACAGAATTACTTTCAAAGAATAACGGGAGTTTAATAGGTTTCATTAAAGGATAATAACATGTCAAAGAGAGAATCAATTGCCCGGTACAATCTTATAATCAAAAAACTTAGAAAACATCCTGCCACTTTTCGGGAGATCTCGGATTACCTGGCTTTGGAATCGGAACTGCAGGGGTACGACTTTTGCGTGTCAATACGTACCTTCCAGAGGGATATCCAGGATATTGGTTCGCTATACAATATTGAAATTCAATATGAACCATCCCTTAAAGCGTATTCTATCCTTCACGATGACCAACCCGAGGCCAACGAACGGATTCAGGAGGCTTTTGACACCTTCAACGCCCTGAATATCAGCGACAGGCTCTCCAATCACATTCACTTTGAAAAACGCCGGCCGCAGGGAACAGGGAACCTGTACGGTTTGCTTCATGCCATAAAAAACCAAGTGCAAATATCCTTCACGTATGAAAAATTCTGGGACGACGAGATTTCGCACCGCCTTGCCGAGCCATACGCACTGAAGGAGTTCCGAAACCGCTGGTACGTGCTTGCCAATGATCTGAAAGACAGAAAAGTCAAAACCTTTGCCCTGGACAGGCTGTCCGGGCTCGAGATCACCCGGACCAAATTCAGTTTACCCGTCAATTTTGATATCAATGAGCGTTTCAAATATTGCTTTGGCATAATCAGTCCGAACGAGCCTGATCCCCAGGAAATCGTTTTGTCCTTTAATCCGCTTCAGGGAAAATATGTAAAATCACTGCCTCTTCACGAATCCCAGGTGATTCTGAAAGATAACGAACAGGAGCTGCTCATTAAACTCACCTTGTTCGTTACCTATGATCTGCTCATGGAAATCCTCTCGTATGGAAACAATGTTAAGGTCCTCCAACCCCTAAGCCTGGTGGACGAGATCAGGGATTGTTATGAAAATGCGCTAAAACAGTACGGGTGTCCATGATGGTTTTAACCCCGTGAACCCAATGATAAAAAGTCCCAGGCCGCTTCTGGTGCGCACCTTTTCTCTATTGTGATTATAAACATTTGATTAACTGTGATTTAAAAACCACAGTTTGATTTCTTGCGCACCAGACCGCGTCTGGCTGCACCAATGGGAGGTGTTTCCCGTTCTGAATAGTTTGTGGAAAGTTTTTGACCAGATGGGCCGGGAATTGGAGTAAAGCAAAAACTGGCAGTTCATCTGCCTGGGGCCGATCTGGAAAATTTTGCCGATGCCGATATTCTGGGCCTCGGCACAGTCAAATCTTTTTTAAAGTAGATCATATCAACCAGTTGTATGTCGCCCTTGAACATTGGATGGTCGTAATGGTCTGTAAAGAAATTCTTTACCCGGTGGGATCTCACAAATCCGCAGCGTTCATAAAAAGAGAGAATTGCAGGCGTTTCACCAGTCCCTACTAGCATTGATTTGTAGTCGTTTTTGTAGAAATCAAAAATGAACCCGACCAATGCCCTGCCATACCCTTTGCCCTGGTATTCAGGGTATGTGGCTATGTTTTTCAACTCGCAGGTTACACCATCTACAGGCACTACCACGCAAACACTTTTCAGGTCACCGTCATATAAAGCAAACAAGTCACCCTGGGGCAAATACTTATCAATCATATCTTCCTGCTCGTCTGCCAGCAACAAGAGGTCAAGAAACTGTTTCTTATTGTGGGTGATCCTTTCCATTTTCAACATATTGCTGTTGTTTCCAATGTAAAACTCGTTTTGAAATTCTATCATAAAACACAATATACAAGACCCAGATCAGGGCACAGACCGATAACACGATGATCTTGCCTTTGGGATCAAAATGGCCTGCCGTGAAAAGATTGTACAACGCATGAAAGGCTCCCACGCCAAGGATCGATTTTGTTTTGTCCCCTACTGTGCCGATTCCCCAACTGGCCAGGATCAAAACAAAAAGAAAGATCAGATTTGAAATTGTCAATCCAAAATTCAGATGCCATATGAACCACAGGGTTCCTATGATCGCATATTTGAGGTATTTGTTAAGAAAGCCGAGTTGTTCCTGTAAAAATGCCCGCCATCCGATCTCTTCCAGGATGGCGTAAATCATAAAATAGAGGGACAGTTTGGCTCCTGCCAGAAACACATTGCTCTTAACAATTACTTGTTCACTTTCCTTAACTCCGATAATGGCAAAACCCACGACAGGAATAACTACAAAAACAAAAGCGCTTAAAAGCAAGGGTTTCAGCTTCCCCGCAAAACTATAAGTCGGTTTTAATCCGAATGCCTTAAAGGCGACCAATGCTCCTATTGCAGGTCCGACACCTTGAAAGCATATTTTAAGGAAAGCATTCTCTATGTGATCCAACAATCCTGTTTTATTGGTCAGATAACGGATCAGAACAGCAATGACATAAAACAGAATGATCGCAAAAATTCGTTTTTTAGTTGAACCCTCAGATAATTTCATTTTCCTTTAATCTAAATGTCTGTGCAAAAATGATAAAACCATCCGGTAAAAATATTAACCTATGGTAAGAAATGCTACAACGAGATGTTTTTTCGCAACCGGCTTAAGCTTTCTGCAGTGACTCCTATGTAGGATGCAATGTGCTTTAAAGATACCCTTTGAAAGATCTCGGGCTTTTCGGATA
>Ga0265294_10008403_pt1 | contig 12062 bp, 20 predicted proteins | sample MunlanPumphouse3_FD_192504 | JGI IMG/M metagenome (GOLD analysis project Ga0265294, IMG submission 192504) | Groundwater microbial communities from a municipal landfill in Southern Ontario, Canada - Pumphouse #3 | ecosystem: Environmental > Aquatic > Deep subsurface > Groundwater | place... | reverse complement strand
CGAAACAATACGTGGTGCTCAACGTGCAGCTGCGTAGAGCGACATCTAACACTTCGGTCAACCGGACTTTGCGCATAAAGCCGCGCAAGTCCGGTTACCTCCAACGTTGGGCGTCAGAATCCGCATGATCCGAGATATCGACAGTCAAATTGAAGAGGCGCGGGCCTTGTTGCAGGCTGCATGGCACACGGCTGATCGCCGTAGATTCAACAAACTCCTCGAATGGGCAAGGAAGATTCTTACGCCATTGGCAGAGCAAAACGTTGGTCCCGCAATGTGGATGCTGTTGTCGATTCCAGACCCGAAGAGCAAGGGTATTCCCTACGAAGAGTTCGAGCGCCAGCACCGCCAGCATGCTGAAGAAGCAGCGCGATGCGGGAGCACGTCGGCGATGCATTTTCTTGGCTGCGAGCTCGACTCTGAACCGACATTGAAGGAATCGTCGTGCTACTTTGAGCAGGCTGCTGCCTTGGGCCACACGTACTCAAAATGGTGTTACGGCCTCAACCTACTCTCGGGGCGCGGCACTGAAAAGGATGAATCGCGAGGCATCGCCCTGATTCGTCAAGCCGCCGAAGAAAAATTTGAAGGTGCCATTGAATTTGTCTCTCACGCATACGCGCAAGGGACCTATGGCTTTCCAAAGAGCCAAGAACTCGCGGCTGAGTGGTGGTCAAAGCTTAGGGACAAAGATGTCATCCACTACTGACGCCCAACCCGGCGCTCAACCTCGCTCCACTTCGTTCCGCTGGACGCTGCGCGATAAAGCCGCGCAGCGCCGGTTAGCTCTACGTTAGGCAACATGCGCCCCAATGTTGTCTGATTCCACTTTCCCGGGGTGGGAGAAGAATATGTTTTGTTCAAAGTGCGGTAAGGAAAGCTCTGATGATGTGAAATTTTGCGGTAGCTGTGGCGCTGGTATCGCAGCAATGAACCCCGCAGCCATCTCATTTGGCGCAACAGGCGAGCAAATGACATTTGGCAAGTCCATTTCTACTTGCATGGGGAAATATGTTGATTTCAAAGGCAGAGCATCGCGGCCCGAATATTGGTGGTTCTATCTTTTTACCGTGCTTCTCAGTTGGGGATCACTGATTGTCGATAACACCGGAATCGTTTCAGGCATAGTTAATCTTGCGTTGTTGCTACCCTCTCTTGCTGTCGCAGCAAGGAGGCTGCACGACACCAATCGCAGCGGGTGGTGGATGTTGATCGCATTTACGGTAATTGGCCTTATCCCACTCATTATTTGGCTTGCGAGCAAGGGCGACGACCAAGCAAACCAATATGGAAGCCCAGTGTAAGCGGCACCGCTTAAATCGTGAAAAATCGGCGCTGGTGGGACGGCGGTTCTGTTTACGAGCCATTGCCTAACACTGCGCTCCAAGGGGCGCTGCGCAATAAAGCCGCGCAGCGCCCCTGAGCTTTACGTTAGAGCCCTGAGGAGGAAGGGATGCCGATCGACCAGTGCCCCCATAGCTTCAATCATCTGTCGCGTGTAGTTCTGCCAAACTACATGGCGCAAATGAGGCACGAAATGACTCGTGCATCAGCTATGGTGCTGTTCTCAACGCGTGGCGTCGGCGTTAAGACTCTGCTCAAGCGCTTTGCAAAGCCCGCTGACTTTTCAGGGTGCTATGTTCTTCTCGACAACGGGAATCCCGTCTATGTGGGAATTTCCCGTGGAGTGTTTGGGCGGCTTAGGCAACACGTAACTGGTAAGACTCACTTCGACGCAAGCTTTGCCTACAGAATCGCCGCCGCTACCGCCCCGCACAATCAAACTAGGGATGCGGCAATGCAAGCCACCGCGTTCCAGACCCACTTTTCTAATGCGAGGGCATATATCGCAGGCCTTGGTGTTGCGTTCATAGAGATCATCAATCCCCTTGAGCTGTACCTATTTGAGGCCTATTGCGCAATGGAGCTCGATACCGCTCAATGGAATACGTTTGAAACACATTGAGCAACGGGCTCTAACCATTCGCTGCAGGCGCGACGGCCCTGATGGGCCGCGGCCTGAGCTCAAACGTTGGGCGTCTCAATGAGCAACCGTAAGCAACGTCAGGGCGACCGCTATGCCAACGAGGCGCTGGTTACGCACGCACTGCAAATTCCAGATGAGTCGGCCTGGCACGGGTATGAGAGCGACCTAGACGTAAACTACTTGCATGGCCTCTTCTATGGAAAGTCCATTGAGGAAGTTCAAAACCATTTCGGTGAGGGCCGCTCAATCGAGCGGATGGGAGAACTGCTCTTCTCTCCGCGCCCAATCTTTCAGTACTACGTTCGCGCCTTCGCGCGCTTCGTCCTTTCACCGGCTGCCGCTGGCGATTCAGACTCCGCGAGCCCGTTTCTCTCGCTAATCGAAGAACGCGAAAAGCGCGATCCCGGCAGCGTTCGAAACATCATTCACTCGCTCGATGAAGCGCTAACGTTCGTGGCCAACAATCAGTCCTACTTCGACGCACCGGTCGACATCTATGGCGACTTCAACGAACAAGTGCGGCGCATATACGCGCTGTGCGACGCCCAACCCATCATTCCACCGGACCTGTCGCGGCAAGCCGCGCCAGGCCGGTGAATTCAGACGTTATGCAGCATGAACACCGCTGAGCGTAAGCGCATTCCAATTAACAAGGAACTCTGGTCGGAGAAGAGCCGCACGGGGCTGGACTATGTCTTTGCCGAGGAATTCTATGAAGACAAACCATTTCAGTGCAGGGCTTGTGGTGCCAGTAGTGTATTCACTGCGGAGCAGCAAAAATACACCTACGAAGAGAAAAAGGCCTACACATGGGAAGAACACGTGCTGTGCTCTGACTGCTTCAAGGTGAGAAACCAATTGTCCGCTGAATCCTTGGCCTTCTTGGCGGTGTGGGTTCGAGATAAGCGCGCAGCCATGGCAAATCTACAAGGGGTTTGCCGCTGGAAAGAAATTCTTGAACTCTTGCCGCGCTATGGGGTGCGCAAAGATACCGCCCGTATTCGAATGCTTTCCAAGGTGCTATCAAATGCTGCATAACATCCCAGTCAAACCGCGCCTTCCAGGCGCTTGGACGTGCCGCAAGCGGCACGCCATTTACTTTGCACGTTAGAAGGCTTCCGAAATTGAAGTGCACAGAATTTAAAGCATCCTACGCAGAGCTAATTCTCGGTAAAGGCTGGCACTCCGCAGGCAAGAATTACGACCGTTGGGTTGCGCACATGAATTCATGTCAGACTTGCTCTGATTGGTACTTGCAGCGACAGCTTGAGGATAAAGGCATAAATATTGACGACTTCCCGTGCGTCCATATTGCATATCACTCTGCCAAAACCTGCACCAAGCATGAGTCTGCTTGGGAATGCCCGGACACCACGCTGGTATGCATGGATGGTTTATTTGGCATCCCAGTCAGAGACGGTGGTGAGTCCTATATAAAAATTGATTATTGCCCTTGGTGCGGTATTGATCTCTATTCAGATCGTGGGTAGGGCGTTCTAACATGGCGCTCAACCTCGCTCCCTTCGGTCGCTGGACGCTGCGCGATAAGGCCGCGCAGCGCCGGTTAGCTCTACGTTGGGCGCATCGGATTCCGGCGCTCTTGCACCCCCCTTTGAAATGAAGATTTCATTGTCTCGTTTGCAAAGTGTCCTAGTTATAAATCTAAAGGGGGGCGCTGCGCGCCCCCCGATCAGCCCGATTGGCTGCGAAAAACCCACCCCCGGTTTCCATGAGCCGCCGGGGAGAAAAGCCCCCCTGCGCCTCATCGGTCAGGGTGTTTTGTCTTTCCGCCGATCAAGGGAAGCTGCGCTGTCCGGCTCGCCGGCCACCCTTGACGGAGCACACATCACTCGGAACCCCCAGCGCATGGGCCCCTGCGCCCCAGGCAGCCGCCTGGGCCGGCTTCTGCCCTGTGTCGCAGTACCCCATGCGCCCAACCTCCGCCGCGTTGAAGCCCCGCCGTTAACGCCTGCCGCCTGGCTGGCACCCCATGGGCGGCGCTTAACTTTGACGTTAGGGGCGCTTTTCCCGATGACTAAAAAGAATCGGCTCAATATCGCAATAGCGGCGACCTTTGGATACCTGATTGCAACAGAATTCATTGGTACCCATTTGCCAAGTTGGCTGAATTGGCTTGCCTTTCCTACGTCGCTAATTGGAGGCGCATTCATTTTTGCAGGGCCTTTTATCGGCCTACTCATTGCCACAGTCGGCGCAACAATCTTGACGGCTTTGTCTTACTGGCTCATTGGCTTTTTCATAGAGGCTCCAAATGAAACCGACACCAAAAAATCACCTCACCACCCCTAACATCCCGCTCCAGCCGACCGTCAAAAAGCTGCGCTTTTTGCCGTCGGCTGAGCTAGCACGTTGGGCCCCAAGGTAATGGATGCTTTTCTGATCGCACTTCCGGCATTCCTGCTGAGTTCAATTTCAGCAATGCCTTTGGCGTTTGGAACGCTCGCTGCCGCTCACCATCTGCGGGCAGGTGCGAGGCCCGCCTATCTTCGTAACCTTGCCGGAAGCATTGCAGCGGGCGTAGTCGTTCTGCTCTTGCTCTGGGGTTCTCTTTTCGGCAATGACCTATCGAGCTCTTCGACAGCGGGATTGATATTCGTCTTTGCTCCAATCTACGCTGCGGCTGCTCAAGGTATCTTTTACGGCATTAGTGCGGCTTTACTCAGGAAACCGCCAACACCAGAAACAATATCCCTTACAGCTCGGAACGCCCTGCTGATCCCAGTAGTCATGTTGGTAGTGCTGTTGTTCGGTCTGCTCAAGACATCTGTGGGAAGTAACGATCTCGCAGTGGCAGAGCGGGCTTCGAATCCAGACACACTACATCGACTATTTGAGGACTCGCGTAACGGTAAAGCCGATTCATTTGGTGTGCCACTCTTTCTTGCCCAGAACCGAAACGTGCCACCCGACATCCTAGTCGAGCTGGCGAAGCACGAGCATCCGGCGGTGAGGGCGCAAGTCGTTCAGAATCCGCAAACACCTGAGGAGGTGGTCGCAAAGTTGCGCTACGATTCAGCCTTAATTGTTCGAGACATAGCTGAAAAAAGATTGGGGCCCAACAAGGCGTTCCAGGCGACGCCAAAAAGCGGCGCGTCTGAGCTTAAACGTTAGGAGCCTTCATTGGGAGATGTAATGTCAGCCTTTAAAAAGCTCTGCTTCGCTGTCCTTCACGGCGCTGCATTTGGCCTTGGTTTTTTGCTGCTCGTTATGGCAGTGCTAATGAGCTTTGGCTCATTTACTTTTCCCGGTCGCTCCGTTGATGTAAGCGATAGCCACATAGTCAAACAGGAGCGCCCGACCAGCGATCAGCTGGTGATAACTAATGCTAAAGAAGTTGCCGACACATCGGGCACATCTACAAGCTCAGAATGTGGCAACTTTCGTATGATTTACGAAAAACAGTTTACTGGTACGGTAGAGAACAAAGGCCCAGACAGTGATCGTTACTTGAACATCTATGCCGATCTCTTCGATAAAGACGGCGTGTTCATTTACCAATGCTCAACCCAGATTCACGAACCGCTTAAAAGTGGTGAAAAACAAAATTTTCTCATTGGCTGTCATGGGCTCCCTAGGCCAGTAGCTGATAGGTCGGCAACCTTCAAGATTTACGCGAGGGGCGGCTAGTGACTATCTGCACTCCTAACATATCGGTCAAGGCCGCTCCCTTCGGTCGCTGGACGCTGCGCGATAAAGCGCCGCGCAGCGCCCCTTACCTACAACGTTAGGCCATGTCACGCGCCCCTCTCCTCGGTACAGCAATGGGAATCCTTGGCGTGATCTCCTTGTCGAGTGAGTGTGTTCTAGTCTGGTTTTTTGGTAAGCCACTACTCCACTGGGCGTCGCTATTGAACGTGCTTATTGCTGCGTCTTTGGTTACGACAGGTGCGTTGCTCTTCCGTGGGCACCGTCTCGCCCGGATTGCAGCGATTCTCACTTGGAGCGCCATAATTACCGTTGCCACACTAGAGTCTGGTCTGGTCATCCTGCGAAATGCGCAGGGCGCATCCGTCTCTTGGGCTCATGTCGCAAGTAACTTTATGTATGTCGTCCTAGGTGGTTTCATTCTGCGGCTACTAGTTCGAAAAGATCGAGCAGATGTCTCGTCGCCAAAGGTTGTAATGAGAGTGCTTCTCGGGCTGTTTGTCATCGTCGTGGCGGTCCTTGGGACGATGTTTGTACTTTCGTATAAATTGCAACGATTGCAACCGGGCGAGCAACTAACTCTGTTTACTACGTCCCAGCATCATCCGGCCCCAACCGCGCAAATTCTTCCGTCCCAAGGAGGCGACCTCATTCTGACGGGCACTGTACGCAAAGACGGTAAGCCTCAAGCAAACGCTGCGTTCGTATTCTTGTTTCAGGATAACCACCGCTCCGATCGCATCCTCACAGACTCTGCTGGTCGGTATGCGTACCGTCTTCCTCCGGGGGAATGGAGATTCCTTGGCCCATTAGTAATTGGTAGCGAGTCGGAAGAAGTTTCTGTTCTTTTTGAGCCCAGTGCGCCTTCCATTCCAACTTTTGCCGTTGGGATAAGCGAGGTCTCTCGGACGCAGGGTGCGGACATCATTTTGGGGGAGAGCGAGGCCGAATGACCTCTAACCTTTCGTTCGAGGGGACAGCCGAGAAGCTACGGCGCGCGGCTGCCCCTCAACTCAAACGTTAGGCAAAACCATGACCGAGCGGAGTAACAAGACAATTGTAAAAATCGGCTGGGGACTCCTTGGCTTTATTTTTTTGTGCTATTTCGCCGTTGCCCTTATCGCAACGCTAGAGGGTGATGGCGGGTTTGGCGTCTCGCACTCATTTTCCGGAAAGCCATCTTTCTTTATTCCAGCGGCTGTACTTCCGGCCTTTTGCATCGCATTTGCAATTGGCATTTATTGGCTAATCAAGCGTGTAAAAAGCAAGTTCAAACAGCCTAACCTCACGGTCGAGAGGGACGCCGCAAAAGCGCGGCGCCCCTCACCTTAACGTTAGGTATCACCGTGCTGACAGAACGTCGCTTCCTTCAGTTAAGCCTTGTTTTGCCACTTGCTGTACCACTAGCCATAGGATTGATGGCGCGATTGACTTCGAGTGAAGTAGTTGATGTCTTCGCTGCGATTTTCCTTCTCTCATTAGCGTTCGGCGGTCTCCCTTATCTACTTTTCGTTACAGCCATCTTATTCTGGTCCCGCAACAAATCTGTTCGCGCTATTCGCCGTCTGTCTTATTTTTCCCCGCTTCTATTCGTGCTCGCCACCGCCGCACTTAGTCTCGCTGCCATCCCATTTGGCATCGCGTTGCGAGAAATTTTTCTGTTTATCGTCATTTTCTCCGTTTATGCTCTACTCTTCGGCTATCTATACGTTTTTGTCATCAATTACCTGTATGAAATTTTCTTTGGTAAGCGCTCAAATACCTAACACTGTGGTCAAGGCGCGGCCTACGGCCGCTCGGACGTCCCGCAAGCGGGCCGCCCCTTCCCTCCAACGTTAGAGCCAATCATGAAAACTCCGCCCCACCTTATTCCTGTGATGAACAACACGAAGTGGGATGAATTGCGCTTGGCTATGTATGAACTTGAACCAGCACCCGCGTGGCGCACAAAGTGCTGGGAAAACGGATTCGTCACCCCGTGGGATCGTGAGTGGTACTACCACTTTCGAGAAGGAGGGTACGAACTTACCGAATGGGTTGAAATTCGTACCGAATCAAATGAACAAAGGCATAGCGTGCTCTCTGTGCTCGACAGAGTCCATGTACCAACAGAAGAAATCTCAGATGGGTTTCGTGTGTATGGCTATATCCAACCAGGCCAGCAAATTGAGTATGCAAAGCTCTAACCCTACGCTCAAGTTCGCTCCCTTTGGTCGCTGGGACGCGCCTTCGGCGCGCCCCTTAGCTACACGTTAGACCCTTAAGCCCATGAACGGCGACTTTCAACCGATTGGATATTCCGAGATTGACCTCGACAAGACAAAGCTCTTGCTGAAGCAACAGGGGTTACTCTTGGTCGACTTAGGGTGGTTTCGCGCACACGCGCTAATGGCACTTCTCAACGAAGATCGGAAATTGAACGACCGCTCGTGTCCCCGCCCCGGCGTCACCCAACAGGCCATTGTGTTCATTTTCGACATGCTTCGCGTAGTACCGCTTGCGTTCTTAAATTCCAAGCTGGTTGAACTCTATTGCATTTACGTCAACCACTGCAGTCATGCTGAGTGGAAACGGTTGGAAACTGGCAAGTACAGGTTCACACTGATATGAGGCTTCTTTCTCAATGCAGAAGCGGGTCTAACTCTGCGATCGACCTCGCTCCCTTCGGTCGCTGGACGCTGCTTGATGAAGCCGCGCAGCGCCGGTCATCTCCACGTTAGGCATCATTCATGGCGCACTTGCGAACGCTACTTGCCGTCTTTACCTGCATTTCTTCGATAGCCTTTGCAGCCGAAACAAACGTATCAGCATGCTTGGGTTCTAGATCAACCGCTGAAGCGGTTTCTCTTGAAAAAAACGAGGTACTTGTTGTCACGCTGCCGAACGGAGCTGCTGCTGCGGTGCAGTTGACTACGCTTTCACTTGAGGAGGCTTCGTATCGATGGAGGTTTCGGGAAGCTCCGGGTGCCGATGTGAAAATCGGCGCAGGACGCGTTTTCGAAGACTTTTCGAAAATCAACTTGCCTGGCGCTAATACCGTCGTGTTACCGAGAAATGGCACTCGAAACCTCTACGTCATAGCAGGAGGAATAATGCTCATGTGGTCAGGAAAGGATAGAAAGAGTGGTTGGGTTTACTACTGCCGAGATTTAGCGAAAGTAGAGACAGTTCCACTCTCGGAATTCAGTTCAAAACCGTGATACCTAACCCGGCGCTCAACCCCGTTCGCTTCGCTCTCTGGACGCTGCGCGATAAGGCCGCGCAGCGCCGGTTAGCTCTACGTTGGGCCTCTCATGCATAAGCTCGATTGGCAGCCTGCGGAGGAATGGGTACCGCATTCGTATGCGCCACTGTTCACGACTGAAGCCACGTCGGCTGAAACCTCACCGCTCGTTGCTTGTGCCCCTGGCGGTGACTCTTCTGTTTTGCTCAAGCTCGTCGAGTGCCTCGCGCCACCATTCTTCGTTCTCTACGTCTTGCACACGCCGCGAGGTGAAGGTGATCCCGGCCGTTATCAAAGCCCTGAGCTTGAGCTTGGCGCTCTTCAATCGTTCGTCTCCCGCTTCGCTTTGTTCTTCGCTGGCGACGCGCGCTTTGATCTCTGGGTTCATTCGCCGAGCGCCAAAGGAACGATCGTCTGGGACCGTCACAACCTCATCTATGGCTACGGCCCAATCGAGTGCTTCAGCCGTGCCCTTGGCTCTATCGGGTTCTCCGAAGGCCGGCCTGTCATTCCCGGCCCGCACATGCACCACTATCGCAAAGAGTTTGATGAAGACGCCAAGGCTCTCCTGTCGTCATTCTCGTGGCATTATTCTCCGCTTCGACCGGAGGACGAACAGTGACCGCGAGGCCCAACCCATCGTTCCAGGGAACCGGCAAGCTGCGCTTGCCGGTTCCCTCCGCCCTTCGGGCTCCGGCGGCCCCTGAACTCAAACGTTAGACCATCATGATCGAGCATGCCGACTCTCTCGCTCGAAAGGTTGGTCGCATTGACGCGGTGCTCTTCTTCGCCATCTGGTCATGCGTTGGGCTTCTGTCAGCCACTCATCCGTGGGGCTCGCTTCCTGCCATTGTTTTCCTGCTCGTTCCCGCGTCTGCTCTCGTTGGCTGGCGCGGTGCCGTTTCTGCTCGGCTCATCCTGGTGGGTACCGCTTCGCTTCGGCGCGCGGTGATTGAAGGTTTCTCTTGGGGCGCTGCCTTTGTATTCGTCGTTTGGCTTTGGGGCAACGCCAGTTCAGCGTTTGCTGCGGGTGGGGTGTTGGATGACCTGTCTCCGCTTCAATCAGAGTTTTGGTTTGCCGTTGCTGTCACGCTTGTGCCTGTGCTCTGCATCGGCAGCATTCTCGGCGCGCTGCATGGTGCTACGCTCTTCTATCTAAACTGTTGGCTCGTGAGGGCTAACCCTGCGGTCAACCGGACCTACGCGAAAATCCGCGCAGGCCGTTTACCTTGAACGGCAGCCCTGCACACGATGATCCATCGTCGCCAGTTGGACGCCATCGTGCGTATATTGAAGAAACGCCTATACCATGTCGATAGAGCCTAGGGCTAACATCCCGGTCAAGGCCGTTACGGTCTGCAGCCTTCGCTGGACGTCCCGTAAGCGGGCCGTCCCTTACCTACAGCGTTAGCCTGCCATGCCCAAAACATCATTTGTTCGAAGCCTCTGCATTTGCCTTTGCTGGGCCATTTGGTCTTCAGCGCTTTGGGTTGCCGTAGTCGCTCGCGGTCCAGGGGTTTACGTCACGCTTCTTATCCTGGGCGGGTTTGCGCCTTATTTACTCTCGCTAAACGTAATTGAGCCCTGGCTGGAGAAGCGTCGTAATGCTTGAAATTCAGTCGAGCGGAAGCGCAAGCAGATGAACAAATAAGCAAGGGGGCCGTAGCCCCCTTGTTTGTTTCAGTACTGGTTTTCCAGTTCGGTCAGCTTATTTGCCAAATGGCTGCGGACGCGGCGTGGTGTCGGAAGACGGCGGCAGGATCGGCAGCTGGAAGCTCGGTTGGTCGCCGGTCAGCGTCTTGAGGAAGGCGACGATCTTGGCGTTTTCATCCTTGGTGAACTTCTTGCCCAGTTGCAGGCGGCCCATGACGTCGACGGCTTCGGTCAGGGTGTTGGCGGCCCCATCGTGGAAGTAGGGATAGGTCATTTCCACGTTGCGCAGCGTCGGCACCTTGAAGTTGAAGCGGTCGGCATCGTTGCCGGTCACGGCAGCGCGGCCGTCAGGCATGTTGCCCTTGTACGGTTCGACCAGGCCCATTTTCTGGAAGGAGTTGCCGCCGACGGCTTCGCCGTTGTGGCAGGCGACGCAGCCGCTGTCCTTGAACAGTTTGTAGCCTTCGAGTTCGGTCTTGGTCAGGGCGTCCTTCTTGCCCAGTAGCCACTGGTCAAAACGGGAGTTGGGCGTGACCAGGGTCTTTTCAAATTCGGCGATGGCCGTCGTGACTTGATCGATGTCGAGCTTGTCCTTGCCGAAAACTTGCTTGAATTCGCGAACATAGCCCGGAATCGACTGCAGAACGTCGATGGCCAGGGTGTGGGTGAAGGCCATTTCGCCCGGGTTGGCGATCGGGCCGCCCGCTTGTTCCTTCAGGTCGGCAGCGCGGCCGTCCCAGAACTGGGCCAGATTGAGGCTGGAGTTGAGCACGGTCGGCGAGTTGATCGGACCTTGCTGCCATTTGTCACCGATGGAGGTCGGGATGTTGTCGGTGCCGCCCATGGACAGATTGTGGCAGGAGTTACAGGAGATGAAGCCCGATTTCGACAGGCGGGGATCGAAGTAAAGCTTCTTACCCAGTTCAGCCTGGCCCAGGTTGATGTTGGCAGGCGGCTTGATCGGGCTGATCGGTTCATCGTTCGCGGCATGCACGGCGGTGAATACGGCCAGGCCGGAGATTAGTGCGATTGCAGACGATAGAATGGTCCGTTGCATTGTTTTCTCCCTCTCAGGATGGTTGTGGATAAGATTCGTCTGAGCATTGTCTCGACATGCCTCATGCTACAGTTGATTTAAGTCAATGTTTTCTATGGGTTCAGGCTATAGCACCCATAGTCTCACCCTATAACCCGGATGCCAGGAGGGAAATGCATGACCTTGACGGAGCTTCGATACATTGTGGCGCTTGCCCAGGAAAACAATTTCAGCCGGGCTGCCGAGCGTTGCTCGGTCAGTCAGCCTACCCTGAGCGTGGCCATTGCCCGCCTGGAGGATGAATTGGGCGTGCAGTTGTTCGAGCGTGGCAAGGGCTTTGTCAGCCCCAGTCTGGTGGGGAGTCAGGTTGTGGCGCAGGCGCAAACGGCGCTGGATGAAGTCGAAAGAATCCGCCAGATTGCCCTGCGCGGACGCGATCAATTGGAGGGGGCCCTGCGTCTGGGGGTGATCCATACCATTGGGCCGTATCTGCTGCC
>Ga0265294_10008401_pt1 | contig 12065 bp, 6 predicted proteins | sample MunlanPumphouse3_FD_192504 | JGI IMG/M metagenome (GOLD analysis project Ga0265294, IMG submission 192504) | Groundwater microbial communities from a municipal landfill in Southern Ontario, Canada - Pumphouse #3 | ecosystem: Environmental > Aquatic > Deep subsurface > Groundwater | place... | reverse complement strand
ATTATTTTATCAACATGCTTAAAAATTTCGAACCATACGCCAAACTAAATATGGTTTATTATGATGCAGATGAAGACAAAAGGAAAACAGATGAGTATCAGGAAAAATTATCAAAGCTTGATAAAAATGATAAGAGACATACTAAAGAAATTAATGAATTAACTTCTAAAATAGAAGGGTATAATAAGAGAGTCTTAGAACTTGAAAATAATAAGATTGATTATTCTACTAATAAAAAGTTATATTTAGCAGGTGGGATTACTATTATCTTTGGAAACAATTCTATATGTTTATATGGTGGTAGTAAAAACATTCTTCGTAATTCAACGAGATCAAGCCACTATTTAAATTATAAAAGAATTGAAGATAGTATTAATCATAAATGTATAGGACATGATTTATCTCGAATTCATTTACAATATAAGAATGAGCGAGATAAAGATTATGGATTATATTTATTTAAAAAAAGCTTTAATGCTGATGAAATAAAATATATTGGCGAATTTGCAATTATAAACAGCAAACTTATGTATTTTCTTTTTACTAAGATGTTACCATTATTAAGAAACATTGCAAAAAAGCTAAAGGGGACTAAATAATGAAGTATAAATTTAGAGAGGTAAAACCAATAGAAAATGATAAGTTTTCAATTCCAAATGGTATTTTCCGTCAAACCTCAGGCTGGGCAAAACTAAAGAAGTTTTTCCATAACACTTGTATAAATGGGTATGATGATCAAAATAATATCGTTTTTAGCTGTTCTTTATTGCGCTTTTATATACCTTTCACTTTGATTTCAGTTTGTTATGCTCCAAATGGTTTTGTTTGTGATTTTAAAAATACAAAATTAATAAAAGAATTCACTACTTATTTTAAAAAATATATGAAACAAAATTCTATAGCATATGCTTTGTTTGATCCTGAAATAATAAAAATGATTAATTTTGAGTTATCGGAAGAGGGACAAATAATACATAAGCAAATGCTATCATCTGGTTATATTTATGAAGATAAAAAGGCTCACCAGTATATGCAAATAAATAATAATTATCAAATGGTCTTTGATTATGATAATAAAAATATAGAGGATAAGACATTTAATAATTTTGATAAGAGTTTGCAATATGATATTAACTTATGTCAAACAAGAGGAGTTACTGTTGAAAAATACAAAGGGGAAGAATATATAAAGGATAGCAATATTTTTGATATATTCTATGATTTGTTTATTGAGACTAGTGATCGTAAGGGTTTTGGTATTAAGAAAAAGAGTTTTTACCAGAAGATGTTTAATAATTTATATAAACATTCAACCATCTATTTAGCTAAATATAATTATGATATTGATTATAAAAATATTAAGAGACTTATAACAGATGTTAATTCTAAAATAGAGGAATTAGAAAATAGCGGTAGTAAACATATTGAAAAAAGAGTTAAGGAATTAAATGAAAATATAAAATCATATGAGAAACGTCTTGATACTATTGAAAAATATAAGGATCAAACTATATATATAGGAGCTGCTTACTTTATATCAATGGGGTCAAAAAGCTATTATTTATTAGGAGCTAATTCTAAACAATTAAAGTTTACTCAATCAACTTCATTATTAGTTTGGCAAATGATTAAAGATAGTTTAAAGAAACGTGTTTCAATTTTTAATCTAGGTGGTAGTTTGAGTCATACAACTGAGAAAATAGAAGATGATCCAATGTATAGTGTTTATAAATTTAAGAAACAGTTGAATGGTGAATTAGTTGATTATTTTGGCGATTATTATTTAGTTAATAATTCAAAAATATATAATTTTTTAGAGAAAAAACATCGTTTATTGAAACGCTTAAATAGTCGTTTCTAGGAGGTATAATATGTATAAGTTTAAAGTTAATCTTGATCAAAAAGAATATGATGATTTTATTGCTAAACACAGCATGATTAGTATTATGCAAGAGAGAGGCTGGGTACAGGTAAAAAACAACTGGGATAATGTCTTAGTTGGTTTATATAAAGACGAAGTCTTAGTAGCGACAGCTCTTCTTTTAATTAGAAATTTAGCTTTAAATGTTAATCTTATTTATATTCCTAGAGGTTATACAATTGATTATACTGATTCTTCATTAGTAAAAACATTCACTGGTTATTTAAAAGATTATGCTAAAGAAAGACATGCTTATTGTCTAAAAATAGATCCATTATTTTGTGTTACAGAACGTAGTATTAAGGAAAATATAGAAATACCTCTTAATTTTAGTGAAGATTATAATAAAAAACACAAGGTCTTACTAAATAATGGTTATATACATAAGGGATTTAAGAAGAATCTAGCGGCTTATTTACAACCCCGTTTTAATCTAGCTGTTCCAATGATTGATAAAGATAATAACTTTCTTGATGAAAATACACTAAGAAGTAAAATAAGTAGAACCACCAGAAATTATATTGGTAATTATCATCAAAAGAGGGGAGTTTACTTTACATATTCATCTGATGTCAAGAATATTGAGGCGTTTTATGATATTATTAATATGACAGAGAAAAGACAACATATTACTCTAAGAAGTGAAGATTATTTCAAAAGAATAATTGAAGCTTATAAGGATAATGCTCAGTTGTGTTTTGCTCATGTTGATTTAGTTAAATATATTTCTTTTTTAGAGAGTGAACTAGAAGTTGGTAAAAATAATGTTGAGGATACAAAGCGTCAATTAGACCAAGCTAAAGGTATAAAAAAAGAATATGGAAATGATGTTATAACATCAGTTGCTTTAATAATAAGTCCTTCTAATAATGAAGGTATAAGAATGATGGAATATCTTTATGCTGGTAATAATGTTGAGATTTTGCCTCATTTAAATACTAATGTTGGTTTATTGTTTGATATTTTTAAGAAGTGTTTAGATAATAAGATTCATTATTGTAATCTAGGGGGAGTAGGGGGAGCCCTTGATGATAAATTGTTTGTATTTAAATCAAAGTTTAATCCTGTTATTTTAGAGTTTGTAGGTGAATATGATTTACCTATAAATAAGGGTATTTATAAATTGTTTGGTGTTGTAATGCCAATTGCTAAGAAAGTTTTAAAGGGCGTACGCTATATTATAAAGAGGTGAAGTATATATGCTAAAAAGAGGTTTTAGAATTCTTCTTATTTGTGCACTGTTGTGTAATTGTTTTTATGTGCCAAATGTATATGCTAAAACAGTTGGTGATCTTGAGAACGAATTAAATCAAAAAGAAGTAGAAGCTAATGAGACGGAAACTAATATTAAACAAACAGAGCAACAAATTGCTAATACTAGAAGTAATATTAATCAATCATATAAAGATATAGATCGTATTCAAAATGAAATGATTGCTGCTACGAAAGAGATTGAAAGTCTTAATCAACAAATCAAAGATAAAGATGCTGAAACAAAAGAATTAGTTAGTGTTCTTCAAATATCTGAGGGGAATAATGAATATTTAGAATATATAGCTGGTTCTAAAACGATGACTGATTTTATTTATAGGATTTCAATTACTGAGCAATTAGTTGATTATAATAAAACATTGATTGCGGATATGAATCAAATGATTGTAAATACTGAAGCTAAGAAAGTTGAACTAAACAATAAAGAGGCTCAACTTAAACAAATGCAAGTTACTTTAGCTAATCAATTAAATTCGTTAGGTTCTAAAAGAGAAGACTTAGAAGACTACTCTCAAAGTATAAGTGAAGAAATTAAAATAGCTAAAGAAGTGTTAGACATATATATAAAAGCTGGGTGTAAGAGCAGTGATGATATAAGTACTTGTGCTAATAAAATTTTGCCTCCTGATACAAAATTCTGGAGACCTCTAGCTAATGGTTATGTAACTAGTGAATATGGCTATCGTGATCTTTATGGTAAGGGTTCATATGCTTTCCACTATGCGCTTGATCTTTCAAGTACTAACAAATATGCTTCACAAGTCTTTGCATCTGCTAATGGTAAAGTTGTAAAGGTGTTACGTAGTTCAACTGGTGGTGGTAATCAAGTAATTATTCACCATAATATACAAGCTAATGGTAAATCAACAAAGTATACAACTTATTATTGCCATTTAGCTTCTATTAGTGTGAAAGCTGGCGATGTCGTTAGTAAAAACACTGTTATAGGAATTATGGGTTCGACAGGTAATTCAACAGGTCCCCATTTACACTTTTCAATAGCTTACGGTTATTGGTATACAGATTATTCTTCATATTATACTTTTACATCAAAGACCGTTAATCCACGTTTACTTATAAATTTCCCAGATGGGACACGTAATACTTGGGTAAACCGTACGACAGCATATAAATAATATTAGGTGGGTGTATCGATGAAAAAAAATACTTTTGTACAAGGTGCTATGATAGCGACTGTAGGTGTTGTTATTAGTAAAATACTAGGCATTGTATATGTTATCCCTTTTTACGCCATTATTGGCGCCCAAGGAGGGGCTTTATATGGTTATGCTTATATAATATATAATATTTTCTTAAGTCTTTCTTCGGTTGGTATACCGCTTGCTATAAGTCGTTTAACGAGTGAATATGACTCGCTTGACCAACAGGATTTAAAAATAAGAGCCTTTAAGATAGCGAAAAAAATTATTACTATTTTAAGTGCTTCAAGTTTTATTATTTTAATTGTTTTTGCTCCTAATATAGCATATTTCTTTATAGGTGATATAAAGGGTGGAAATACAATTGAGGATGTAACCTTTGTTATTAGAATTATTGCAATTGCGATTCTTATTGTTCCTAGATTAAGTGTAACCAAAGGTTATTTACAAGGACATAGTTTTATAACGGTATCAACAATAAGCCAGGTCCTAGAACAATTAGTTAGAGTACTTTTTATTATTGTAGGAAGTTATATCGCAGTTAGGGTTTTAAGTTTATCTATTACCGTTGGTGTAGGTGTCGCTACTTTTGGTGCAGCGATAGGTGGTGTCGTAGCATATTTATATATCAAGTACAATATGAAAAAATATCGAGAACAAATTACTCCAACTATTAGCAAATCAGAAACAAAATCAAATGTTAAGAACAAAGATATTGCTATTAGAATATTAGGTTATTCATCAGCCTTTGTTTTTAGTAGTATAGCTTTATCATCTTATGATTTAATTGATTTATCTACTATTCTAAAAACAATGGTTAATGGATTAGCATATACCGTTGAGGAAGCTGAAACTGTAGTCAGTATCTTCTCAACTTGGGGTTCTAAATTAAATATGATAGTAGCCTCTGTTGCAGCAGGATTATTAACAAGTTTGGTTCCAACAATAACCAATAATTTTGTTACAAAGAAATATGATGATGTAAGAAGTAAAATAAATAAATCATTGCAAATACTATTGTTTATAGCGGTTCCAATGACTATTGGACTTAGTCTTTTAGCTAAACCAGTATGGACAATGTTCTATCAATATGATGAGCTTTGTAGTAGTATCTTTATGGTATATATTTTTATGGCCCTGTTCTCTAGTGTTCTAGCAACACTTAATGCTATTATTCAAGCCTTAAGTTTTCAAAAAATTATGTTTGTTAACATATCAGTAGGTTTTATACTTAAAGTATTATTAAATGTTCCCTTTATGTATTTATTTGCATACTTTGGATTACATCCAGCTTATGGAGCTATCGCAGCAACGTTATTAGGTTTCTCATCATCAATTATTATGAATCTTAAATTCTTAAAACGTAAATTAGAGGTTGTCTATAAAGAGACTCTAACTAGAACGCTAAAAATTACAGCATCTTGCTTAGTTATGATAGCTGTTGTTATACTATTAAAAGTAGTTATACCATTTGATGTTGTTCATAGATCACAAGCACTATTAGCCATTATCTTATATGGTGGTGTAGGAGCTATAACATATTTTGTAACAACTTACAAAATTGGTTTAATAAAAGACATCTTTGGCGCTACTTTTATAAATAAAGTTTTAGCAATATTTGGTAAGAAATGTAAATGATAGGAGGAATAGAATGAAAAAGACCAAAATTATTTGTACAATTGGACCATCAACCTATAGTAGGGAAATGTTACGTATTATGATGGAAAACGGTATGGATGTAGCTAGAATAAATATGTCTCATGCTACGCGAGATGAAGCTCGTAATATTATTTATACAATCAGAGAATTAAACAGAGAATTAAAGATGAATGTTGGTATCTTAATTGATACTAAAGGTCCAGAGTTAACTCTTAAAGCATATAGTGATGAGGATACAATGCTATGTGAAGGAGACACTGTTGTTTTAACCGTTAAAGATTCTTCTAAAAACAATGAAAAGTTTTTAGTTAATTATCCAGGACTTATTCAGGATGTTAAAAAGGGTGATAAGATATTACTTGAAGAGGGTACTATTGAATTAGTTGTTGTTGATGAAACTATAGATGATGTTATATGTGAAGTAGTAACAGGTGGTTGTATAAAAAATGATATAGGTCTTAATGTTCCAGATGTTAATTTAAATATTGATTTCTTATCTATCGCTGATAAAAGTGATATAACTTTTGCGTCATCAATAGATGCTGATTATATAGCTTTATCTTTTGTTAGAAATGCGAATGATGTGCTTGATGTAAATGATATGCTTATTCAATTACGTAATGAACATATGCAAATTATTTCAAAAATTGAAAACAAGAGTGCTATAGAAGATCTCAATAATATTATTAAGGTAAGTGAAGGTATTATGGTTGCTCGTGGAGACTTAGGTGTTGAAACATCTTTTGAAGAAGTACCATATCTTCAAAAGAAGATTGTCCATGAATCATTACTTTCTAATAAGATTTGTATTGTCGCTACGCAAATGTTAGCGTCAATGGAATATTATTCTAAACCAACCAGAGCAGAAGTTTCAGACATCGCTAATGCTGTCATTGATGGTGTTGATGCTGTTATGTTGAGTGGGGAAACAGCTGTTGGAAAATACCCACTAGAAACATTAGAAACTATGAAGAGGATTATTACCAATATGGAAGATAATCTTGATTATGATAAATTTATGCTTGATAAAAAAGATGAAGCTCAAGATGACATAACAACAATTATTGCAAGCAATGTAACTAGTAGTGCAAACAAACTTAAAGCTAAAGCAATAGTTGCTTCGTCAGTATCTGGATATACAGCTAGAATGATAAGTAGTTTTAGACCAAGGTGTCCTATAATTGTTACAACTCCAGAGGAAAAAACAGCTCGCAGTTTATCACTTAATTATGGAACTTATCCTGTTGTTACACCGACTTTTGAGAGCACTGATGAAATGCTTGATAACAGTATAAATGAAGCTAAAAAAATAATTCCTCTTGAAAATGATAAAATCATTATAACGGGTAGTATTCCAATTAAAGCTAATAGTACTAATTTTATGAAAATAGAAGAAATAAAATAATTTATATGACAAGGAATTAAATAATATTATTTAATTCCTTTTTATACTTTTGGATGAAAAGATAATGAAATAATGTTATAATATTTATAATGATTAAATATGACAATTATTGTTGAGTTGTGAAGAATAGAGGTAAACAAAATGAGTGAAAAATTACAATTATTATTAGATAAAATTAATTTTAATAAAGAACATTATTCGTTATTTAACGGTGGAAAATTAGTAAAACTATTTATTGATGAAAAAAATAATGTTTGGAATTTTGTCATTCATTTAAATAATGTTCTTCCAACAAATGTCATTAATGAATTTGAAACAGCATTAAAGACCTCTTTTAATACCTTAAAAGATATTTATGCAACATTTGAATACGAATCTAATGATAATAGTATGGTTGAAGATTATTTTAAACATATTATAGAAAAATTAGATTTAAGTAAGATGTTTGCTAGTCAGAAAATAAAAGTAGAAGATAATGTTTTAAATATTAGTGTTTTAAATAAGTTTGAATTTAATAAACTTGATAAAGCCAAGAAAAATATTGATATGTATTTTAAAAGATATGGTTTTGCTTTAGAAATTACAATTGTTATTGATGATGAAGAACGTCATATTATTAAAGAAGCTATAAAAAAAGAAACTTTTATTAAAGTAGAGCCTACTAAAGTAGAAAATCCGATTATTTATGGTAACGAAATAAAATCAAAACGAGTCATAAGTGTTAGAGATATTATTGAAGAAGAACCATCTATTGTTATTGAGGCGTATGTTTTTAACGTTGAGTTGAAAGAAATTCCTAATAAAGATTTTAAAATAGCTATGTTTAAATTAAGCGATAATACAGATAGTATCAATGCTAAAATATTTACACGGGATGAAGAAATTTTTGCAACTATTGGTTCTAAGGTTAAGACTGGCAAATGGTATAAAATAAGAGGTGGTGTAAAGAACGATACTTATATGCATGAATTGGTCTTAAATATTAGAGATATGGTCGAAATTCCTTCAAAAACAGTTCTTCGTATGGACGAAGAAGAGGAAAAACGTGTTGAGTTACATGCTCATACTCATATGAGTCAGATGGATTCAGTTGTTAATGTGGTTGATTTAGCTGCCCGAGCTGCTAAATGGGGTCACAAAGCTATAGCGATAACAGATCATAATGGTTGTCAGGCTTTTACTGATGCATATCACAAAGTAAAAGGAATTAATATCATCTATGGTCTTGAAGTTAATATGATTGACGATAATATTGATATTGTTATAAGAGAAAATGATGAAGCTTTGGATAAAGCTACTTTTGTTATTTTCGACTTTGAAACAACGGGTTTTAATGCTACAAGTGGGGACTCTATTATTGAAGTTGGAGCTGTTAAAATGTGCAATGGGGAGGTGCTTGATACTTTCCAAGCTTTAATTAATCCGGGTCGCCCTATATCCGCTACAATTACTAAAGTAACTAACATTACTAACGATATGTTAAAAGGACAAGAAGATGAAGAGACAGTTATCAAACAATTTATTGAGTGGTATGGTGATTTGCCTATGGTGGCCCATAATGCTAAGTTTGATGTTTCATTTTTAGAGAGCGCTTATAATAAATATAATTTAGGAACTTTTTCTAATCCTGTTCTTGATACTTTAGAACTTAGTAGGGCTCTTGAACCTAATTCAGCTCGTCATAGTTTATCAGCACTTGTTAAACGTTATGAAATACCTTTTGATGAAAATGGACATCACCGTGCTGATTATGACGCTAAGGCAACAGGACTTGTTCTAAATAAAATGATTATCAAGATGATAGACCGCAATATCGAAAAGATAAGTGATATTAAGAAACTTGTTTCGAAAGAGGATATTCATAAATTTGGTCGCCCTTATCACATAAATTTACTAGCTAAAAATCAAGCTGGTTTAAAGAATTTGTTTAGAATTGTATCATTGTCAAATACAAAATATATGTATAAAACTCCTAGAATTTTACGTAGTGAGATAATTAATAATCGAGAAGGATTATTAATTGGGAGTGGCTGTGCAAATGGGGAAATATTTACTTTAGCTAAAAGCAAGAGTGATGAAGAAATGAATACGCTTATGTCATTCTATGATTATATAGAAATACAACCCTTAAGTGTATATGATCATTTGCTTCAACTTCATGATTTTGATAACCGTGATGAATTAAAAAAACATGTTCTTAAAATTATTAAACTTGCGGAAGATAATAAAAAAATAATAGTTGCAACTGGTGATGTTCATCAATTAGATCCTGAGGATAAAATCTATCGTGAAATTATTGTTAATCAAAATGTTCCTGGTGGAGGTAGACATCCCTTAAACAGGAATGATATAACTAACATTCCTAGTCAACATTTAATGACAACGAGGGAAATGTTAGATGAATTTGCTTTTTTAGGTGAAGACAAAGCTCGTGAAATAGTTGTTACTAATACAAATGTAATAGCAGATATGATTGAACCTATTGTAGTTATCCGTGATAGTCCAAAACCTTTATCTCCTAAGATGGAGAACTCTGATAAAATAGTTCGAGATTTAACTTATGGCAAAGCTCATTCATTATATGGAGATCCTTTACCAGATCTTGTTAAAGACAGAATTGAAGCTGAACTAAATGGTATTATTGGTGGTGGCTTTGATGTTATCTATTTGATAGCTCAAAAACTTGTTAAGAAATCAAATGATGATGGTTATTTAGTTGGTAGTCGAGGTTCAGTTGGCTCTTCTTTTGTTGCTAATATGATGGGGATTACTGAAGTAAATTCATTACCACCTCATTATTTGTGTCCTGAATGTAAAACGAGTCTTTTTGAAAATGAAGAAGGTAAATCCTATGGTTCTTTATATGACAGTGGTTATGATTTGCCAGATAAAAAATGTACTTGTGGAGCAATGATGCGTAAAGAAGGACAAGATATGCCTTTTGCAACTTTCTTAGGTTTTGATGCTGATAAGGTTCCGGATATAGATCTTAACTTTTCTGGTGAATATCAAGCTAAAGCTCATGATTATACCAAAGTATTATTTGGTGATGAGTATGTTTTTAGAGCTGGTACTATTGGAACAGTAGCAGAAAAGACAGCTCTTGGTTATGTAAAAGGATATATGGAGAAACATGGTAAAACAATGCGTTTTGCAGAACAAGAACGTTTAGCTTTAGGTTGTACTGGTGTTAAGAGAACAACGGGACAACATCCAGGCGGAATTGTTGTTATACCAAATTATATGGATGTTCTAGATTTTACCCCATATCAATATCCAGCTGATGATGTTAATTCAAAATGGTATACTACTCACTTTGATTATCATCCAATGGAACTAGATTTATTAAAATTAGATATACTTGGTCATGATGATCCAACAATGTTAAGAATGTTACAAGATTTAACGGGGGTAGATGTTTTAAGTATCCCGTTAGATGATAAAGATGTTATGAGTATTTTTTCATCAACTGATATTCTAGGTGTAACAAGTGAACAAATCCTATCTGAAGTAGGTACTTATGGAGTGCCTGAATTTGGGACAAAGTTTGTAATGGATATGCTTGTTGAGACAAGACCTACCACTTTTGCAGGTTTAGTAAAAATTTCAGGATTATCCCATGGAACTGATGTCTGGAGAGGAAATGCTCAGGAATTAATCAAATCTGGAACATGTAAATTTAGCGAAGTTATTGGTTGTCGTGATGATATCATGGTTTATCTTTCATATCACGGTTTAGCACCAAAAGATGCTTTCAAAATTATGGAATTTGTTAGAAAAGGTAAACCAAGTAAAGAGAAGGAAACTTGGGAAAAGGTTTGGATGCCAAAATTACGAGAAAAGAATATAGCTGAGTGGTATATTGATTCTTGCTTTAAAATAAAATATATGTTCCCCAAAGCTCATGCTGTTGCCTATGTTATAATGGCATGGAGAGTAGCATGGTTTAAGGTTCATATGCCAATTTATTATTATGCAGCCTACTTAAGTATTCGTTGTCATGATTTTGATATTGAAACAATGATCAAGGGTTATGAAACAATCAAAGAACGTATTTTTGAAATAAGAGAAAAAGGGTTTAATAAAACTAATAAAGAGGAAGCAATCCTTGATGTTTTATATACAGCATTAGAACTAACAGCTAGAGGCTTTAGAATAGGGGATTTTGATTTATACAAATCAGATGCTAGAAATTTTGTTGTTGACAAAGATAATAAAACTTTAATTCCTCCTTTTAGAGCGATTGATGGTTTAGGGGATATTGTTGCTAAAAAAATTATTGAAGAACGAGAAAAAGGACCTTTTATTAGTATCGAAGATCTTTCAAAACGAGCTAAAGTATCTAATACGCTGATTGATAAAATGCGTATGATGGGTATTTTAAAAGATATGCCAGAAACAAATCAATTAACATTATTCTAATTTACAAAAAGCAAACGGTTAGTTTGCTTTTTTGTTTAAATATATATCTTTAAGTACAATATATAAATAATACTAATTGTCTATCGTAGTTATCTTAATGTTAATTGAAATGTTGGTGAGAATATGAAAAACAAAGGATTTACCTTAGTAGAATTATTAGCAGCTATCATAATTTTGATAGTTGTTTTAACTATATCGGTGCCAATTATTACCAATATAATTGAAA
>Ga0265294_10008400_pt1 | contig 12068 bp, 14 predicted proteins | sample MunlanPumphouse3_FD_192504 | JGI IMG/M metagenome (GOLD analysis project Ga0265294, IMG submission 192504) | Groundwater microbial communities from a municipal landfill in Southern Ontario, Canada - Pumphouse #3 | ecosystem: Environmental > Aquatic > Deep subsurface > Groundwater | place... | reverse complement strand
TGGAGTTTTACAAGATATCCTGTTTAATGCTAAAATAAATCCCAAAAGAAAAGTATCAACCTTAAATGAGATAGAGCGATTACAACTTTTTGATTCAGTAAAAAATACACTAAAAGAAATGTCAAATAAAGGTGGTAGAGATACAGAAACAGACTTGTTTGGTGCTAAAGGTGGATATAAAACTAAAATGACTAGCAGTAATGCCAAACAACCTTGCCCTGAATGTAAATCAAAAATAATAAAAGAAACCTATCTAGGTGGCAGTATTTATTACTGCCCAAATTGTCAAAAACTGTAATTTATCAGAGAAAATTAATTTTTGCAGTAATAATGAAAATAAAAATATGGCTTATTCTGTTAATTGGGTTGTTTATTCTGAATTATTTAAAAGCTAACAACACCAGTAATTTAATAATGTTTAAAGATAACATTGTAGGATTTCATTCATTTGAAAGCAACGATTTTAGTCAATTCTTGTCAAAATTTGATAATGATTTAGAAAAAGTTGAAATTTTAATGCTAGGTGAACAATCACATGGAGACGGTAGTGCTTTTTTAGCAAAGACTAAGATAATCAAATATTTACATGAACATAAAGGTTTTAATGTTTTAGTTTTTGAATCAGGCTTAATGGACGTATATCGTGTATGGCAAAAAATTCAAGAGGGAAATTTAGATATAAATGTTTTTGAGTATGGTATTTTTCCTGTTTGGTCTAATAGTAAACAAATGGAAGAGTTGTTTACCTATATTTTAAATCAATCAAAGACAGATAATCCTTTATATATAGCAGGGTTTGATATGCAACCTACAGGTTCAATATTAAATCCGGAAATGCGTTGGGATGAATTAAAAAAATACCTTGATAATGTAGATGATTTTTCTGAAGATAAATATCCATTAATAACTAAGGCTTTTAAGGACATCAGGTTTGTTTTTTCTGATAGTTTTAATGATAATGATTTTGAAAAGTTATATGCTGAAGTTAAGGTACTACGAAATAGCTTAAATTACAACAATTCGACAATTAATGAAAAAATTTTAGCTCGCTACATATACAACTATTTTAAAACCTTACAATTTATTACCAACGCTGATTTTGAAAATTCTTCTAATACTCCAAATGCTTTCAATATCAGAGATAAAGAAATGGCAGAGAATTTGATTTTTATAAAAGAAGTACAATTCCCAAATGAAAAATTATTAGTGTGGGGAGCTAATAGTCATCTGGGATATGGCAGAGGTTTTCTAGATGATTTTCAAGAAAACATTGCTCCTGATAAGGGAATGATTCCAATGGGACAATATTTAAAGATCGAGTATCAAGAAAAACTATATACATTAGCTTTAACCAGTTACTCCGGTGAAATCGGTTCACTTAGAGGAGATGTAACAAGTCTTTCTTCTGCAAATGATTTAACAATAGAAAATTATATTTATTCTCAGGGATATAATTATGCATACATCAGTATGAAAAACAAAGAGCTTAAAACATTGAAATTTCCTTCACGAATATATGGGCATCTTGATATGAATGGAGTTTGGGGACAAATGTGTGATGGTATTTTCTTTATTAAAGAAATGAAACCAAATGAAAGAATGTAATAATGTTGTCAAAACTATGTCTGGTACCCGCAACTTAGTTAAGAAACAATTTTTTGTTGTTTTATTACTATTGAGTTTGAGTGCCTTTTTAAGATGTATAGAAAACCCCTCCACAACATCAGCAGTTTGGAATAACATTGTAAATACTGAATGGAGTAATTTTGATGACTGGGCAGGTACAGGTTTGTATTTTTATGAAGAGAATAATACATATTATTGTGTTTATTTAATATATGGTAGCGGTATGCCTATAATATATTCGTATAAATCAATTTTAGTAATTGAAAATGAAAAAATGATTATCCATTTACCAATAAATCTCGAAACAGGTATGTGTTTCAATAATCTTGACGAAATACAAGTAGAAAAAGTTACTTTGGAGTATGAGGATAATACAATCAAGTTCGGAGGTAAAAGATTCCAAATGTCAGAAATAGAATTATATAAAGTAAAGATGAAAAATGACTAACCCATCTTTCGGGAGATTTTTGTGAAAATTGCTATCTCAGTTTCGTAAGTTATTGAAAAATAGTACTTGAATTTTTGATTTTTGGCAAAATCGGCTAAAAAGTCTAAAAAACTAATAAAAAATATCTAAAATAATTATTGACAAAATATTGGGTTTTTATATTATTATCATATGTTTATAGTAAATAAAGAAATAATAAATCATAAGACAGGTAAGATTTACAATTACCTACAGTTAATGGAGACCATTCAGACGGAAGAAGGTCCCAGAACCAGAATGCTTGTTCATATTGGTAATTTTGATTTAACTATAGAAGAGCAAAAGATACTTGCTCTAATAATAGAGAACAAGATTAAAGGGGTTAATGTTGTTAAGTTTAGTGATAAACTTGAAGAGATTGCTACTAAAGTTTTTATAAAGTACAATAATAAAACAAACGAACATAAACCAACAGAGCCGGAAAAACAAAAATGTAGTTTCCCTGAGATTGATTTGTACACAAGCAAAATAGACAGTTCAAGATTTACCGGTTCAGAGCTTGTTGGGCTTGAGTTTTGGTAACGCCTTGATATGGGAAATTTATTAATTTCTTTTTGTTTTTCACAAAAAGAGGCAGATTTAGCAAATGTAGTAATTTTAGGTCGTCTTATTTCGCCTGGTAATGAACTTCATACATATAAGTTGAATCAAAAGAATTACAGAAAAAGTTGGAAGGAAATCAGGGAAGTTTTACGCACTCATATCAGAACAAATATTATTCAAAATGATAAAAAAGATAATAGTTATTCAATAAGAGTTACCGGTACCCCTAAAACAAAAGCCTATGAAATCTATGATTTATTGGAAATAAAAATCTCACCCAATAGAGTTATAAGGAGATTAAGAAATTTAGATTGTAGTACCTAAAAAAAAAGTCGATGCCTTGACAAGCAGGGTTTGAGGCTCATTTCCCGAAAGTTGAATTATAATAATAAAAGGAAAGAAGGATTGTTCAATGAGAATAATTAGAATGCCTGTAACACCGTTTTTTGCACCTTTATGCCCACCTGTTTGTGCTCCAATTATTTGTAGCAGCATTGGTTGTGTTCCAAATAATTGTACATGTCTTTATATTACTGCACAATAATTCAATAAGATTTATTCATATTGGATGATAAGTTTGTAAACTAAAAAGCTATGTGTAATTCTTTAAGAGGTGGAATGATTATTAACACATTTCCACCTCTTTTAATTAAAAAATCTATTATAAAGGAAAATATTATGAGTAAGTGGTCTGATTTTAACTATTGTTTTAATAATAATGATGAAGTTGTTTTGTTTAATACCCTAAATACGGGGATTGTTGTATTAGAACAAGAAGTTTATAATGAAATTTCTTGTTTTTTAGATAATGATACAATTGATTGTAAAAACATTGACGTTTTTAATCAATTAAATGAAATGGGATTTATAGTAGATAGTAAAATTGATGAATTTAGCAATTTTTATCATTCTATAACTAAATATATTGAAAATGATAAATCCCTGCATGTTTTTTTATGACTACAACTACATGCAATTTTTCTTGTAATTACTGTATAGAAGATAACATAAAAAAAAACTATTTCATAACTATGGACGTTGTAAATGCTTTTTTAGTTTATATTAAAAACTACATAAAAGATAAAGGTATAACTTCTTTATATATTACCTTGTATGGTGGAGAACCTACATTATCTTGGGATCTTGTTGTATATACTCTATCCAAAGTAAAGAATATTTGCATTAAAAATAATACAGTACTAACAACAGGTATAATAACAAATGGATATTTTTTTAGAAGACAACATGTACAAGATTTAATGCCTTTCAATTTTCAATCAATACAGATAACTTTAGATGGAAGTAAAGAATTTCATGACAAGAGAAGATTTACAAAAAACAAAAAACCTACATTTGATGTAATTGTCTCTAATCTAAAAGAAATATTTGAAAGTTCTAGCAAAGTAAGAATAAGTTTAAGAATGAATTGCGATAAAGAAAATATTGCTTCTCTAAAAGAGTTTTCATCATTTATATACTCAAATTTTGGTAATGAAAGAGTATTTATTAATTTTGGATATATTGTTGATAATAATTGGACTTGTATTAGTAACAATACTTTAACAAAAAAGAAAAAAGAAAATGTCTACTCAGAAATTGAATTTGCTGAGCAATTGCCTACATTTTATAAAACAATAAGTGAATCTGGATATTCTGCCCCTGACTATTATGCTATTGATGGTTTATGTTCTGCAAAAACAAACAATTCATTCACCTTGCATCCATCTGGTGATGTCTATAAATGTGTTTGGGAAGCTGGTATTGAAGAGTACAAAGAATGTACTATTTTCGATCCTGATCTTTCACATACATATTTTAATAAAGAATTGTATATGGATTGTATTAATAAAAAATGTTGTTTTTTACCTTTATGCCAAACTGGTTGCCCTTTTAAGACAAAGCTGAGATCAAAAGAATTTAATGGAAATAACTGTTTACGTAAACAATACGAGGATATTAATAAAAAGTTTATAATTGCAAAATTAGGATCAGATAAAGATAAGGATAGTTATGAATAAAATAATTAACATCTACAAAGATTATTATAAGAGAGAAAAATTAAAACTGTCTTTATATGTGTTGTTAACCTTTTTATGTTTTACAGTTATGATCCTAACTCCTATCATCTCTGCAAAAATAATTGATTCTGCTGTATATTTTAAAGAAATGGATGATTTTGTTAAGTGTGTAGTTTTAGGTATAATTCTTCATATTATTTTTATAGCTATCATACCTTACAAACATTATCTTGATTTTAAAATACAAACTGAAGCAACCGCATTTTTAAGAGAAAAAATAATCACAAAAATACCTCTTTTAACACATGAAACTCATAATAAAACAACATTAGGATATTTACTTCAATTAATTGATAGCGATCTATGGAACTCTCAGAGTTTAGTCATTTCTGATTTTGTTGAATTATTGAATCAATTACTATATTTTATTGTAATTATAATTATAGTTATCAAAATTAACTTTATCTTATTTAGTATTTTAATAGGCTTCACATTTCCATTGATGATTGTTTCTAAAGTTCTTGTTCCTAAAATACAAAAAGCATATTACGAATATATTAAAAAAAAAGATAGTTTTAATAATTTAACTGATGAGGTATATTCTGGCTCTTTAGCAATTAAAATGGCTAATGCGTACATATTAATTAATAAAAAAATAAAAGATATAGTTAATGAAGCAAAGCATTCTTTAATGAGATTTAATTATTATCAAGTTATTCATAATCATTTTTTAACTGGCTCAATTATGAATACAGGACGATTATTTATTACAATTGTTGGTTCGATTATGCTTATAAAAGGGGAAATGACAATCGGTAGTGTAGTTCTGGTAACTTCATATTTTGGTGGATTATGGAATACTTTAAATTACTTTATGGATTTCTGGAAAGGTTTTAAAATCAACATGGTTTCTGTTGAAAGAATTGATTCTTTTTTAAAATTACCTCAAGAATCTGAAGAAGGGTTATTTGTAAATGAATTTAATGTTATAAAAATGAAAGATATTGCTTATAAAATTGATAATAAAAGCATCTTAAAAAAAGTGTCATTTACTATAAATAAAGGAGATAAAATTATTATAAATGGTGATAATGGTAGCGGAAAAACTACATTAATTAGATTATTGTTGGGTCTAATTCAACCTTCAAGTGGCAGTTTGACATATAATAAAAACGATTTATCTAGTTTAAATGTTCATTCGTTACGCGATAAGATTACTTATATTCCTTCTGAATCATATGTTTTTTCAGGAAGTTTAAAAGATAATTTTATAAGTAATGAAAATGATTATCCTTTTATTAATACTGATATTTACAAAAATATAAGTAAAGCAGGAAATAATTTATCTTCAGGAGAAAAGAAAAAGCTTCAACTTGCAAGAGGATTACATTCTCATAGCGAAATATATATACTTGATGAACCTCTAAACTTTGTTGATGAAATTAGTAAAAATGAAATTATCAATATCATAAAAGAAATGTTCAATAAAAAAACCATAATTATAATTTCTCATGATCAATCTCCATTTTCATTTTGTGAGAAAAAATACTTTTTAGAAGATGGTTGTTTGATGAAAAAGAATAGTGTTTAAAAATGGGTTAGCTTCTCATTAATAAGTAAGAATAAAATACTATCCCATCTTTCGGGAGATTTTTGTAAATATTGCTATCTCAGTTTCTTAATTTATTGAAAAATAGTACTTGAATTTTTGATTTTTGGCAAAATCGGCTAAAAAGTGACTAAAAAACTAATAAGAAATATCTAAAATAATTATTAACGAAATATTGGGTTTTTATATTGTTGTTATATTTTTTGAATATTTCGTTCACATAGAGCCACTTTATCGGAGAAATAGAGCCACTCTCACGGAAAAACTGAGCCATATTAGCGGATAGAGAACCACTGTCACGAAACAGAGAACCATCTATCTGATGGTTCTCTTAATAAATGTTAAAATTCCTTTATTTCTTATTTTTTTTCTTTATTCCGTATCGTTCTCTCATTGATTCATTACCTTCAATCATTATTTCATAAGAATTATGTTTTATCCTGTCTATTATTGCATCAGATAGAGTTTCAGTTTCAATCGTACCAATTCTGTCTTGCCAGCCTTGAGTGTCGTATTGAGTACAAAAGATAATAGAACCATTTTTTGTTCTTACTTCTATAATTTCAAGTAAATCCATCGCCTGTTCATTTGAAAGGGGTTTTAAAAGCCATTCATCTAAAATAAGTAAATCATATTTTTGACATGACTTTATGAACTTTTTAAAATTACCTTCACCTCTGGCTACTAATAAATCATTTATCAGTTCAGGAAGTCTTGTATATTTTACTTTTAATGATTGTCTGCAGGCAGAAATTGCTAACGCACAAGCTATATATGTTTTTCCATTTCCGGAAGCACCTTTAAGAATGATATTATGACTATCTCTAATATACTGACATGTAGACAGTTTTAGTATTTGAGCTTTATCAAGTTTTCTGTCTGAAAGGTATTCTATATCTTCGACACAAGCATTTGGATATCTTAAATGAGCTTCTTTAATACATCTTGATATTTTATTGGACTGTCTTTTTGTCCATTCAAAATCAACAATTAGTCCGATACGATCTTCAAATGGCAAATCATCATATTGATTGCTTGACATTTGTATTCTTAACGCTTCAACAAAACCATTCAAATTCATTTGATTTAGCTTTTCATATGTAGATTGACTGACCATTTTACATAGCTCCTTTATGAGTATTTCTACGAGTAAATCCGTATTGTTCACTTTTTTGATTATTAGCTGTTTTATCTGACTCTTTTACACTGTCCTGTCCTTTTTTAAGAATAGTTTGAATCATTTTTAAACTTGGTGTTGGAGTGTAATAAAGAGCTTTTTCACAAGCAAGTTCAATACGCTCAAATGAAAATCTGTCTGCAAGTTTCATTAAAACACCACAAGATTTATATGATTGTTCTTCGATTTTATAGGAGTTCAATAAAATTTCCATTATGCATAATGTGTTTTTGCCAACAGATTTTGCCCACTCAAGAAAAGTATCACGGTTCCAGCTAAGATATCGTTTATGGTTTTCCGGCATATGTTCAGGTAGTACTATTGGAGAAGTTATGTTATATCTTTTTAAATGAGAAGCAATTCGTATGTTTTTATAGAAAACCTCAATTGTTTTATTTGTATATCTGATATCGACTGAGTGTCCAATATATTCATATGGAACTGAGTATTGACATTTATCTACATTTATAAGATAGTCCATCTGAATTGTTGCTGTTGCCCACGATGACAATTCATAATGGTTTGCAGGTAATGGTATTAAGAAAGACTTTTCTTCTTCTTCAAAAGCACTTAACCTGCAACCAACCTTCTTTTGAAAAGGCTTTTGATTAAATTCCGATAACTTGCATTTAACGGCTTTGTTGAGTTCTGTAAAAGAAAAAAAGCGTTCATTACGCAATGCTGCAATAATCCAGGTCGATATAACACCAACACTTCCTTCTGCATTAGGTTTGTCTTTTGGAGAATATGGTCGTGCCGGAATAACTGCAGTCCCATAGTATTCTGCCATTTCCTGATAAGCTTTATTAAGTATAACTTCTGATTTACCATGTTTTATGACTCCTGTTTTTAAATTATCAGGGACTAATATTCGGGTAACTCCCTGAAAAAATTGATATGCATGTATATGAGCATTAATCCATTCTTCTGTTTTCATTGAAGCAAACGCTTCTGCATATGAATACTGACTGCATGACAAAGCAGCCACAAATACATAAGCAGGAATAAGATCTCCCGTAATATTGTCAGTAATAAATAAAGTCGATCCTGCCCAATCTACTTCAAGCATATTTCCAGGCTTTCGTTTAATTCGCATAGTTGCTTTTGATTTCTTAATGTAATACCTGTAATAGTCACAGAACTGAGTATATTGATAAGGTATTAATCCCTCAGCCTGAGATGTTTCACAATATTCACTCCAAAGTAATGTTAAAGTAACACCAGGTCTGGCTAACTCTTTGTGAATTAAAGTGTAATCTGGAATTTTCCTTAATCCTGGATTTTCTTTTTCCGGGTAAAGAAGCCGTACAATCTCTTGATTTGATAAATTTGAGTGAGTATCCCATGATACTCCTTTTGCATCTGAAAGTTCATAAATTTCCGAAATAGTATTTCGTGAGCAATGTAAACTTAAGGCTATTTGACGCTGAGTATATCCATTACTGCGTAGCCTTAGAATTTCATGATAATTAATCATAATTATCACCTCCATAATTTATTTGTACTTATGTACATTAATAAATCATAGAATTTCTTTTATTTAAAGGCAATTGAATATTACAATGGCTCTGTATCCGTGACAATGGTTCTATTACAGCGTGAAGGTGGCTCAATTTTGCCGTGAAAGCGGTTCACTTTCATCGAAATATCCATATTTTCATAATGAATGGTATCAGAATATTGTTCAAGTAGGTGGACCAGGTCCTAAAGATCACCCGGCTACATCTCATAAAGTATTTTACAATTACCAAAATATCGTAAATCCTTTTGAACAAGTAGGTTTTTATGTAGATTTGTTAGAATATTGTGATGAAAAAGGTCAATTTCATTTTAAAGAATGGGATGAGAAGGAAGGATTTGTTTATAGATCAAAGAGATTTGATCATAGGAATAAAGAAGGAAAACTTGGATTTGTTTCATTAATAATTGATGTAACAAAGAAATGAGATAGAAAGGTATATTGTTAATTCTATAACTTATTATAACTTCCATACTGAGTTAAAATTAGATTTTTAAATATCTATCGCGAATATTGTCTGCCTTTATGAGAGTTGGTAGAAAACAAAATACTGAGACTATTTGATAAAAAATCTCGAAATATAAAAAATTGGCGACTAACCATAAAAAGTATCCACCGATTAAAACCATTAATAGTAAAGGAAAAAGATTATATGAAATTAATTCAAGCAGTGATAAGAAGAAAGGTGTTGCACGTAATATAGTAATAGTTATATGGTAATAAAAAAAATATTCTCGAAGGAAACTATAATTCAATATAGATATAATATGGTTAGATATGCAAAAGCGAATAATATAACTAAAGCTGCAATAGAGTATAATACAACTCGTAAAACAGTAAGAAAATGGCTTAATGCTTATGAAAAAGATGGTGAAGAAGGACTAAGAAATAAATCAAGATTATCACAAAAACATCCAAATAAACTGTCTGATGATATTACAAATGAAATTATTAAATATCGAAAGAAATCAAAATTAGGAGCTTATTATATAAAAGAAAATCTAAATCTGCAATGTTCTGAAAAAACTATATATAAGAAAATCAAACAAGCCAACCTTATTAAGAAAAAAAAGACTAAACACAAAAAGAAAAAAGATATGAGAGAGTTAAGGGCTAAATTTAAACCTTTAGATAAAATACAAATTGATGTTAAATATTTAACCGATATTCCTAATATTTTTGAAGGTATCATATATAAGCATATACCAAAATATCAAATAACTGCACGAGATTATTGTAGTGGTTTAACATTTTTAGGATATTCAAATAATAAAGATTCTACAAGTATAGGAATATTTACTGAATATGTTATATCTATGTTAAAAAACTATGAAGTTGATATATCAAATACTCATTTTCAATCTGATAATGGTTGTGAATTTAGGAATATTAAAAAAAATGCAAATAAAAAATCATTATACGAAGAAATCCTTGCAACACATGGTATAAGTAATATATTTAATCCCCCTGGTCGCCCTACGTTCAATAGTGATGTTGAAAGTTTTCATGACAGAATTGAAAAAGAGTTTTACGATATTGAAAAATTTAAATCTTCATCTCATTTTTTATATAAAGCAAATTTGTATTTACTTTGGTATAATGTGGTTAGAAAAAATAGAAATAAAAACCATAGTTCTCCATTAACGATTCTTAAAGAACATAATATTAATAAATATAATATGATTGCAAGTATACCACCTATTTTTGTTGACAATTATGTTAAAGATATTATTTTGATTAAAAAGGGTGGATACTTAAAATGGTTATCGCCCAATAAATAATAAAAATCTTCTTGACAAAAAATAACTTAAAGATAGGATTCGAATTAATAAATTACAAAAACTAAAGAGGTCAAAATGCAATTTCCCAAAATATCAATAAATGAAAATGACTTATTTGAAGTCATTAAAAAATTTAAAATAAAAGAGCTTTACCTTTTTGGCTCAATACTAAGAGAAGATTTTTCTGAAAATAGTGACATTGATATCTTGATAGTATTTCAAGAAAATTCAAATTATTCATTATTTGAATTTATGGAATTAAAAGAAGAATTAGAGATGTGTTTAAATAGAAAAGTTGATTTGGTTGAAAAAGATGGAATTACCAATCCATACAGACGAAAAAAGATACTATCAACTGCAAGGAGAATTTATGCTGCCTAATGATAGAGATAAAGCTCATTTATGGGATATAAGTGAAGCATGTAAAGATATTTTAATTTTTATCAAGGGAGTAAACTTTCATGATTTTTCCAATAACAAAATGATGCGGTATGCAGTAGAAAGACAGATTTTAGTTATTGGAGAAGCTGCAAATCACCTCTCAGATGCGTTTATTAGCGAGAATAAAGAAATCCCTTGGAGAAAAATCATTGGTATGAGGAATATTATTGCACACGAATATGGAGAGATTTTGTTAGAAAGAATATGGGTAACAGCTAAAGAGCATATTGAAGATTTATTAAAGAATGTTAATGGATTTTTGGAAGAATAAGCTATCTTACTCAAGTGCACAATGATGCAGTTACTTTAACGCGGATTTATTGGACAGTTCTGACATTGCACTCACACACCAGGCTATTAAAGGGTTGCATCTACGATGCTTAATATCGAAAAACTACAATTTTAGTTACTGAATGTCAGTTGTATAGCCAAAAAAATGTAATTTATATAAAATTTGTTGACAAATAATACTCAAAAAATATTAATTGATAATCTGCATGATTAACTTGAAATATAATTAAGGGCAAAATTGTGTGCTGAGAAAAGTTCCTAATCTGAACCCGGAGATTAACAATCTCTTTAAGATAAGCAAACGTAGATTGAGCTTCCGGCTCGATAATATTCTCGACCAAGATGGTCGAGGTACATTGAGCTTTCAGCTTAAAAAACCATAAGGAAAGCATTATGATTTTAGACAATAATAATGAAAAAACCATTGGTCAATACATAAAGCAATGGACGGATTCAGGCGAGTTAGATGTGGTTACAGGTTATTTTACGATAGGTGCATTGGCTTATCTATCTGATGTCTTAAATAAGAATATAAAAAAATTCAGGTTTGTTTTAGGTGATATAGTCAATAGAGGT